>JAEEGJ010030736.1_pt1 | contig 10464 bp, 11 predicted proteins | sample 8958761 | NCBI WGS metagenome assembly JAEEGJ01 (sample SAMN16246546, study PRJNA631951) | gut metagenome | biome: gut microbiome; feature: rumen; material: RS-attached | host: Bos | place: Iran: Karaj | collected 2018-10
GCAAGAGATGCAGATGCGCTCCAGCATATCGCAGATGCGGGGCAGGCGGAGCTTTCTATTTCATGAAGAATAAGAAAAAGCAGGTCGAAACTGCTGAACGTCCGGATCCGGATGCGGATTACCGTGAAGACGATGACGGCTATGAACTTCCGGAAGAAGATGAAGATTACGACGAAGAAGACGAGGAACTGGAATAACGGCAGAGAGCCGGGAATGGAGGAAAAACCATGAGTGAACAGAAAAACTACAGAACTGAAGACAAAATTGAAGAGATCACGCTGCATTTCGGAAAAGGTACGGTTGAGCCTTTTACAGCAAAGGATGGCAGGGAGATGCTGAAGATCGTAATTCCGAATGCGGATCCGAATGATCATAGTCCCTGGTCCAGCTTTGTGCTCCCTGCAAAGGCGGTACATGAAAACAAGTTTGGCAAAGGTCTGTGGGCAAAGATTCCTGCAGATGGCAGTACAACGATCACTACTCCGTTTGTTGCCGGACAGGAAGACGGCAAGAACATCTGGAAGGACGAGAAAACCACCATCAGTAATAGTGATCTGAAGGCCAGGGTCGAATTCAACAAAAAAGACCTGGATCTTATGCCGAAATATGATATTCCGGTGATTTAATCCTGTGGGCAGCAACAGCTGCCCTATACATAGATGACGTTAACAGTGTCTTCACTTTTCTGTGATATACTTTGCATCCACCCTGGATGCTTTTTGTGTTGGATGAGAGATCCAGCAAGTATAACAACGGGGATCTGATACACAGTATCCTGTATGCCATTTACTAAAATTGTGTATATACACAAATTTAGTAAATTAATTATTTTATCAGTATATGTACAAAGAAAGCCTGTTAACAACAAAGCCCCGTACAGATCACGGGGCTTCACTGTATGACAATATGCAGGAGTTTCGCTTATTATTCGGTCAGATCCTTCCACAGGTATACTTCATCATCGTACCCGTCATCCTGTCTGAATGCCCTGGGAATATAGCCCAGGATCCTGCAGCCGGTTCTGTTCAGGACGGAAAGCGCAAGCGTATTCTTTGAATTGACGCCCATCTCCATGACGTTATATCCAAGAGCACCTGCAAGATCCATACACAACGCGGTCATCTGTGTGCCCAGGCCCTTATTCCTGTACGACTTATTGATAGCTATACCGATCGTGCACCTGTGCATGACCTTTCTCTCAAATCCGACAGGTTCCACACCGGCGGCTGCGATCAGCTTCTCACCGTCATACACGGTGATGTGGAATCCATGATCAGATTCCCTGAAGCTTCTGAGTATGGCTTCGTACGGTGCTGGGTCCGTTTCGATCTCATCCAGGGTATTGACCATATACGGACATTCCGTATGCAGCTCATAGATAAAGGAGGCAAGCTGTTCGGCATCGGATTCTTCCGTGGAGCGCAGCAGGTATTCCTTCATGTCTTTCAGTTTTATCGTCTCCGCAGGAATGATCATTTCTGTTCTGATTCTTCCAGATGCCAGATCTCATCATTGTACTGCCTGATCGTACGGTCACTTGAGAAAAAACCTGCCTTCGAAATATTGACCAGCATCTTCCCTGCCCAGGAAGCCCTGTCCTCATAATCCTTCAGCACCTTGTTCTTGACTGTGCAGTATTCACGGAAATCAGGGAAAGTCATGAACCAGTCCTTATGGACGAGCTCATCGTAAAGCCTGTTCAGCGATATTTCGTCACCTTCTGTGCGCATTTCTTCAGAGATCAGGAAGTCAACGGAACGCTTCAGGTTTGCGTCAGCCTGGTAATAGGTGTACGCGTTATAGGTTCCCTTTTTGTAGAGGCCGATGACCTCATCAGAGGACTGACCGAACGTATAGATGTTCTCAGGTCCGACCAGTTCGGCGATCTCGACGTTGGCGCCGTCCATCGTTCCGAGGGTGACTGCGCCGTTCAGCATGAACTTCATGTTGGATGTGCCGGATGCCTCTTTGGATGCCAGGGAGATCTGTTCGGAGATATCCGCTGCCGGGATCAGCTTTTCCGCCAGTGACACATTGTAGTTCTCCAGCATGACGACTTTCAGGTAAGGAGAGACTTCCGGATCCTTCTCAATGATCCTGCTGAAGCAGATGATCGCGTGGATGATATCCTTGGCTGTCGTATAGGCGGGAGCTGCCTTCGCACCGAAGAATACCGTCACGGGTCTTTCCGGTTTATTGCCGGCTTTGATCCGGTAGTACATGTCTATCGCACAGAGCAGGTTCAGCTGCTGTCTCTTGTATTCATGGAGACGCTTGACCTGTACGTCGAAGATGGAATCGGGACTGACTTCAATGCCTCTTTCCTTCCTCAGATACTCGCTGAAGCTGCTCTTCCTTGACTGTTTGGCGTCAAGGACCTGGCTGAGGAATTCCGTGTTACTGCTGTATGAAAGCAGTCTCTCCAGTTCATCCGCGTTCCTGATCCAGTCTGTGCCGATCCTGGATGAGATCAGTTCCCTCAGCTCCCTGTTGCACATGACGAGCCAGCGCCTGAATGTGATGCCGTTCGTCTTGTTGTTGAACTTTTCAGGATAGATATCATAGAAAGGCTTCAGTTCCGAGTTCTTCAGGATGTCCGTATGGAGACGGGCAACACCATTGACAGAATGGGAGAAATGAATATCGATATTAGCCATATGGACCCTGTTCTGCTCATCAATGATATGGACGAACGGTTCGCTGTACTGTTCCTTGACCATCGCGTCCAGCCGGCAGATGATCTCGCTCAGCTGCGGCACTGTCTCATCAAGATAGTTCTTCGGCCATGTTTCGAGCGCTTCCGCCAGGATCGTATGGTTCGTGTATCCGCACATATCCCTGACGATCGTTACCGCTTCCTCAAAAGAAATGCCTTTTTCCGTCAGGATGCGGATCAGTTCCGGGATGACAAGTGTCGGATGTGTGTCGTTGATCTGTACTGCAGCGTAATCCGCGAGATCATGCAGGTCGGATCCCTTTGCGGTGCATTCGTCGATCATCAGCTGTGCTGCGTTGGATACCATGAAGTATTCCTGATAAATGCGCAGGATCCTGCCTTCCTCATCACTGTCATCAGGATAGAGGAACAGCGTCAGATTCTTCGCGATCTTCTTCTTGTCGAAATGGATGGAATCAGAGATCAGCCTTTCGTCGATGCTGTCGGTATCAAACAGCCTGAGTCTGCCGCATTTGCCGTTATATCCGGTAACGGCGATCTCATACATCGTGCTGCGCAGCTTCATGCCTTTGTAGCAGACGTCGTAGTGTGTGTCCGTTCTCTTCATCCAGCTTTCAGTACCCCACTTCAGCCAGTGGTCGGGGATCTCGTACTGCTTCGCGTCAGTGAACGTCTGCCTGAACAGTCCGCAGTGATACGCTAGACCGATCCCGTCTGCAGGGAGGCCGAGCGCAGCAAGTGAATCAAGGAAGCACGCAGCCAGTCTGCCGAGGCCGCCGTTTCCGAGCGAAGGCTCATTCTCGAACTCTTCAAGTTCGGTAATGTTCCTGCCGGCATCTTCAAGCTGTCCCCTGACGTCGTCATAGACGCCGAGATTGATCAGGTTGTTGCTCAGGAGCTTACCAATCAGGAATTCCGCTGAAATGTAGTAAAGCTTCTTCTTCCCTTCGTTGTACCCGTTTTCTTTGATCAGGTCGGCACTCATGTTCAGCACTGCATTGAACAGTTCCAGATCCGTGCACTCTTCTATGCGCTTATTCGTGTAATCTGCTATGTTTTTTGTCAGCATATTCCTACCTCCTTACTTCACAACTGCATTATAGTTGCAGGAAATAGTGATTTCTTGCATAATATCCGCATAAAATTGTATAATACTATCATGGAAATAGAAGAATACATACAATATCACGAAACGAAGCTCCATGAGCAGCCTGGATTCTCCTACAATACATATCTCTGCACGATCCCGCTGGATTTCCCTTCCGTCCCCATGCACTGGCATGAACAGATGGAGATCATCTACATCAAGAAAGGAAACGGCACTGTCAGCGTAGGCATGAAGCCCTATGAAGTATCCGCCGGATGTATCATACCCGTCATGCCGGGCGAGCTCCACAGCATCGACGGCAGCACCGGAGGACCAATGGAATATGAAAACATCATCTTTTCCCTGGACCTGCTCGACAGCACGGAACAGAATGACTGGTGCAGATCCAGTGTGATCATTCCCATGAAGGAGAACAGATTCCTCTTCGAAAGACCAATCAGGCCTGGAACTGCTTTCTGGGATGAAGTATCTGCCTGTCTTGACCAGGCAGACGAGGCATGCATAGACCGTGTACCAGGGTATTCCCTCAGGGTTAAAAGCAGCCTGTTCCTGTTTCTATACGCTTTGTTCAAACATAAAAAAGATCACTCAAAAAAAGATGAGAAGGATCATTCGGAAGCACTCAAAAAAGTGATCAGTTATGTCAAGGAACACAGTTCACAGCCGATCACGATACATGATGTCGCCTCACTGACCGATTACAGCGACTCACATTTCATGCGCCTGTTCAAAGCGGAAACCGGAAGGACATTTATCAGCTTTCTGAATGAATACCGCCTGCAGGTATCCGCCTATATGCTCAAGGAGACGAAGGATCCCGTCAGCCTTGTGGCTGTGAAAGCGGGATTCGAGAATCTCTCGTACTTTATCAGGATGTTTACGAAGACCTACGGTGTTCCCCCGGGAAGATACAGGAAGAACTTCATGCAGCAGGCGTCATGGTGACGCCCGCTGTTTTTTGCCAAAATCAATTTAGTCATTGAGAGTTATTGAGCAACATCATTCGACCACGTTTAGATTGATTTGTGTATAGCAAATACCCATATGCTGGTTGCCCGTCTCGACCGCCACGGCTAACTTCCTGATAATACTGCTCAACAGTTTCAGAGATAAGATAATTTACAACGACCCTAAGATAAGGGATTCCTTCAATAAACTCATCAGAGAAAACAACCTTAAACCTGTTGTGTTTCATAGCCTTCGCCATTCCAGCACTACATACAAACTGAAGTTGAGCGGTGGTGATATCAAGGCTGTACAAGGTGACACAGGACACTCTGAGGCAGCAATGATTACTGAAAGATATGCTCACATCCTCGACGATGACCGTAGGATTAATGCCGAGAAGTTTGAGGAAATGTTCTATCAGCAGAAAGATGATGAAGTATCCGGTATTAAAACAGACGAGCTTCTGAGTATCATGAAAAAACTGGAGGAGTCACCCGAACTTCTTGGATTGCTAAAAAGCCTGATAAAATAAACAGAAAACCGGATTGCTGGATTATCAGCAACCCGGTTTTTATGAGAAGAAAAGGCAAAACAGTTATTTTTTCTTTGATTTCCTTTTTCGCCCTTTGATCGTTATCCAAAAGGGCTTTTCAGCATATTTCCAGAGTTCTTTCTGAGGAGTACAGAGCTCCATGTTTTCTGCCTTTGCCCAGAATGGAATTTGAGGTTGAAGTTCGGTCATTCGAAGCAACATATGCTCCACACGATCCATAATAATCGTTCACTGAATCCTTTACATTTTATACTCGGCAGCATTGATTATCTGGGTATCTTTCAACTTGCCGAGGAAAGAACCGAGCGTTCCACCAATCATTCCATCCGATTCATCTTCATCTTCCAAATCCTGTCCTGCGACTCGAATCATGGCAACATCTTCTGCAATCATATTTACGGTCTCTTCCTGCTCTTTCGAACAGACAACCATTGCACAATCTGCAATATGCAGTTTATCCATGATATCTTCTGTGCTCAGATCCTCAGAGAGAGTGACCTTGGCACAATCCTCGATGTGAACGCCTTTCGGATATTTTTTAAGAATTGCAACCCCGATCTTAACCATGGGGCGATCCACGATATAACCCAGGTCCGGATCAACGATCCTAAGCTCGTCATATACGCTTTCAATTTCATCAAAGACATCTTCCAGGTCTTTGTTTACGCTGACAGTACCGTCTGAAAACAAGTATTCCAGAGAAGAAAGGGCTTCCGCATCCTTAATGGAAACGTCACCGGTTACGCAGAGCTTCGGGCCATACTTCTTGATCGTCTTAGGCTGAAGATCCAGATCATCATCGATGAGATAGGTGCCATCAGGTACTTTTACAATCTCTGTTTCTTCATCAAACAGAGAAACCAATTTTCTGACAAGGCTTTCTGCAATTACGACCTTTCTTGCAGAAAACTTCATCCCTTTTTCAATCATCTTTTCCGAATCGAGTTCTGTATCCAGGAAATACAGATTACCAGAACTGTAGTACAGAGAATTCGAAGCTCTTAAGATAAACAAAGCATCGATCTGGGTATCGGCTTTTAGGATAGTTGCGCCGTCCGGATAGTATCCGATTTTGCCGTTAACCTTAATGTTCGGGAATTGGCCTTCAAAGCTTCTCGGCATAAGCACTTTTCCATTGACCTGGATTCCATAATAGCTTTTAACGGCATCCAGACTGCCATCCGCAATGGTCAGTTTGCCATTGACCACGAGAAAAGATCCTGCTCCATCTGAATCCGGTCCAATCTCTGCTTTTCCGTTGATTGTCTGCACATTTATGTTCTGCCCGGCAGGGAGCTCCAGCACATTAGCCACATTCATGGTGACGGGATATTTGTTTAGCAGTTCCTTCGAATCTTCTCCAACAATCAATACCGCTGAATTAATTATGATGCGCTCAAACCCTTTGAGGCTTTCTTCTGTCACTGTTCTCGCATCGCATACGGCAGAATTGATAACTCTAGATTTCATAAGAATTGTCCTCCGCAATTATTTCATTTGTTCTCTCAGGAGTTTTCTGGCTCGGCTCAGTGCGGCACGGACTCCTGATGGTGATAGCCCATATTCTTCTGCAAGTTCTTTTGATGTGTACCCATCAAAGTAACGTTTTATAAAGAGTTGGGACAGATCCGGTGGGAGAGAGGAGAGTATCATGGCTGTTTCTATTTCTGAGAAACCGCCATCTGTTTCTTCCTCGGTCGGCAGCAGTTTGTTTTGTTCTATTGTTCGTCTCCGACAAGCATCATAAAACAGATTTCTTGCCACCTTGTACAGCCAAGCCCGTCGTTCCTTTTCTCTTAATTCCTCCAGAAGATCAAGATTGGAAAGTGCTTTCACGAAGGTCTCCTGCAGTAGAACCTCAGCATCACTGTTATTCCCGCATATCATACAGCAGTATCTAAGCAGTTCTGTCCGATACACAGTATATAGTTCTGCAATCATAGCACCCTCCTTTCTTTCGGCTTTCACTCTTATAACGTTTGAGAGCATCAAAGTGTTTTCAGTATAGATAAATTTTTGGTTCTTGAGACACAATTTGAACTATAAACCTCTTCGCTTTTGAAGTCGATTTTAAAGGCAACAAGTGATTAGCTTGCTAATCACTTTTAGTTTTGGCAACCTTTTTTATCTTTTCTCAATCTTTTTAGATGACCATCGATTTTTCCTTTAAAATAGGCACTTTGAGGCATTTTTATTTGTCAATATTTCGTGTTATTTTGACGTAATTTCCGCACTCCGGAGCAGAAGGCCAGAGGTTCGAATCCTCCCGGGCGCGCCAGAAATAAGGTTGCTATTTAACAGGAATGGCAGCCTTTTTTCTTTGCCTCGAAGTGATAGTCGACCTTTGTTTTTTGCTGTTTTCAGTATTTCTATATTTCGATTTAGCATCCAAATACAACTGCCGGTTGCAAAATCTCCAAACAAGTTCATATGGGATTGCTCTGATTCTTCCTATATGCTTATATCGAATCTGTTACAAAAAGAACTCAAAGGAGATCATACATGAAGATCGGAACAAAAATCAGAGAACTTCGCAAAGAAAAGAAGATGACACAGGAAGAACTTGCAGAATACCTGCATGTTTCATCCCAGGCCGTGAGCAAATGGGAAACAGGTGCATCCAGTCCCGATATCGATACTCTGCCCAAACTTGCAATCTGCTTCGGAACGTCGATCGATAACCTTCTTGATTTCGATCAGAGCAAACTTGATGCGGCGATTGAAGAGATCCTTATCGAAAGCGGACGCGGAGGAAAAGACCCTGCAAGATCAGAAGCGATCCTGAGAAAAGCACTTGAAAAATACCCGAACAACGACTTGCTGCTAACGTGCATTTTGGAGGACATGGAGCAGCAGAACCATGACGGTTCCAGGAATAATGAAATCATTGAAACCGGCGAACGTATCCTCAGCTGCACGAAGGACGATTCGAACCGCATTGATGTTTACCGCGCTATGGCAGAGACCTACCATAAGATGGACGAACAGGCGATGGCAGAGCAGTATCTTGAAAAGATTCCTGCAGTAAACTTTATGTACTACGAGATCGCGGCCGCTATCAAGCGCGGCCCCGATCGTATCAAAAACATTGAATGCGCCGAAGATCTTTGTATCGACAAGCTCATCTGCATGCTTTGGATGCGACGCCTTGAGGCAAAAAACGCACAGGAAACCGCCGCAATCGACGAGCAGGCGCAGGCGCTGTTCGACTGCTTCAAGCGTTTTTCTGCATATCAAACGTGTGCAGAAATCATGGAAGATAGCTGGAATAGCGGGAAGATCATGGAAATCTATTGAGAAAGGCAAAAACAGCCTTCCAAACTGCATTGCGAAATCTAAAGATTATTCTCATTTTGCCGGAAAAGCCCTGTAAGACTATGTGGCCAGCAGTCTTAGGGGCTTTTTTCCTTCATCGATATGATGATATAGTTATTTAGACGTTTGTATCCGTTTCTTCGATTCCCGGGGAGGAATCACCATGACACGTATCATTTCCTTTATTGCAGCACTGATCCTGTGCCTGAGCTTTTTTCCTTCCGCAGTGACTGCGGCGGAAGTCTCTCCCGCATCTTCGGCAGAACCGGCCGAGATCGACATCAACAGCATCAACTTTCCTGACGATAATTTTCGCCGATTCATTCTGGATCAGGGATATGACCGGAACTCGGACTTGAAACTGTCTGTTGCTGAACTTGCGGACGTGACCAAGATGGATTGCGAAGGCGGGCTGAATGATGGCCATAAGATCGGAGACCTGTCGGGAATAGGTCACTTCAGGTTCCTGACAAAACTTAACTGCCGTGACAATCTGCTTAAGGAACTGGACGTGAGCGAACTTCATGACCTCATATATCTTGACTGCAGTTCCAACATGATCTCTTCGCTTGATGTAAGCAGGAATACGGAACTGGAGACGCTTTTATGCGGCGATAATTCCATGGTGTCCCTCAGGGCATCCGGCTGTTATTCTCTGCTGTCGCTTGACTGCAGCGGGAACGGGTTGAATGCTCTGGATATAAGCAACTGTAATCAGCTTAATGATCTTTTATGCCAGTCAAACGACCTTGCAGTGCTGGATGTCACAACTGTACCGCTGATCCGCAACTATATCCTCACAACTCCCAGAGTGGACAGCGGACCATATGTCGCATACGGAGAATATGTCATAGCCGGAGACGGGGCGGACACAGGGAGAGCGGGCACCTGTTATCATGTGGAGATGGACCCGGAAACGACGCCTTATTCCAACGATACCGGAAGGAGGTTCGACACAGGCATCAACGCCGATCCTTTCCTTATTACCACCATAATATTCGCGTACATTCTCACCGGCCGATTCAAAGGCAGAAAGAATGATGAGTGGTATGAGAGATAAAATGATCGTTTCCCCGTGGCAATAAAACAGAACAAAAAGCCGCTGGATCTCCAGCGGCTTTTCTATATGTTTAACCGGGCTTAAAAATCAGATTCTCTCGACAGAGATGACGGCGTTCTCGCCGTTGATATCCCACTCTTTCGTGAAACCTGTGCCTTTGCCGAAGCCAATGGCATCGGCAAGTACATCTTCAGAGATCTCGGAAGAGAACTCCTTTACGACGTCCGCAAGACGCTCGGAAGTACTAATGCTGACTCTGATATGGTCCATTACATTGAAGTCGGCTTCCTTGCGCATGGACTGGATCTTGCTCACGATCTCGCGCACATAGCCTTCTTTGATGAGATCTTCGGTCAGGTCGGTATCAAGGGCTACAGTGTAGCCGCCTTCGGAAGCGGAAGCGAAACCTTCTACCTTGGAGGCTTCTATGAGAAGATCTTCAGGCGCAAGAGTCTCGTCGCCGTCGGCGGTGTGTATCACCAGCTGACCGGTCTCATCCAGTTCTCTCTTTGCCGCATTGCCGTCGAGTGAGGACAGGATCTCGCGGACCTCGTTGAGGCGTTTGCCGAAGCGCTTGCCGAGAGTGCGGAGCTGCGGCTTGAAGGTGTAGGAGGAGAAGCGGCTCATGTCGTCGGTGAAGATCACGTTCTTGATGTTGAGCTCGTCCTCGATTATGTCTTTATAGAGCTCGCCGAGGGTTTCTGCTCCGCCGACATACATCACGGACAGGGGCTGGCGGTTCTTGACATTGGCTTCGTTTCTGGCAGCCCTTCCCAGGACCACTATCTTGAGGACCTCCTCCA
>JAEEGJ010030739.1_pt1 | contig 10464 bp, 5 predicted proteins | sample 8958761 | NCBI WGS metagenome assembly JAEEGJ01 (sample SAMN16246546, study PRJNA631951) | gut metagenome | biome: gut microbiome; feature: rumen; material: RS-attached | host: Bos | place: Iran: Karaj | collected 2018-10
TACCTTTAACAGTTACTTCTATTTTTTCTCCTGAATTATCTTTAGCAGATACATTTTTAAGTAAGTTTATCTTAGTACCAGCTGTTGTAGATAATTCTTTTTTATATGTTATTACTGGGGCTTCATCATCTATTACATTTACTTTGAATGTATATTCTTTTTCATTATCTTCATTATCTTTAATAGTAATGGTAATAGTTTGTTCGCCTAATTTAGAAGTATCTATGTTTTGTTCTTCTGTTACGATAGTACCATTTTCTAATTCAGTAATTCCTTTAGTATTTAATACTTCTTCATTTAGTTTAACAGTTAAGTCTTCAGTCTTAACTGTTAGTTCATCTTTTGTTTCTTCAGCCTTTTTACCACATGCTGTTAGTAGTAAGAAAGGTGTTATAAATAATATTATTTTTTTCATAAAATCATCTCTTGCCTAGATATTAGCACAAGGTATAAAAAATGTAAAGAAAGTACATAGTTTATGATATAATTAGTATGATAGAAAATAGGTGGTTTAGATGAAGATGACACTAGAGAGATTTAGAGAGATTAAGGAACGTCTTAATTGGATGTTTAATCTTAAAGAAGGAGAGACTGATTTAACTGAAGAAGAGTTAATGAAGGAATTCTATTCTTTACAAAATGAACTTTTATCTAGTGATCTAAGTGATATACCTTTTGAAGAATGGAAAGGTATGTCTTTAGCAAGTGAAGAACCACTAGACTTCTCTAAAACACATGCTAATTTGGATTTTAGTTTATTTGATGAATTATACTTTGAAACTATAATTTTAGATGGATGTAATTTAAGAAATATTCAAGAACTAGAAATTAAGGAAGATACATTTGATGAGGCATTTAAAAAAGCTCATCCTGAAGCTTTCCCAGATGATAGTTTACCTGAGGAAATTAAGAAGGCTTTTTATGAACAAAAATTACAATTAACTGATTTAATTAGATATCCTTCATTGAAAAAATGTGTAGGATCTAAATCATTTAGTAAAAGATATACAAGTGTAAGTAGACAATTGGTTGAACTATTAGGAATAGATAATATCTTAAGATTAGTAGAAGAATATCCTGATATGATTGAACTAGCTACACATGAAGAAGATCCATTCCCTCATAATAATATTAGAGTTATTAATGATGAATCTTTAGGAGAACATCCTACATATGAACAAGCTAAGAATTATTTGTTTGAAAGAGTAATGGATGCCTTTAGAAGTAGATATGGAATATCTATGTTAAAAGGATTTAGTTTATATGATGGATTTGTAGATGCTATTACTCCAGAATTTAAAGCAATGTTTCCTAAGTCATTCCCTCCAGAAGGAGTATTAGATAGTGAGATAGAAGAGAACTATTACTCAGGTGATTTACCTATCGGTGCAATAAGACGTTATTATGATACTTTAAAAGATTATGATTTGGAGTTAGGTACTAAGAATTCTTCTAGTGTTATGCATATTCTTAAATTATTTGGCTCTATAGAAGAATATCTTAAAGTAGTACCTGATTATCTAGATGATGCTTTTATGTTTTATTTTAATAATGTTTATGATGATAAAGATGAAATAGAAGATATCTATAATACTCAAGGTTCTAATGGTTTATTTAAACATATTTTACGTACTTGTTTAAGCAAGAGTAATTTTAATTATTATTTAGATGATGTTGTTGGGTTTAGTAAAATAATACCTTTAGAAGAATTAATTAAAGACAGTAAGACTTTAGAATTTGTTAAAAAGGCCGGGTTAGAGAATTTAATTAGATTTAATGATGAAAATCATTTGATTTTAGAAAAAAAATCAGGCTTTGGATATGGATATGATCCATTTGAAGATAGTTTATTGTTTTTAGTAGCTAATAATTGTGATATTAATCAAGTTAGACCTGATAATATTAGAGAAGTATTATTAGATGCTGTATATAAATTAAAATGTGAAAGTAATTATGATCTTAGAAATATGTTGGATAAAGATTATTATAGAGATTCTTTCATTAAAACTTTACCTGAGTTATTTATTCTTAAGGATGAAATTAGAACATATTTATCCAATCTATCTGATGAAGAGTTAGACAATGTAATTAATAATATTGAAGAAGGATTAACAGCAGCTATTTCTAGGTTGTATCCTGTCTTAAAGCAATATCCAGAAATAATACCTTTCTTGAGTACTAAGAGAATGTATGTTAATAATAATTATCCACATTTGAAAAGAATATTTGCTGCTCTTGATCAGGAAAAATTCTTACAATTTATTGCTAGATTAGGTACTTCTGATAAAGCACTAGGTATGTTAGATGAAAATCAATTTAAAGAATTTATTAATATATTACAAACTGAAGCAGATGTAGATAAAGCATTTAATGATGCTATGTATTACTTGATATCAAATACTAAGAAGAGAGCTTTAGATATTAGAGAATTACCTGAAAGCTTTAGACAAGCTCATCCAGAGTTATATCTAAAAGAAGGAGCTCCACAAGGTTTAGAACAAGTATTCTATGGTAATAAGAATTATGGCTATTATAATGGATTAGATTTATTGGATATATCTGTATTCCAATCACATCCTGATTGGATACCATATTTAAAAGATGTTAATTTCTTATTATGTTTAGAGCCTCTTGAAGTTCGTGCTTATGTTGATGGTGAAACTAAAAATATAAATCTAGTTGATTTATTACTAAGATTGATGTCTAAAGATGAAACAATTGAGTTCTTAAGTCAATATGGTGTATTGTTACAAAGAATTAGTAAGAATCATACTATTAATCTATATGATGGAGTAGAAGCTGAATTAGGTAAGGAATACTTATTAAGTAGATTATTAGTTGTAATTACTAATGGTATTAAGAATGGTACTAAGTATGATGATACTTTATTACCAGAAGATTATAGAAATGTACATCCTGAATTCTTTATAAGTAAAGATGTACCTATGGAATTATATAATTTATTTTATGCTAAGACTTTAACTCCAGAGATAATGTATGACCATCCAGAATGGAAACAATACTTATTGAATGTTGATTTCTCATTAGCATTTACAGGATATCCAAAACAATTTATAGATACTATAAGACAACGTTTAGGTAATGAAATGACATTAGATATATTATCTAAATATGGTTTATATATAGTTAGATATTCTTTAAGTATTCCAGCTAACTATAAGAGCATGGATGAAATAGATGAATACTTTAGAATGGTAATAATTGAATCTATTAAATCATTAAGATGTTTTGTATATGATGAAAGATTAAAAGAAGTAATTGGTGATGATGAAGAGTTATTCTTAAGTGATGATGCTCCTGAAGAATTAAAAGATTTCTTCTATAATAGAAATGATTGTTATTTAGATTTTAATGCTTTTAAAGAACATAAAGATTGGTTACCATTTGTTAAGGGTAAGTTCGTTCTAGGGGCAATATGTCGTGGTTGTGCAGATAATACTAAACAAGCAATTAATGGTTTTAAGAAATTCTTTGATGAATATGGAGAAGATGCTCTTAAAGTAGGTATGAAGAATCAAAGTGCTGTTATAGATATGATTTGGCATAATAATTTAGACACATTATTTACATGGTATGAAAGATTAAGATTTATTCCACATAGTTTAGTAATGGAAACATTACCACTTGATTATATAGATAGATTTAAAGCATCTGGTAAGATGTGGTCTCAATTAATGAGATTAGAAGAATTCAATAATAGTGAGGAAAATATTTTATCTCTAATTAAATCTAGTGTAGCATTTGGTGTCTTTGATGGAGATAAACTAGGATTTAATAAGTTAATGCAATTATTTAGTGGTATTCCAAGAACTATTAGTGAAGCTGATATGGAAAAAGCTAGAGAATATGCTACTTTAAATGAAGAAGCTAGTGTAGTAACTTTATTAAATAAAGCTTATGCACCTAGTGAAGATGGTAAGTATGTATTAATATTAGAAGATCAAAATGATAAAGCTACTATTAGTACTTTAAGAAGAGTATTTATTCATAGTGTAAGTACAATAATGACAGCTGATAAAGCTCATAAGTTATTTGGTGGATTTAAGTTAGATTATGATCCTTCATTTAGAGATTTCTTGTTAGAGCATTATGAAGAGTTAATGCAAGATGATGATTATATTTCACTTGCTAGTCAAATGCAAAGACAATGGAAAGATATTAAGAGAACTTATGCTAATAGAGTATTAACTTTATCATTAGCTATATCATATGTTAAATCTGTTTCATATGAAGGAGAAGAGTATGGTAATAGCGTCATGAGTAATGAGGTTAAGAAAGAAGGATACTCTCAAGAACAATTTGAAATATTACAACAAATATATAACTATGGTAAGTTAAGAACATTTAGTAGTATACCTAGAGTAGATTTCAGTAAAGACGGATATAAATGTGAAATGGTTAGATTAGATAGTCCAATTCCTTTGGTAATTGGTCTAAGAAGTAACTGTTGTCAAAGACTAGGAGATGCTGCAGAAACAGCAATGGAACATTCTATGACAAGTAAACATGGTAGATTATTTGTTATTACTGATGATGAAGGTGTTGTTGCTCAAAGCTGGGTATGGAGAAATAAGAATGTTATTTGTTTTGATAATATAGAAGTTCCTTCTAAAGCATTTACAAGAGCTAATAAGAAAGGCTTAAGTAATGATCAATTAGCAGAGGTAGTATTTAAACTATACCAAGAAGCTGCTTTAAGACTAATAGAAGAAGATGAAAAGAAATATAAAGAGTTATTAGATAAAGGTTTAATAACAGAAGAACAATATGAAGTGCTAAGAGCTCAAAAAGTTACTGTTGGTTTAGGATATAACGATATAGCTGAAGCAATAGGAAGAAATTCTAGTAGAGATAAATCAGTACTAGCTCATCCTCCTAAGACTGGTTCTCCAGTATTACATGATGAAGATTTATATGATAATGATTCTAATCAACAACATATTTTAGCTGGTAGTGAAGAAGTACCTAAGACTGAAGAAGAAACATTAACTCCTTATGAAGAAGAATTTGAAATACTAGATGATTCTACATTGACAGAGATTAAGTTACTTCAATTAAATAAGTTAGAGTTGGCTACTGATCAAAATAATTTCCAAGGTACTACTCAAGTTAATAGAAAAGATAATTTTGTTACAGAGATAGCTTGGAATTATGGTTTAAGACCAGATTTAACTAAAATATTATTATCTCCTAATTTTGCAATTGTATTTGCAGAGAAGGAAGATGAAATTGTTATAGCTGATTTATTCTATAACATGAAAGTAAATGTTAAAGAAGATATTGATGCTGTTGCTAAGATTATTATTAAGATAAGATTAGCATTAGAACAAATAAAGAATGGTAAGAAGTTTAATACTTCAATGTTAGATGAAGAACAACTAAAGATATTTATGTTAGCTACTAACTTAAGAGAAGAATTAGATGAAGAAAGGGGATTATCACATGAAAAGAAATAGTATTGATGATGTTATTAATTATGCTGTTAAAGCTGATAGATTAACGGAATTTAGAGATAGTACTAAATTACTAAAAGCTTTTATAGAAGCTATTAGATTAAATAAAGATTTATTTCTAAATACTAATATGGTTGATTTAAAAAGTAATAATGGTTATAAGATAGATACTAATATAATTGATAGAATATTAAATAAGTATGAAGATATTAATTCAGTTATAGAAAGTAATAATACTAGTGAATTAAGTGATGATCTTATTAAATCTAATATATATAGTAAGTTAGGAGTAGTATTAGTACTATTTGATGGTAATTTCTATGCTATGTTAGAAATGATGTTACTTTCTTTATTAACACATAATACAATGATATTTATGTATGATGGATATATGTTAGGTAGTAATACATTGTTAATAAATATTACGGAGTCTTTCTTTAAGAAACAAAAGATGGATGAAAATATTTTTCAACAAATTGATAATATAGATTTAAATATCTTTAAGAATTTTAAATCTATAGATAAAACTGTATTAATAGGTGATCAAGAATTTGTTGATAAATATTTAAAAGAATGTACTACAGAAGTAGTAGTATCTAGATATGATCATTATGATTTATATATTGAAGATATTACTCATATGGATCTTATTGGACAAATATTAGAATTAAATACTAATTTAAATGTATATATTAAAGATGGTATAGATATTGAATATGAAGATGCTATGATAGTTGGAGATGTAGATGAAGCTATTAGTAATATAAATAGTAATGGTAGTAAGAATGCTTCTTCTATATTTACAAGTGATGATGATAATGCTAAAAGATTTATTAGTGATTGTAAAAGTAAGGTAGTATATGTTAATGCTAATCCATCTTATGAAAGAAATTTAGATATTAAACAAGAAGATTTACTTCGTGAAAAGAGAATAATAGTACCAAGATAAAAAAGACTGAAAAGTCTTTTTTATATGTTATAATTATTTCGGTGATTTACATGAAAAGAATAGGTGTAATCTTTGCTATGAAAGAAGAGCTAGATGAATTATTAAAAAGAATGAGATTAGAAAGAGAATATAGTATATTTGATTTAACATTCTATGAGTGTAGTTTTAAAAATCTAGAATGTGTATTAGTAGAATCTGGTATTGGTAAAGTTAATGCTGCTAGATGTACACAAATATTAATAGATAATATGCAAGTAGATTATGTATTTAATATAGGTGTTGCTGGTGGTATTAGTGATAAATTAAATGTTGGAGATATTGTAATAGGAGATAAACTAATACAACATGATTTTGATTTAACAGCATTTAATCATAATAAAGGTTATATACCTAATGTAGGAGACTATATTAATAGTGATGATTATTTAATTAGTTTAGCTACTTCTAGTATAGGAGATAAAGGTTATAATGTATTACTTGGTACAATAGCATCTGGAGATATATTTTGTACTGAGAAATGGATGAGTGAAAAAATACATAATAAATTTAACGCTTTATGTGTAGAGATGGAAGGAGCTAGTATAGCTCAAGTATGTTTCTTAAATCATGTTCCATTTTTAGTTATTAGAAGTATCTCTGATACTCCTAATGGTAATAATAAAGTTACTTATGATGAGTTTTTAAAAACTAGTTCAGCTAATGTAGCAGAATTCTTAAAAATGATTATAGATAAGTTAAATGAAGAAGATATCGTATGATATCTTTTTTTAAATAGTATAGCTAAATAAAATTGTAAATGATATAATTGAATAAGAATAGGTGATTATATGAATAAGAAAGTTGTTAGAGTAATAGTATTCATGCTTATAGTATTAACTGTTATATCTATACCTAAGATATTTTCAGTAAAGAATACAAGTAAATATTATGAGGATCCTAATATAGACTATGAGAATGTTAGTGAAGTTACATTTGATAGTAGTACTGTAAATAAAATCTATAAAGTAGGTACTAAGATAAATAATACTAATTTTGTTATTCATTATGATGAAAATAAGGCTTTATTAACTATTAACGATTGTGGTTCTGATTGTGATGTCTATTTAGGTGATGTTAACAATTCTTCACCATATCAATATGATTTTGGTATGGGTTTATATACTGATTATTGGAGTGTTGAAGATGTTCGTAATATAGGTTATACAGATAATACCGTTACTCATGTATATTTAAGTTCATATAATGCTAAGTATCCTATTAATGATTATGACAATGATATTGTTGTTGGTAAGATATTTGAAGATAATACTTTTATAGATTATAACTTTATTTCAATGCATTACTTTAATGAAGATGGTGATGAAATTTGTGAATATTATGATGATGATCACCGTGCAAATTATAGTTATGCTCATTCTAGTCACTACATCGGTTATTGTTCTGAATCAGGAATAGGTTATAAAATTTATGAAGATGAAAATGCTTGTTGGGCAGTTACAGATATAGACTCCTATGGAGGATATTCAAATCTTAAAGATGTAGAATTACAAAAAACTGATTGCCTTGGTGAAAATGGTATTACTACATCTTCAGTATATTTACTTTGGAATGATAATGGGAATGCAGCCGGGTATAGACCAAGTGGTATTACAGTAAAACATAGTGATGGCCAGAGTTTCTATGTAGATGCTTTAGATGGAACGGCTGTTACTTTAGTAAATCTTCCACTTACTGATGGGGAACCTATTTATAATGGTGGTTATATTGAAAATTATATAGATTATAGATGGAATGTTGAAGGTAATATTTTGTATTATAATGTAAGTGTTAATAAAGGAAGTAATAATACTACTTATATTACATTAACATTTAATCCTGAAACATTTGATATTACTGGTCAAGTAGAATGGGAAGATGGTAATAATCAAGATGGAGTTAGACCTAGTTCTGTTCATGTTAAGTTAACTGGTGGAAATGTTACAAAAGAATTAGATGTAACAGCAGATGATAATTGGACATTTAGTTTTGATAATTTAATAGAAAAACAAAAAAATGGTTTAACAATTGATTATAGTATTACACAGACTAGAGTTTCTAATTATGATGCTCCAGCAATTACACATGTTGGTAACGATTATACTATTACAAATAGTCGTACAACCTTAAAGAAAAATATTACAGTTACTAAGGTATGGGATGATGACAATAACAGGTATGGACTTCGTCCAGAAAGTGTTACGGTTAAATTACTAGCTGATGGCTATCCAGTTAAAGATGAGAATAATAATGATGTTATAGCAGTATTAAATGCTGGTAATAACTGGACATATACATTTAGTAATTATCCTAGAAATAGTGCTGGTGAAGCGATTAGTTATACAGTTAGTGAAGAAGCAATACCACATTATGGAGAACCTGAAATAACTGTAACTAATCAAAGTGATAGTAGTATAAGTTATGAAATAAAGAGTGCTCATTCAGAAGTAACTAAGGATATTAAGATACAAATAGTATGGGATGACGATGATAATAAAGATAAGGTTAGACCAGAATCTTTAAGTGTTAGTTTGATGGCTGGAGACGAAAAAGCATTAGATGAAAATAATGAACCATTAGTAGCAGAATTAAATGATAGTAATAACTGGACTCATGTATTTAGAAATGTTCCTAAATATCAAGAAGGAGAACCAATTATTTATGGTGTTATTAAAGAAGCTGTAGATAAATATGGTGAACCAGAAGTAACAGTTCTATTAGATGATGATGCTTTAAAATCAATTATGATTAAGAATGTTTATGTAAGTGCATCTACTGATGAAAAAGAAATAGAAAATCCTAATACTTCAACTGGATTTATAGCATTAATATTATTAGTAATTAGTAGTATGTTCTTATTCTATTTCAATTATAAGAAAGAAAAAAACAAGATTTAAGATCTTGTTTTTTTATATACATATTTTTTACCTAGTATATAGTTTATTATTACTACTATAATTAATATTATTATTTTACTTATTATTTTATCAATATGTATTATATCTACTAAAAGAATTAAACCAAAGAAATCTATTAAGAAAGTAAAACCTCTAGATATTATGAAATGGAATATTTCTTTTAGTAGTTCTTTATAGTTATCACATTTACTTTTAAAGACAAATAGTTTATTACAAAAGTATGCTAAAGCTTTAGTAGTTATGATTGCTATTACATTAGCTATTACATAATATAAACCAATTATATTTAATAAGTAATAGAATAAGAAATGGAATAGAGTAGTTATTAATCCCCAAATAATATATCTTATAAATTCTTTTTTGTTTTCCATGTTATTTATCCATTATTTGCTTTAGTAATACTGCTAGTAATCCTAAAGCAAATACTATAATAGAAACTAGTAATGCTCCTATACCTAGTATATAACCGGCATGTATATTACAAAAATGTGAGAAGATAAAACCTATGATAGAGAAGAATATACATATAGTAGCTAGTAAGTTAAATATTTTTAGGGGATTATAATATATACAAGCTTCTAAGATATATTTTAATGATATTAATGAATCTCTTATTAATCTTATTTTAGATTTACCAATTCTTTTACGATAGGGTATATCTATATAAGTAACGAAATGATCATTCATTAGATATGCTAGAGTTTGAGATGTGGTAAAACTAAAGGTATTACATAATCTAGGGAAGTATTTTGTAACAGTTGTTTTATCAAATACTCTTAGTCCTGAATTTATATCTTTTATTTTTTTATTAGTCACTAGTTCTACTAGTGATTTTAATATTTTTCTTAATAAGTTTTTAAAGATACTTTGTTTGTAATATTTACCTGTTCTAGCTCCTATAACTAAGTCATATCCTTCTTCTTTTATTTTAAGCATTTTAGGGACCATATCAAAAGGATATGTAGTATCAGCATCTGTTATTACTATTGTTTCGTTTTTAGCTCTAGAAATACCTTTTTTTAGTGAAAAACTATATCCCATATTATTAGGATTAGTAATAACAGTTGCTCCACAAGATTCTGCTGTT
>JAEEGJ010030740.1_pt1 | contig 10463 bp, 9 predicted proteins | sample 8958761 | NCBI WGS metagenome assembly JAEEGJ01 (sample SAMN16246546, study PRJNA631951) | gut metagenome | biome: gut microbiome; feature: rumen; material: RS-attached | host: Bos | place: Iran: Karaj | collected 2018-10
TGACGGTATTGGGTTCGCTGTCATGCCGGCCACCGTGCCGGCGTCGCCTTGCGCAGTCCCCTCCCGCGCGCTTCCCGGTTTTTCGCGCGGTGTCCTGCGCACGGGTGTCGCACGCCCCGCTCCCGCGGGCGGCCCTTGGCCTTTCCCTCCGGCATTTTGTATATTCCATACAAATGACCAGACTTCCTGCCTACATCCTGCTTCTCTCCCTCTTCCTCCTTGCCGCCTGCAACGGGGAAAAGGAATTCATGACCCCGAAAACGGGTGAGGTCGTCCTCGACATCAATGCCGAAGAATTTTCCTTGAACGGCAAGGTTCTCGGCAAGACGGCAGCCGATATTTCTGCCGGTGACGATTTGCTGATTGAATCGCTTGATAATGAATTAAGAAGGATCAGGGATCTTGAACAGGAAGAGGCTCTGAGGAACGGTAAACCGGCTGACGAGGGTACCGCCAAGATACATCTTGGTAAAGATATTTCTTATGATGTATTTTATAAATCAATAGCTACTATAGGCTTCAGCGGTTATGTATCAATTCAGTTTGTAATTGGATCTGATTTTAACGAAATTTATAAGTTTGATCTGCCGGAACGCAGAGCCATGAGTTCTTATTCGTGTCTCCAATTTTTTTTAGAATTGAATGATTGGAGATTCAGAAATCAAATTCAATCCCGCCAGAATATCTCGTATAATAAAATATTGAATAGAGACGTTACGAAAAGAAATTTTGAGTTAGAATGCATTAGAAAGAATATTGGATTAAATTTGCGTTTTGTTAGAAAAAATGATGGCTTTTTTTATGAGGTCAGCTTGAGTGAAACGGGCCTGATTGATGGTGTGAAAACATATTCGTTTGAAAAAGATGTTGATTTATGGAACTTTATAGAGAAAGTTCGTTCAAGGAATGATTTACGTGCTAAAGAAGATAAAGATGAAATAATGCTTTTCTCGCCCAATGATGTACTGATGAAGGATCTTGTTCCCATAATTAAAAAGTTGAATTCTTATAGCTATAGAATTTTTTACATGCCTTTCTTTTGAGGATGTTTTTGCCTCTAGATAAATGATGTCTGTCTGTTTTAGATTTTTCGGATATGAATTTAAATCGCCTTGTTTGTTTATTTTGCCTTCTCTCCCTCTTCTTCCTTGCCGCCTGCAACGAGGATAACGAACTCAGTCCTTTTAAATCGTACGAAGTACACCTCGATGTCAATGCCGCGAATTATGCATTGAATGGAAAGATTATAGGCAATACGCAAGAGGATATTTCGGCTATTGATATTGATTGTTTGAGGATTCTGCCCCTTGAAAGCGAATTAATGAGGATTTGGAGTGCGGAACGAGAAAAATCTTTAAAAAACAATCAACCTGCTGATGAATTCGATATTGCCAAATTACATGTTGATGACAATCTCTCTTATGGTGATTTTTATAAAATATTTGTGACAATGTACTTTGCAGGCTATACAAATATAAAGTATGTTGTCGGCTCAGATTTTAAGAATGTTTATAACTTGAAGTTGCCTACAAAATCTAGCATGTGCTTTTGTTCTGGGGATAGTCCCATGTTGCCTTTTTTAAGATATAAGTATATGCGTCATTGTCAAAAGCTTTCTTTTAATGAAATCTTAGCTTTACGTGAAGGTAGCAATCTTATATTGGAGTGTTTTGAAGATTATAATGATTTAGATTTGTTGCTCTCTTTTTATCGTGAAGATAAAGAAATTGTTTATGTACTCAGCCTGAATGAAGATGCTTTAAAAGAAAATGGTTCGTTTCATGAGTTTAAGTTCTATTCATTTACGAAAGAAGCGGATTTGTGGAAGTTCTTAGGGGAAATCTGTTCTAAAGCAGAGATGCAAAACAAAAAGAAGTCTGCAAGATGTTCTTCGGATTTATTAGGGAATCAAGTGGCTCTGGTTTTTGAGAAAGATGTTTTAATGAAAGATATTGCTCCTCTAATCAAGGGGTTAAAAGCTTTAGGATATGATGATCGGATTAAACCTATGGTAGTGCCTGAATAAACGGTTTTATATATTGCCCATATGAACGCTTTATTTAAATACCTTATAATAGCGCTGGTGTTCTGTTGCGATTTTGCTTTTGGCATATCTTATCCTGATTCTTGGGGGCAGGCGACTTCCGATACAGTCTTTTCGTACGATACTGGACATGAAAAAGGAGACTACTCCTATATAGTAGTTGAACGTGGTTGTAAGAGTGAATGGATTAAACAGGATTCTTTGATTGGAGAAAATCTCCCACAGGATTCCCTTCTCTCGATTCTTTATGGAAGAGTTCCTAGCCCAGACAGTGCCGCCATTTATGAGGGGTGGGCAAACAGTTGCGTCGAATACTCGTCGAAGCAGTCCAATGACGGGTGGTTTGGTATTAGCGCAAGTGTGGTTTTTGCCACTCTTGGAATTGCCTTGACTTTCCTTATAGATTATGATCATTTGGGTACGGCCATAGCGGGACGTTCCTATGGAATCGGTTTTTTGTATCTAAGTCCATTTGTTTTTTGGATGGGCTCGTCCCAGATTTCATCTGCATCAAAACAAAAGAATCTTGGCAAAAGATACAGGGAAAAGGCAAACCAGTACAGGCTAAATATAATGCCCTCCATAAATTTGCGTGAACCTGGTGGCGGTATAATGATGCATTTAGGTTTTTAGCGTTGCTCGGCTTTCTAAAAAATATCTCGGATTCAGCAGTCTCTAGTAACAAGTGACTAATAACCACTAACTAAAATTGCTATTCTTTGTCGCATGAATCCTAGAATATCCTTTGTATTGCAGATGTCGCCATCGACCTCGTATGAAAACCTTGAGGCGGTCGCGCGTAACTTGCTGGAAGGGTTGGATGTTCTTCTGAATTCAGAACAGGTAAAGTGCTCCATCTTCTTGGATGGTCCGGTAATTGAAGCGCTTTACAACGTGGCAAAGCCATTGATGTTCGGCAAGATCCAGAATGCAATTCGCAATGGGATTCTTGAATTTTTGGGCGGCGGTTATTACGATCCGATGCTACCGCTTTTCCCGGAAGATTTGCAGATGATGCAGCTGGAGTTGCATCGGGACTATTTGAAGAAAGTGCTTGGCGCGGAGCCACAGGGGTATTTTAATTCCTCGTTGGTGTGGGAGCCAGGCATGGCCGATGTTCTGGAGCATTCACGTTTTGATTATGCGCTGGTGACGGAAGCGGCTGTGCAAGATGCGCTTGGCCGCTCGACTCCTGTATCTGGCTGGTTTACGCTTGAAGATCGCGGTGCGCTTATCCGCATTGTTCCTGTGTCCGAGGTGCTTTCGCAGGCGATTGCTGAAGACAATCTTGGGTGGCGCAGCATTGCAGAATCGTATTGCCGCGATGGAAAGTCGGCGATTGCGCTTCTGGACATCCCGTCGGATCCGTCTGGGATTATTGATTTCTTTGGGCGTCTTGTAGATTTTGTCGAGACAAATGAGGTTCAGACTAGAACTGTCAGTTTTGCGGTAGATCAGCTTGAAACATGCGGTACAATCAGTTTCCTCGTTTCGGCGGGTCGCAAGCTTGGGCTCCCTTCGACGGCGCGCACATGTCGTGAACTCTTGATTCGTCGCCCCGAAATTAATTTGCACCACAAGTTTTTCCTGAATTTGTACAGGAGAGGTCGCAGTTTGCTTTCGGGCAAAAAGTGGCTGGAGTTCTGTCATTCGCTTTTGCCAGCAATGGCTCCGCTTTATTTTAGGGACATGTTCAACCGCTCGGGCATGCGCTCTATGATGGTTCGCAAGCGCTCGAATCGCATGTTGCTTGCTTCTTCTCAGCTGTTGGATGACCTCACCGGTTTTTCGGGACTCCGCGTTGATGTGTGCGACTTTTTGCTCCGTGGCAAAAAAGTTCTTTTTTGCGAGAATCCTGAATCCTCGTATTTGCTGGATTCCCGTTTTGGCGGTGCGCTCCGCGCCTTGAATTACAAGGCCGGAAAAATCAATTTAGTGAATACGTGGCGTGACGATGGCGAACCGTCTTTTGCTTTTTTGGATTGCCTCCTCCCGAATGTAGATTTTACGCCGGTCAAGCTAGAACAGATGCTTTACGATCGCAAGCATTTGCTCGCTGACCCTTATGATTATCGTATTCTTCGCTCGGACTCTGGTACGGAGATTATGTTGGACGAAGAACAGGGTTTTGCAAATGAAGAACGCAAGGCTTTGTTTAGGATTAAGAAGGTCTTTACTTTCCAAGGTGATGCGGCCAAGTTTACGGTTTCGTATGCGATAGACAATCTTGCGTACGTGAACACGAAGGGGTATTTCGGGACCATCCTCGAACTTGGACTTTTGTCGCGTGGCGATGTCAACAAAGTTTGGATTGACGGAAAGAACGTCAAGTGGAATATGGTCGAGCCGCTTTTGTACCCCGATGGCAAGTCGCTTGAAATCCGTGACGAAAAGGATGGTTGTGTTTTCCGTATGGCTTTTGATCGACCGACATCCATTTTCGTTGGTTCCATCTTTGGCGCCACATCGTCGGCAGCTCCGCAGGCGTTCCAAGGCATTCGCGTGTTCCCGTTCTGGAATGCTCCGTTTAACGTGCTCGACCGCAAGGCTTTTAAAATTTCGGTGTCGGTGACCAAGAGGTAATGGATGCGAGCCGACTTGATTGATATCCAGGTTGAAGATCGCGGCGAAGAAGTTGAAATTTCGCTGTACGGCATTCTTGGCGAATACCAGTTGTCGGCTGTTCGCGAAAAGCTGGAAATGCTTGTTCGCGGGCCGGGTGTTTTTTTCTTTGTGAATCTCCAGAATGCTCGCTTTACGACAGAAGCTTATCGCAGTCTGTTCCTCGAAATTCTGAACATGGTGAAGCAGCAGAAAGCGTCGCTCATCTTGATTTTTGATAGCGAAGAATTGCGTACCTATTTTGATCGTTACAAGAACATTTTTGAAATTTACAGGAGCCGCGAGGAGTACCGCAAGTCGGGACTTTCCAAACAGGCGCACTTGGTCGGCCTCCATTACGAAAAGAGGTCCATCAGTCTTTCGCCTGGCTTTGCCGTTTCGGTGGCTCTGTTCCTGATTGGCTGGGCTGTTACGTTATTTGTTATTATCGTTGGGCAAGGGCGTGAAATCTCGGATAAGCAAGCGCAAATTACAGTTCTAGAAAGCCAGAAAGCACGATACATCCGCGAAATTGATCGCCTGGAATCTGCCATTGGTCCGATGCGCAAGCTCGGTGTGGTTCAGGATACGACTTTGCTAAGTTCCTTTGGCGTCATTCAGGATTGGGTTTCGTATCTAGAATACTTGGAGAAGAATCGGCGTGAAAAGTAGCGTACGACTTTCTTCGATGGCGGTAAGCGTTTTATTCGTTATCGGGTTTGCCGTCTTGTTTACTTTTGCAAGCGAATGGTATTCTAACCGGCTTAAGCTTGAAAATTTGGCCTACCGGGAACGCACTCTTCACAGTGACCTCGAACATTTGGAAGTGGTGGGCAAGTGGACGCTGGACTATGTGAAAATCGAAAAGGCGCTCACGTATATGCTTGGCGACCGTCTCCCAGAGGTGAGCTTTCGCATTTTGGCAGAAAACTTGTGGCAAATTTCGCAGTCGTACTCGCTGGACCCGTTGATTATCCTTGCCGTGGTAGCGCAGGAAAGTCGCGGCAATCCGCTTGCACGTGGGCGATTCCAGACCGGAAAATTTTCGGGGGCGCTGGGATTAATGCAGATAAAGTTAGAGACTGCGAAATCTATGGGAAGCCGTTTCGGTCTTGTTATCGAGACGGAAGATGACCTTATGCGCCCTGAAGTGAACGTGGTCGTTGGTTCGGCTTACCTAATCCGACTTATTGGAAAATATGGCCATTTGAGAGAAGCCTTGGTGGCTTATAATTTGGGGCATTCCGCTGTCGATAAACTCCTTGAAAAAAACGCTCCGCTTCCGACTGTTTATTACGAGGGCGTTGTGGCGAAATATAAGGATTTGGTGGCTCACTGCTCATTTTAAAGAATCGTGATTGGCGGTTAGCGGTTAGGAATCGTCATTCTCCGAAGGAGACTGCTCCAATGCCGAGTGCCGCGACCATGGTTACATGGGCATGGCTGAGGCAAAGTGCAGGGCGAAGCCAATCCATACATAATCCATCCATTGTAATAAGAATTGTATGGATCCTCGCAAGACGAAGATGACACGTGCATTATTCGCCTGCATCCCTAGCCATAACCCACTTTACTCATACCTCAAAGGGCCGCAGGCCCGACCTCATACCTCAAACCTCATCGCAGCCGCATATGCGACCCCACTTTCCACTAACACTGCCTACTTCTTATAGTCTACTATTTACTGACTAAAATCTTTTTTCTAAATTCTAGTCGTGATTAGGAAGTTGATTTTTATTCTTGCTATGACGGGGATTGCCTTGGCGGGTGAAGTCCGTTATGATTGTCTGCGCTTTGTAGAACAGGGCCTTGCGAATGATCCGCAAATGGCCGAAACGAAACATGGTCTGGATAGCAAAAATGACAAGATTCGTTCTTTGACGGCTGAAGTTATTTTGCCGACTTTCAATGTGTCTATGATGGTGGGGCCCGCACCCGGTTTGAAGGAAACTGTTGATCAGTGGGGCGATACTGTTGACACGTACGATTTTTCTCGAATGGGACCATTTTGGGCAGTCGAGGCCAAGTTTATCCAGCCTTTGAATTTGGGGCAGTACCGGAGCGGAAAGAAGGCTTTGGAAGCTGATTTACAGCAGAAAACCTTCGAAATCGAAAATTCAACCCTCAAAAAAGAGGTTGAACTCCAGTCGTATTATTACAATTATCTGCTGGCGCTTGAAATGAAACGCCTTGCTGCGGATGCCAAAAAGCAAGTGGATAAGGCTTATGACCAGCTCGAAGAAGCTTTGGATGAAGACGAACCGACGGTTTCGCAGAACGATCTTTTGAACTTAAAAGCGAAAATGCACACCGTCAAGGAAGGCGTGATTGAAGCGGAACTTGGCATGAAGCGTGTGATGCTTGCGATTCGATTTGCTCTTGCTTTGCCGGAAGGCGATACTTTTGCAACCGAAGATACCGTGCTTGCTATGCGACCGGAACCGCTCCCGACCGAAGAACAGGTCCGCGATTTGACGATTAAGTATAATCCTGAATTGAAACAGCTAGAGGCCGGGCTCCGCGCTCGTAGGCTCCAGATGGATTTGGCCGAAGCGAAACTTGCCCCTGAATTCTTCATCATGGGTGAATTCCAGTATGTGAAAAGCTGGGCCGGAAACCGCAACGTACTGCAGAAAAGTGCTTTTGCCCAGGATGCCGTCAACAAGATTTCAGGGCTTGTCGGTGTGGGGTTAAGATACCGTTTGAACTTCTGGAAGAGCTGGGAAGAATTCCGCAAGGCAAGAACGGATTATCGTGGTCTTCAGCTTAAAGAAAATTATGCCGCCGATGGTTTGGTGGCGAAGGCTGTGGAACAGTATTATCAAGTCGTTGCGGCCAAGGAAAAGCTGGATGCCATGCGCGAAAGTTTGCGTGCTTCGGAAGCTCTTTTGAAGGGAGCCGCTATGAAATATGATTTGGACAAATCCCAAACGAGCGACCTCGTATCGGCTTACACGCAGAATGTAACAATGAAAAAAGATTATTATTTCGCAGTTTGCCGATATAACGTCGAATTTGCCGGATTAATTGCAAAGATGGGTTTGTCTCTTCAAGAGTATAATTCGTATTTTAAATAAAAAATGAGGAGTATCAAGATGTTTAAGAAAATTATGATTGCTATTGCCTGCGCTTCGCTCTTGTCTTTTGCTGCCGAAGATCCTGTGTCTGTCGTCAAGAGCAAGGACGTTGAATTGCAGAATATCATCAAGAAGTCTAAACGCACTGCTAAGGAAACGGAACGCGTCAAGAACCTCTTGAACGATTCCTTTGATTTCGCCTTGCTTGCCAAGAAGTCTCTTGCAGCAAGTGATTGGAAAGCTCAGGACGCAGCTTCTCAAGAAAAGTTTGTTGCTGAATTCCAGCGCATGGTCCGCAATTCCAGTGCTAACCGCTTGGAACTTTACCGCGCCGATTCCACGATTTACGAACCGGCAAAGATGAAGGGCACGGACGATGCTCGCGTGATTGCCCACTTGTGGAACCAGGGCAAGGAATCGGTGCTCGAATATAAGATGACGCTTGTGAACGGCAAGTGGAAAGCTTGGGATTTGGTTATCGATGACCTTTCGACAGCCCGCAACTACAAGGAACAGTTCAGCAAGATTCTCAAGGATAAGAGCTTTGCCGAGCTGATCGATATCATCAGTAAGAAGGCCGACGAAGCCGAAAAGTAAATGGGCTTCTTTTCCTGGCTCCTTTGTTCTATTCTCGTTGTAGCGCTTGTGCTACTGCTTTTCCCGTTTTCGGTTCGAATCGAATTTGAAGCCGGGGAGCGCGGTGCGCGGGCGCTGTTCTTTTTTTTCAAGAAAAAAGTTTACGAGGCAAAGAAAAGCTGGGGGAAGGAACAAGTAGGCTGTAGGAAGTCGGAAGTAGAACGTGAAGAAAACGTAAAGGCTTCGACGAAGGATAAAAAGTCTGACGATACTCAGAGTAGCACAACGGCTCCTGTAAAGAGCGAAACGAAAGAGCCCGAGAAGAAATGTGAAACTGAAGTTGTCCATGACAACAAAAGCGATGTCATTCTGGAGGAAGGCGAACGCCGACCGATAGAATCCAAGAGCGAGGACACTGTTGAGGTTGTCGCGAAACATCCTGAAGAAACGTCTAAAGAGAAAAAGACAACGGCTCCTATCGAGGTCAAGCCTCCTCGGGATGACAAAAACGTGTGTCATCCTGAGCGAAGTGTTAGTGGAGTCGAAGAATCTAGTGTTGTTGAGGACAACTGCTGCGAGGCGAATGTACAAAAAGATGCTGCAAAATCGGTGTCGGAAGAAAAAAAGAAGCCGAAGAAAGAAAAGCGCAAACTTTCGGATCGCGAATTTTGGACGATTCTCTTGACTCCAGACTTGGATGCTCGGGCTTTTAGGTATGTATTGAAAATTCTTGGTGCTGTGTTTTCGCTGTTCCGTGTTCGCTTTAAGGATTGCTTTATTGAAGGTATTCAGGCGGATTTCCAGACCATGGGTTATATTGCTGCGGTAAACGGATTCTTGAAAGCTTATCCGTATGTTGGCGATTGGGACTTGAGAATGGACTGGTGCCGTGAAAAGGAACTCCGTGCGGCGGGTGCTGTTCGATTGAGCGTCACTTTGCTTCGCGTTTTCTGCTTTGTTCTTGAAACGCTTGTGCTTGCTGGAATTTTGGCGTTCAGCTTTTGGCGTCGCCGTGCACGTGTGATAAAAACAAATGAACTCCCGGAATTGGGTTTTGTTCGCAAAAAGATTCTGAATATTATTTTGGAGGACTGATGGCTGTTTTGACTTTGGAACGTTTGCTTGCTTCGATGGGTTTCGGTAGCCGCAAGGATGCGCGCGGCTTGGTGCGCATGGGGCTTGTGGAACTGGATGGCAAGGTGCTTGATGATCCGTTCATGGAATTCAAGGAACGTCCGGAGTTTATTACGGTAAACGGCGAAGAAGCTCCGACGGTGGAGAAGTTGTACGTGATGCTTTTCAAGCCGACGGACGTGGAGTGCAGCCATAACGCTCGTGACCATAAGCCGGTGTACGATTTGTTGCCAGAGCGCTTTACGGCGATGGGTATCCAGTCGGTCGGACGCTTGGATGCGGATTCATCGGGACTCTTGTTGCTTTCGAATCAGGGTGACTTTATTCATAAAGTAGAAAGTCCCAAAAAGGGGCTTTGGAAAAAGTATCGCGTGACGCTTGCGCGACCGTTTACTGAGGCGCAGAAGGCGGAACTCTTGGCGGGCGTGATGCTCAAGGACGAACGACGCCCGGTGCTTGCTCGTGAAATCGAAGTGGACGGTGATGCTGTTGTCATTTCGATTGGCGAAGGACTGTACCATCAGGTTCGCCGTATGTTTGCTGCCGTCGGCAATCACGTTGAGACGCTTGAACGTGTCGCTATTGGACCGGTTGTTCTGGATCGCACTTTGGGCGAGGGCGGTTGGCGATTCCTCACCGAAGAGGAAGTGGCGGCACTGTCGTAATAAAGGAGATGCCTCCTAATACAAGTGCATACAAAACTGTATGGATCCTCCTAACGGAGGATGACTGGAGTGCCGTAGGCATGGAGTGCGGGTGATACGAAGTGCAGGGCGTGGAATGACATGACGTGCGAGTGACATGACGTGCGGGGCATGACATGATAAAAGAAAAGTCGGCATTAGCCGACTTTTTCGTATCAGGCGTGAAAGCCCGATTTTATGGGTTCAATGTTTGTTTAAATGGAATCGTAATCGCTGTTGATTTGAGCGATTTCGTTTTCCGTTTCAAGTTCCGGCTGCACAGTGGCTTCGCCAAGAATGCCTTCGAGCGAATTGATCTTGTCCTTAATGTCGTTGCTGAACTTGAAT
>JAEEGJ010030745.1_pt1 | contig 10462 bp, 10 predicted proteins | sample 8958761 | NCBI WGS metagenome assembly JAEEGJ01 (sample SAMN16246546, study PRJNA631951) | gut metagenome | biome: gut microbiome; feature: rumen; material: RS-attached | host: Bos | place: Iran: Karaj | collected 2018-10
TCGACTGATCACCTCCTTCGGGTGAAATGATTGAACGCATATTGCGTTCCTCGGGGTCTCAGGGGTCGCTCCCTGACAAGCTTTGTATTTTCGTGTTCCCGAAAATACGTTGCTTGTTAAAACAAAGATCCACTTCGTGGAGTGCTAAACTATAGCCAAGGCCGCAAAAACCACGCCGCAAGATCGGTATAGTATTTTCCTCTTGCAGTTTGGGTGTTTTCCGTAAAAATGGCCGACTTATACCAGCGCACAAGCACGAACACTTTTGCGAAAAATCAGTTTGTGTTGGAGTGGATCCTATGTTTTAGATCAGGCTGCTATCCCGGACCACTGGGCTGGATCTGATCCGGCAGGGCAGGGGTTTTCAATAACGACAACATGATCATTATGTATGTGTCTCTAATAAAATCAGCTATCGTCTTATGCATTTACCCTCACCTCGCTTTCTCTGAAAGTTTATGAAAACTTATGTTCGTTTATGAGCGGATTATAGTAGGGTAAAAACCGCTTTGCAATACCTATTTTGTTAGTTGTTACCGCCTGGTTACAACTGGACCTAATAATTGGACTTTTGACATAATAGTACGATTAATGGAACAGATAATGCGAGATAATTTAAGTTTATATACCTTTTAACTATTCGTATTTTCTTCATCAGTCCCATTTATGTCACTATGTCTATGAAATAATATAGCTGGTTAAAGATTTATTAATATTTTCGAATTAGAATCAAAAGTATTAGTAAATCTATATGATTCTTTAAGGAGATTGATTATGGCACGTTCGCTGAGCAATGAAGATAAAAAGAGAGAAATTGAAAAGTTTAATGCCGAACATCAAAAGGGAAATGACGAAAAGAAAAATATAAAAACTGTAGTAACGAAACAGATAGCCATTCTGAAAGAAGAGTTCCTACATGGCAAAACTCATTCTGCATGTGATTGGAAAGATATGTATGTTGATAATCCGGTTCTTCGAAAAGTCGGGGAACTGATAGTATGGAGTGTTGAAGATACATCCGTTAATTTATCTGCCTGTTTTATGATTAACGAAGCTGGCAAATTTGTTGACGCAGATGAAGGAACAATTAACATTTCGGATAATGCTTCAATATCTGTAGCACATCCAATGACTATGGATCCGAAGGAGTTAGAAAAGTGGAAAACCTTATTAAATGAAAAGGCAATTGCACAGCCGTTCACCCAGATATTTGAACCGATATATACTTGCGATTTAAATGGCATAAAGGAAAGATACAAGGGGGTTGAACTGCCGTATTATCTTCTTAAATCGCTTGAAAAAGAGGGGTATGTAATAGCTGGAGGATATGGACAGGGTTATCATTGGAGATACAATTACGACATAAAGCTTTTTTTTAGTGTGAAATCTGCGAATGCAATTACGTTTAAGAGTATTCCGCTCAAAGATAATGTTAAACTTTGGGATTTTATAGTCGCTGGAAGAAGATTGCCTTATGGCAGAGTCGTAAAAATAATGAACAAAGTTATCAATCATGCTCTTTATTTGATTGATGGACTTTGTCTGGAATCAGCGGTAAGGAAGAATGACATTGAAGCTCTTTCCCTATATAAAGAATGCTTGACGGAAAAGAACATTTTTCGGTTTATTGATATCGCAGAAGAGACCAAAAGCAAAGACTGTCATCATTGGCTCATGGATTACAAGAATGAAAAGTTTCCCAATGCAGTTGATGATTTGAATCTTTAACGTATAGACTTCTAAATTCAATAAATTGAACTAAACGTGAAGGAGAATGAATATGGCTAAACAAATGATAGACCCTGTTCAGACAAACATCTTGAGTTTTGAGGAAGCAGCTAATAAGAAGTGGTTCCCGTATGTGACAAAAAGCTCTCAAGTGTGTGATGTAAAGTTTTGTGACGGAAGCACCAAGAAGTATGCTACCGGTTCGGGTAGCAACGTCAAAGATGTAGTTGTGATCGGTCCCGGGTGTAAGTCTTCCTACTCGATGGGCGAGATCCTTTCGATTACCAAGGGGAAAACGGCTTATTTGGTTAAACCCCTGATCTCGTTTTCAGCGGATCCGGAGAAGAGTGCGATTCAGAAATGCGTCAAAGGAATCTGTGACATTAAGTCAATATCTGACATTGTAGACTTATTGCCATATGACTTTGATCCTTTGGTTTACTCAGATCTTGTATCGCCCGATATCTACGAAAAATTCGTACTATCCGATATTCATATTCTGAATTTTATATATGCTGCGGCAATCCTGGCGTATCCGGAACTCGCCGGACCGAAAGCTGTGGAAGCGGCTAAAAAGATCCTTTCCGGCACGTTCAGTGTTCCGGATTTCATGTTTGGAAGCAAAATGAAAAAACTCAGTGGAGAGTGCTTCGTTTTCATAAATTTTTCCGGTTTCTATCCCGGATGGAAAGACGATTTTAAGAAAGTGTCTGTCTTTGCAGAATGCGATGCGCTCGATCCTTCTAGTGATTTATGTGAAGATGATAATCTTTTGGTTTTTAGCTTTAAGGGCAGCAGCGATATCCAACGCACATTTAAAGAACACCCTGAGTTTAAAGCGTTCTATCATCAGCACATTGTTCGTTCTGCTTTGTCTTTGTTGATCCGCGGGGGATTTACCAATCTGTTGGAAGCTGCTCTCAGCGTGAAGATCCCGGGTATTGATGATTTTTATGAGCAGCTTGCCCGCTTTGCGTATGATATCGGCTCTATTCCTTGCCTGGAGATCATTTACGGTAAAAGAGAGGAATTCGGTGTTAAATCATTTGAGAACAAATTAGAAAATGACATTGCGGAACAACTTGTTCAGTGTAAGTCAAAGCCGAAAGCCGATTATGATGATACGGAAGAGATAACGATAACGTATGATGAATATATGGTCAAAGCACCAGTCAAAGTTAAAGGCGATGATCTAATACTTGCCGGAAACACGCTTTCCTCCTATCCTTTTTTGGAAAAAACTGCAGCTCGTGCCTGGAAGATAGTTGAAGAAAAACTGGTTCCGGACGAGATCAGAAATTTTGACAATGGTGAAGCACGATTTGTTGCCGCAGACCGCTATCTTCGTGATGTAAAAAAATTGTGGGAGCCCCTATCCAAGCACGAGCTTGCGCTTGTTACTCGGGAAAGCGCCACTCATATTAATGAGGTGAGGTTCAAGCCCGGATATCTAAAAAAGAAGGCTCCTCTTGGACCAACCGAAAAGCTGATTGCTGAAGTCGAAAAGTGTATAACGGAAGACGGATTTTCATATGAAGATACTATCGGAGCGGTCCTAAACTACTGGAATTCATTTGCAAGCATGGATCTTTCGGTTTTCACCTCGGTTTTAGAAACGTATCCCCGTAAAAAGGATGGTTCATTGATGAGCGGCAGAAGAGCCGACCTTCCCATATCTTCAGCTTGGTTTGTCAACAAAAATACTTGCTATTCAGAGTACCAATCAATATCATTCATTTATCATAAAGAAGACGGTATCCATATATAGTCGTATCCGTCGAACACGCTCCGCAAATCATTTCGGCGTATCAGAGTAGGGGGAGGTTGTCTCTCCCCACTCTTATATTTGAAGAATTTAAGAATCAAGATCTAGCCATAAAGCAGGGCGAATGCCATTGTAGAAGCTGACATAGCTACCACCGTTGTCGACCTCGCCATCATCGTTAACTTCTGCAGCGTTATCCTCATAAAAACCGGGCGACCGCAGCCACCAACAATTGCCGTTGGCTCTTGCCTGGTCATTGGCAAATAAAGAATTAGCTTCATTTATGCTTAATAAGAAGACCTTATCCGTTGTAGGATCACCGCCGGGTATATCGGAACTGAAAGCAGTGTTATTTTCATTGATTAATTTGCTGGGCAGGATCCTGGCTCTTTCCTCTTGAGTAAAGCATCCGTTTATAAATTCACTGTTAAGCCATTTTCGAAGTGAACAATCACGCCATGTTACGTCTACACAATATTCATGATATGGCATCACATCGCGAACATTATCAGTGGTGATAACAAGGGCCTTGCGGTCTTGTTTTTTAAGAACTTTCCACCAGATTCTCTGTCCGTAATTGGTGCCAAAGCAGATTTCATCTCCAACTTTTGGATTCTTCAGTTTTGCTTTGTTTTTTTCATCTGTTTCTCTTGCTTTGTCGCAACAAGAATTAAGATTTAGCCATAAAGCGGGACGAACGCCATCATAGGAATCATAATAGTCACCGGCAATGTGGACCCTGCCATCGCCGGAAATACAAACAGTCCAATAAGGATAACAACCGAGCGTCCTGAGCCTCCACCACTCGCCGTTGGCTCTTGCTTGGTCATTGGCAAATAAAGAATATACTTCTTCAATGTTTAACAAGAAGACCCTGTCAGTTGTAGGAGCCTCACTCGGTGTGTCGTACTTATCAGGATCAGTTTCATTATTAAGTTTGCTGGGAAGGATCATTGATTGTTCTGCCGGTGTGAAGTGTCCGTCGATGAAATCGTTATTAAGCCACCTTCTCAAGGTGCAGTTTGCCCATCTGATACTCCAGGTTGTGTCGCCGTCAGGTCCGTGAAACGGCATAACGCAAACATCATTATTAGTGATAACGAGGGCCTTACCATCTTGTATTTTGATAACTTCCCACCCCATTCTCTCACCGTCATTGGTGCCAAAGAAGATTTCATCTCCAACTTTTGGATTCTTTAGTTTTGCTTCGTTTTCTTTCTGCATTTCTTCAGAGCAGTAAGGAACGGGATTCTCCGGTTTTGCTTCGTTTTCTTCCTCTGTTTCTTCTGTTTTGTCGCAACAAGGATTAAGATTTAGCCACAAAGCAGGGCGAACGCTAAAGATGGCGAAGACATTTTCTCCTGCTTCGTTGACATCGCCATCCTCTTCAACACAGGCAGCGTAAATACGACACTTACCGGGTGACCGCAGCCACCAGGGATATCCAATGGATCTTGCCTGGTCATCAGCAAATAAAGATTTTGCTTCATCGCTGCTTAACAAGAAGATCTTATCAGTTGTAGGATCCCCGCCGGGTGTCCCGTACTCGGGGTTGTTATCGTTGTTTAAGCTGCTGGACAGGATTCTGGCTCTTTCCTCTTTAGTAAAGTACCAGTATAAAAATTCACGGTTAAGATATTCGCGAAGTGTACAATCATTCCATGTTACGTTGCCTCTATCTTCATGATATGTCGTATCGCAAACAGAATCAGTGGTGATAACAAGAGCCTTATCATCTTGTATTTTGAGAACTTTCCACTGCATTCTCTCTCTGCGAGTCTCGCCAAAGTGTCCGTAATTTACGCCAAAGTAGAATTCATCTCCAACTTTCAGATCCTTCAGTTTCGCTTCGTTCTCCTCTATTTCTCCGGAGCAATGAGGACAGTGATCATACACGGACTCATCATATGTTTTGTGGCAATCGGGACACATTTGCATATAAACCGCCTCCTGAAAAACAGATTATCGAAAAAGGAAAACTCCTACATTAGCCTGATTATAGCATTATCGATTTGACATGGATTTGGCATGGTTGCTGTCTAATTGGTTTATGTACCTTTGATTGAAAAACTTAAACTGATAATGATGGTGTTAAGGCATATAATGTAATAAAGCCGTATGAGATTAGTAACTCTTTAGATCGAGGATAAGATAATGCCGGATATTCTTACTAAGGAACAGCGAAGAAAAGCTATGCAGCATGTTCGTTCTAAGAATACGAGTATTGAAGTAATTCTTCGAAAAGCATTGTGGAATAGAGGCATTCGCTATCGAACAAATTATAAAGAACTTCCCGGGAAACCAGATATTGTTATAACAAAATATAAAATAGCTGTGTTTTGTGATAGTGAATTTTTTCATGGTAAAAACTGGGACGAGTTACACGATCAGCTTAAGCGCGGTAACAACGCTCAATATTGGATAAGTAAAATAGAAAGAAACCGCAACAGAGATATTCAAGTCGAGAAACAACTTTCTGAATTAGGTTGGACGGTGATGCGGTTTTGGGGCGAAGACATAAAAAAGCATACTGATGATTGCGTGAAAGAAATTGAAAGCATGATTATCGAGGTAAAAATTCAATCAATCTGTGATTAGGGTATCGGATACCTCATCTTTTTCTTTAGTTATGAATCGCTGATTGTTAAAATATATATAAAGAAAAGATGGGGAGGCACAGTTTGTGGTTATTAAAACCTTTCTGGATCTTTGCTCTGGAATTGGTGGCGGAAGATTAGGATTAGAGCAGATTGGAATGCAATGTATAGGTTATTCCGATACAAGCAAGTTGTCCGTGAAAACATACACTCTTATGCATGATACTGCAGGAGAGAAGTATTATTACAACCTAAAAAGGATTAAAACGGACTCCTTGCCTAGTTATGATATGTTAATTGCCGGATTTCCTTGTCAGTCGTTTTCGGTTATTGGCAGAAAAGATGGTTTTTCTGATGATAGAGGACAATTAATTTTCTATATAGCACGGATTCTTGAAAAAACAAAGCCTGCATGCTTTTTGTTAGAAAATGTGCGCGGCCTTGTGACCCATGATAAGGGAAGAACCATTAAAACCATAGTGGAAGAATTGAACCGAGCAGGTTATAACGTTACATATAAAGTATTAACGAGCCTTGACTACGGCGTTCCGCAAATGCGGCAGAGAGTTTACTTCGTTGGTATCAATAAAGACATCTCGTTAAATATAGAGGAGTTTAATTGGCCTACCCCACAACTTAAACCACCTTTGAAAAACTATTTGATTGATAATCACAAGGCTTCAAAAGAACGATTAGAAATCCTTGAATACTATCTTAACAACCCGACTAATAATGGCAAATACACTGTTGACGATATTTGCTCAATGGAAGGAAAAATAATAGATACGCGCATGAACGATCTTCGTATATATGAAGATAAATGTCCAACACTCAGATCTCAACGTGATGGAGTGCTATATGTTAAAAATGGAATTATCTATGAACTCACTGGCTATGAAGCCCTTTTGCTTCAGGGTTTTCCTAAAAAATACGCAGATAAAGTAAAAGATGAAGTCTCTGATAGACATTTATTAATGCAGGCAGGAAATGCAATGACCGTAAATGTTATAGCCGCATTAGGCCAAAGCATAATTGATTTTTTGAAAGGAGCATGAATTATGGCAAGTTGGGAACAATTCGAAGAAGATTGTGCAAATTACTTACAGCGCGTGTACGGACGATTTGCAAATTTCAAGCGTGTGGGTGGATCCGATTCCACAATTCCTGATATAAGGGTTACTACGTCCAAAGGGACGTTTTACATTGAGGTTAAAGAGTCGCAAGCTCAATGTGGACAGTTTGTATTGTTACCTGATTTAAATACAAGGACGTTTACATACAGTCCATTAAACAAAACACCAATAAATAAATACTCTTCCATGATTATGGAACACATGAATGCTGCTTTTGACGAATATCGTGAAGCTGGAACTGCTGGCAGGGCTATTGTTATGCCTAACGATCAAGAAATATTCTCAGGTTGGATTATTTCTGCATATAGAGAAAAGGGTGCTCTTTTTGTAATTACGGATAATTATGTACTTATACCTATAGAGCAGTTCAAAGATTTCTTTAATATATCTGCCACCTATCGAATCAAAAGGAGCGGTTCGGCTTCAGTAGGAAAAAGCCGTATTGACAGAGTAGCTAACACTATTAGGAATTTTGACTTTGTTATAACAGACATAACCGCTGAAGATGATAAACTGTTTATTAGTTCTCCGGTTAATTGTCATGATATGAGATTCCTTTTGGATGGTACAGAATACATGCTCTCAAGACGCGGAGCAGAATATGAAGTAAGACGACTGTCTAACACTTACAATGCAAACGTAATATTCTCAATCGAATTTAGAAGTGGTATGCCTGGAATTGCCGATCAGGATTTCATAGCTTTTCTGCAGTGAGTGTCTTCACAAAAAAGGATGTATTTCTTAAGAGCCAATCTATATGTGCTCATATAGTATTTTCCTATCGGGAAACTTGCTTGGGGATACTTCTTCATTAAATCGTTTTTTCCGTTGTTTTCAAACAACAATAGAAGTTCACTGCATTTATCACTGCGATATTGTTCATCTATATCGCAGTGATTTATTTCTCGTTCAATTCTCTTAAGTCTGGAAATACAATCGCTTTGTATTTTTTTGCTTACGCCTTTTTTACTCAACCAATTGCGGAATTCAACTTCATTCATAGGTTAATACCTCCTAATGAATCTCCAATCTGAATTGCTATCAGCTGCAGCACATCTATTACTACTGAATTGCCGAATTGTTTATAAGCTTGACTAAAGCTTTTGCAGATTTTATATGAATCAGGATATCCCATTATTCTGGCACATTCTCTTGGGTGAAGCTTTCTGGTTTTTCCATTAATCAAATACCCTCCGGTCTTGGCAAACACACCTCCGCCATATGCTGATAGAGTAATAGCGATTCCTTTTATGCTGTAAATTCTTTCACCTTGACCGCCTTTATTCACCGTACCAAGTCTAATTGTAGAATTGCTATATTTGTTGTCTTCAACGCCGTTAAAATATGTGTCAGGTCTGTTTACATACAATGATTTAACCATGTTTTCGTCATCAAGCAGAAAATCTTCAACATGTTTTGTAAGAGGAAACGGCTTAGGATATTTGAAGTTATCGATTTTTAGATCATTTCTAAAACAAACCATGTATATTCTCTCACGCTTTTGCGGAACACCATAATCGACAGAATTAAGCACCTTTTGATAAAACGTATAACCTAATTCCTCCATAGTTGCTTTAACGACTTCTAAAGTTCGACCGTTATCGTGAGTAGCAAAATTCTTAACATTCTCCATAAAGACAACTTTGGGCTTCTTCTCTTTTACTATTCGAGCAACATCAAAAAACAAAGTTCCACGGCTGTCCTCGAAACCGCGTTGTTTACCACTAATGGAAAATGCTTGACAGGGGAATCCGGCACAGAGAATATCATGGTCAGGAATAGTTTTTTCGTCAACTTTTGTAATATCGCCTTCGGGCATGTCACCGAAGTTATCAGCATATACTTTCTTGACAGGTTCATCCCATTCATTAGAGTAAACACACTTAGCACCTAATGATTCCAAAGCCAATCTAAAACCACCTAAACCGGCAAAAAGATCAATAAAAGTCATGCCATCTAAAGTTTTGTTTTCAATGTTGATCATATATAAAACTCCTAGAATTAAACTAACAGTATTATAGCGCACTGCGCTGAATTCGCAAATGTTTCTTGAAAAAAGAATGCAAGTAATCAGACGTGACGGGAAACACTAAAATACACGTCAGTAACAATAAAGCTGTCACAGCGTCACAGCCGTCACACAAGTCTCTCTTAGCTGGTAAATCAATCACTTAAGTAAAATAATATGACCATTCCGAGTTGAGAACAGCTCGCATTCAAAACTCTCACGAGTTTAGAACACTCGCCGATTCACAACTCTCCATTAGTGCGCGTTCCTATTGCTCCCGCGCTACCGCTTGCGTTGCCACCCACAACTTGAAGGGACGTAACCCTTCAAGTCGCGGCCGGCGACGAAAAGTTGCTAAGCAAAAAGATTGCATATCCGCATGACTTTCAAGTGAAAAAGTATTGAGTTCACAACACTTATTTGCTACTATTGCAAGTATGCAGTCTTGCGCAAAAAGGAGGAAATCATAATGGCGTTTTCTTATAAACCGTTGTGGAAATTGCTTATTGATAAAGACATGACCAAAAAGCAACTTATGATTGAAACCGGTATATCAAAATCAACCATGGATAAAATGGGACGTGGTGAGGCTGTTTCAATGGATATCATAGATCGTCTATGCAATTACTTTAATTGCAACGTTGAAGATGTTCTTAATCATGTAGAAGACAAAAAAGAGGTTAAACATGAATAAAAAGATATTTCCTGATAATAATGTAAATCTGTTTTGTGGCGATGCCCTGAAACTATACAAGAATTGGGAAACCCCTACAGTTATAATCTGTGATGGCCCTTATGGTGTTAGTGGTTTTCCCGGTGACTTAGTTTCACCTGAAGGATTAGGAGAATGGTATGAACCACATATCAAATGCTGGAGCGAGTTTGCTACTCCCCTCACCACTTTATGGTTTTGGAATACAGAGGTAGGCTGGGCTAATGTGCACCCAGTATTAGAAAAATATGGTTGGTCATATGTTTCTTGTTGCATTTGGGATAAAGGCATGAGCCATGTTGCAGGCAACACTAATACTAAAACGATACGTCATTTACCCGTAGTAACAGAGGTCTGTGTTCAATACGTAAAAAAGCCATCTTTTTTTGCAGATGGAAGACAGATGTCAATGAAAGAATGGTTGAGATATGAATGGGGTCGTACTGGATTAGCCTTTGCTAAAACAAATGAGGCTTGTGGTGTAAAAGATGCGGCTACAAGAAAGTATTTCACAAAATG
>JAEEGJ010030747.1_pt1 | contig 10462 bp, 9 predicted proteins | sample 8958761 | NCBI WGS metagenome assembly JAEEGJ01 (sample SAMN16246546, study PRJNA631951) | gut metagenome | biome: gut microbiome; feature: rumen; material: RS-attached | host: Bos | place: Iran: Karaj | collected 2018-10
GGTAGGTCCCACCCCTCACGGCGCTGCGCGCCACCCCCCTACCCCTCCGGAACCCCCATTGCTCACTACGTTCACAACGGGGAACCCCTCGGTCCCCGCCCACAGATTAAAAATCTGAGGGGGTGCGAATAACAGGCGCGTCGGGCGGTGGGTGGGGGCCGCCGACGCGCGCAGCTAAAGCTGCAAAAAGCCCCGATGGTATATCGGGGGGATGGCGGGGGTTTGGGGGTGGACGAAGGGGTTCCCCGAAAACGAGGTACGAGTTTTCGGGGGTTCCCGGAGAGGGGGGGAGGGGAACCCACAAGAGCGCGAAGCGCACAATTCGTCGCGCAGCGACACCTTTTTTACAAAAAAGCCCGCGGAGTTTTTACGCTCCGCGGACGGTTTAACAGTTGATTATTTCTCTTCTTCTTTTTTCTTCTTGCCTGAAAGCATGAGGTTCGTGAGTATGCCGAGGATGAGAGCGCAGGCGACTTTCGTAATCGTGACCTGGCCAAAGCTGACCGTAAGACCGCCTATACCGGCTATGAGTATGACGGATACGACGAACAGATTTCTGTTGTCCTCAAGGTCGACCTTCTGGATCATCTTAAGACCGGATACGGCTATAAATCCGTAAAGCGCCATACATACGCCGCCCATTACGCAGCTCGGTATCGAGTTGACGAATGCTACGAACGGTGATAAGAACGAGATGAGTATCGCGCCTATAGCGGCGAATACTATCGTTATAACGGAGGCGTTGCCTGTGATCGCTACGCAGGCTATGGATTCACCGTACGTGGTGTTCGGGCAGCCGCCGAATAACGCGCCGGCCATGGAGCCTACGCCGTCACCGAGAAGCGTTCTGTGAAGACCGGGATCTTCAAGCAGGTCTTTTTCTATGATCGAAGAAATGTTCTTGTGGTCTGCCAGGTGTTCCGCAAATACGACGAACGCAACGGGAACGTATGCCGCCACGATCGTAGCAATATATGCGCCGCTGAGCTTGCCGAACGCTCCGAACGCTGATAAGAACGTGAATTTGGGAAGCGCGATGAACGTGCTTAACGTTACTTTTCCGTCAGTGAGAAGTCCTGCAAACGGGGACAGATTGATGATCATGAGCGATGCGTTTCCGGAGGCTTTTCCGATGAAGTAGAAGATAAGAGCGCATATATAACCGGCACAGATACCGATAATGAACGGGATCAGTCTGAACAAATTCTTCTTCTTGGCGTATACCGAGCAAAGCATCGTTACCGCGAGCGTCACAAGGCCGCATACGATAGCAACGTAGACCGAGCCGGGCGTTGAGGACAGCGATTCGACCTTGACCGTATTGCCCTGTTCATCTTTGACCGGGTCGCCGTTGTCGTCCAATTTATCGCTGATGCTGTACTGAATATGCTGATAATAGTCGGCGGGATCAAGATTTGTTATGTCGGCGTCCTTTTTGACGACTATCGTCATACCGTCGCTTGTAAGAGCAGGATCAACCGCGGTGAAATGATATTTCGTTACTTCACCCTTGTCGTTCTTTTCCTCGTCATGCGTATTGTAAACGCTGACTATCTGATAATCTTCTTTGTTATATGCTTCGCTGTAATTCACAGTCTGAAGATCGCCTATCGCATTGCCTGCGAGAGACAGACCGATTATCGCGACCGTCGGGCCGATGACGACCGCGGGCATGAGTTTGTTTATCCATTTTGTACCCGCAAATTTTACTGCGATCGCTATTACAACGTATACAAGACCGGCAAGCACCGCGCCTATGATAAGTCCGAGATAGCCTAACGCCGCGGATACGCCGCCTGCGAATGCCGCTGCCATTGAGCCTAAGAAAGCGAATGATGATCCCAAGAAAACAGGGCTTCTGAATTTAGTGAACAGCAGATACACCAGTGTACCGATACCTGCGCCGAACAGTGCGGCGGTCGGCTGCATACCGTGACCGACTATGACCGGAACAACGAGCGTTGCCGCCATGATCGCAAGCAGCTGCTGGATCGCAAAGATGATCGTCTGACCTATCTTCGGCCTGTCTTTTACATCGTAAATGAGTTTCATAAAAACCTCCGTTATTTTAAAGCCTGCCGGCTTGATTTACATTATTCCTTTTGGAGCAGCTTTACGCAAAGCTCGCCGTCGTACTCCGGTACGTGCACGGATATGACCTCTGATTTTGAGGTGGGCACGTTTTTGCCGACGTAATCCGCGCGGATGGGAAGCTCCCTGTGACCGCGGTCTATGAGCACCGCAAGCTGTATGCAGCGCGGGCGACCCATTGCGAATATCGCCTCTATCGCCGCGCGCGCCGTCCTGCCCGTGAACATAACGTCGTCAACTATGATGACGCGCTTGTCCGCCACGTCGAACGGAAGCGTTGACGGCGTTACCGTCGGGTCTTTGTGCTCCGGCGATATATCGTCGCGGTAGAACTTTATATCAAGCTCGCCGCACGGCGGAAGCACGCCTTCGATATTATTTATATTTTCCGCTATCATACGCGAAAGCGGCATGCCGCGGCGGCGTACGCCTACTAGCACAACGTCGCGCGTTCCTTTGTTTTTTTCCACTATCTCGTGCGAGATGCGGGTCAATGCGCGGCGGACCGCCGCTTCATCCATAAGTTCCGCTTTAACTGTAAGCTGCATAAAAAAATTCCTGCCGATACACGGCAGGAATGCACAATTTCAGCTTATTGCGTATAATCTTGCCGGTATCTCCGTACCGAAATCGGACTCCGTCCGAGAGCTTAAAGATCTACTGTCAGTGATTATATCACAATATATTGATTTTGTAAAGGGGTTTTTTCAAATTTCTTGGAATTTTTCAGATATTTTTGTCGTCAGTCGAGCAAGCCCTTTGCGGCGAGGTATTCAGCTGACAGAACGGCGCCTCCGGCGGCTCCGCGCAGCGTGTTGTGCGACACGCCGATGAACTTCCAGTCGTAAACGGTATCTTCTCTCAGCCTGCCGGCGGTTATGCCCATGCCGCCGTAAATATCGCGGTCGAGCTTTGTCTGCGGGCGGTCGTTTTCCTCAAAATACGTGATGAATTTTGCGGGTGCGGACGGCAGTTTCAGTTTCTGCGGCTCGCCCTCGTATTCGTCCCACGCTTTTAAGATCTGCTCTTTCGTCGGGTTTTTCTTGAACTTTACGAACACCGCGGCAAGATGGCCGTTAGTTACCGGAACTCTTATGCACTGCGTCGTGATGACGGGCAGAGACGCGCTCTTTATGACGCCGTCCTCTACCTTGCCCCAGATCTTGAGCGGTTCTTTTTCGCTCTTCTCTTCCTCGCCGCCGATATAGGGGATGACGTTATCCACCATTTCCGGCCATTGCGCGAACGTTTTGCCCGCGCCGGAGATAGCCTGATACGTGGTAACGACCATTTCATACGGCTCGTACTGCAATAACGGCGTTATCATCGGAACGTAGCTTTGTATGGAGCAGTTCGGCTTTACGGCAATAAATCCGCGCTTTGTGCCGAGGCGCTTTTTCTGCGTTTCTATAACGGCGGTATGCTCCGGATTAATCTCGGGTATGAGCATGGGAACGTCCGGCAGACCTCTGCACGCGGAGTTGTTCGATACGACGATTATCTCTGCTTTCGCGTATTTTTCCTCAAGCTCGCGTACCTCCGCTTTCGGCAGGTCTACAGCACAGAAGACGAGATCCACGAGCGGCTTGATGGCGTCTATATCGTTTGCGTCAAGTACCGTCATATCTTTTATGTATTCCGGCATGGCGACGTCAAGCTTCCAGCGCCCGTCAAGCGCCTCCGTATACGTCTTTCCGGCGCTTCTCGGGCTTGCGGCTATCGCCGTTACTTCAAAGAAAGGATGGTTGTCAAGCAGGACCGCGAATCTCTGTCCCACCATGCCCGTTGCGCCTACTATACCGGCTCTGTATTTTTTCATATCAAGCACCTCATAATTGAATATTATACATATTATATGCCGCAAAACCGCTTTTGTCAAGTATTCATTTGTATATTATACACACATATTTTTATACGTTTTTATCATTTATGACGAAAAGCGGCGGAATTTACGTTTTCGGAATTTACAATATATTGTAGAATAAAAGCAAAATATGTGATATAATGAAAAAAAACAAGAGGTGCTTTGAAGATGAAAATGAGAGTTATTTATTATTCAAACGCAAAAAAAATAGAGGATCTTGCCGAGTATTTATCAAAGAATTCCGACGATTACAAGCCGGATACGATACCGCCGGACTATTCGCTTGACAAGGAAAAGCTGCTCGTGCTCGGAATGTCAAAGCTGAAAAAACTCCCGGACGACGTGCGCAGGTTCGTCACCAATCTGAAGCCGGCGACGGTAAAGAATATCGCCCTGTTCACGGACAGACCGGAGGCGGAGGCAAAGGAATTCGTCAAGCTCCTGCGCGACAGCGGCGCTAACGTTATTGAAAACGTGTTTTACGTAAAATCCGAATTTCTGCCTTTCAAAAAAGCCTCGGATGAAGAAAAGAAAGCCGCGGACGAGTGGTTTGAGTCCATTCTTCCGCAGTTGAAATAATAACCTCCGGGTTCCCGTCAACGATCGGGAACCCGTTTTTTGTCTGCAGAAACAAGGTGCAACCGAAAAATTAATTTGTAAACTTTTTGAATTTTTTCCCACTTTTATAAAAATTGTAGTATAATAGACGCAGAATAACAAAAAGGTGATCTGAAAATGACTATGTATGAAAAAGCCGTTGAGCTATGGAAACGAAAGAATATTTCAAACGACGCCGAGCTTGCAGAGGCTCTGAACGGGCAAAGCGTTATGTTTGCATACCATTCGGGAAAAATAGAAAACGACAAAATAACGTATAACGATACGAGGGAAATATTCGACCGGGACGGCGTGACGTCGTACACCGGCGATCTGCGCACGCTGTTTGAGATACGCAACGCAAAGGAAGCGTACGAACTGCTGCTCGTTTCATATAATGAGCGCAGACCGGTTGACGAAGCTCTTGTAAAAGCCTTCCAGTATAAGCTCACGCAGAATACGTACGATTCGCGCAGATGGCAGCTCGGAGAGCGTCCCGGAGAATACAAGCGCCGCGATTACGTGACGGGCAAAAATGAGATCGGCGCGTCCGCTGAAGACGTTTCAGACGAGATGAACGAGCTTTTGGATGAATTAAAGGACGTCCCGGACGAAAAAGCGCTGACCGCCGCCGCGTACTTTCACGCAAAGTTTGAAAATATACATCCGTTTGCAGACGGCAACGGCAGGACAGGACGCATTTTGATGAACTATATCCTGTTGATCCATGATCATCCTCCGATAGTTATCCATGAGGAAGACCGGAAAGAATATTACAACGCGCTTGAAGCGTGGGATGAACGGCAGGAGCTTGAGCCGTTGACGGGATTTTTAAAAAAACAGACGGTAAAAACGTGGAAAAAGCAGATAGAAAAAAGCCGGTGAGCAAGATCTCACCGGCTTTCGCTTATATGTTTTATAAAAGATCAGCCGTTATACCTATGAACAGCGGCATGCCGTTTGACGTATCGGTTATCGTGAATATGAACGGATGATCGAATATCACCTCCTCGGGCGGGGCTGCGTTTTTCGCGCCTTCAAAAAACGTTATAGCAGCGGCTTTCGTGCCGTTTCTGTCAAACTCAATGCGCGTTTTCTGCTTGAAAGTGCTTATGGAAAGCGGCGTATCCGATATTTTTGAAAGATCTGCTTCCGCGCCGAATATATCCGTCACGCCCTTTGACTGCAGGATCTCTTTCAGATCCGCCTCGCCGTCAAAGCTGAATTCCGGTATCTTAACGTCGCATTTTCCGCTTGTACGGTTATCCCAGATACTCTTGAGCTTTTCGCCGCCGAGCATTGATAAGAATTCGTAAATATCCGATCCGTCGTCCGGCATTATCGCGGTGAAGCAGTAGTCGCCGCCCTTGTATTCTTTGTAAAAGCCGACGAAACCGTCGCCGTAAAGCGATTTTTCCTGCCGGCACAGAAATTCCGTATTCGTCGTCGTGCCGTCGTAATTATGGAAATCTTTATTTTTTATCTCGCTTTTTTCGTACTTCTCTTCCCACTTCGCGTCAAAGAGCAGCGCGTTTATGCCCACGAGAACGGCGTTTACGTCAAATTCTTTGAATATCTCTTTGATCATGCCGTCCGTCTGTTTTGAACACCAGTTATTGATATCCGTAACGGTGCTCTGATCAAACGGTGCGGCGTATATCTGCGCACCGAAAAGATCGGCGTTTTTCTGCAAGTAAGCGTCCTTGACACTTGATTTGAAGCCGTCTTCGAACCACAGCGAATTTGCCGTTTTTATTTTACATTCACCGTTCATTTTTAAGGATCCAAGCAGATATACGGCTTCTCTGTCAAGCTCGTCCGCCGTTATGCCGAAAGCCTCTTCGATCTGTTTAAGGCTCTGTCCGTCCGTACCGCTTGTGAGCAGCGCGAGCGCGACGGCGGCGGAATAAGGAGAAACGAGAGTGTTTACACCCTTTACATTCGCGCCGTTTAACAGCGTTACGGCAAAATCATTATAAAACTTAGTATCGTGCGCCGCTTTTATATCCGTTTCATGCTTTTCATATCCCTTTGACAGCTCCGTTGCCGATACTTTCATACAGGACACGGCGGACAAAAGCACGGCGATTAACAGCATAATCGAAATGAAAGTTTTCTTCATAAAAAGCCTCCGTTTTTTTGTTTTTTCACTTTATAAGTCGCAAAAAAGCCGAACAAGGTCACGTTTTTCTTATAAATAATATCATATTTTTTATCACAAGTCAAGATTTTTGTATTTTCCTATTGCATTTTTATCTTTAAAGTGGTAAAATGGAGTGTAATTATAACCGCACAAGGATGGGTAATCAATATTATGGATATAGTGATCATAGGCTGCGGCACCGTCGGCGGCGCTATATGCGCTCAGCTTTCAAAGGAAGGACATAACATAACCGTCGTTGACGAAGATGCGGCGGCTATGACGGAGCTGTGCAATACTTACGACGTTTTCGGCGTTGACGGAAACGGTGCGAGTATATCCGTTTTGCGCAAAGCCGGCGCGGACAAGGCGTATCTCGTTATCGCCGTTACCGCGAGCGACGAGATAAACATACTCTGCTGCTCCGCCGCGAGGAAGCTCGGCGCTCACCATACGATAGCGCGTGTCAGAAATCCCGAGTATTCCGAGCTGATGCAGCTGATGCGTACGGATATGAACCTTTCCCTTACCATAAACCCGGAATTCTACGCGGCAAAAGAGATATACCGCACGCTGCGCTTCCCTTCCGCCGCAAAGCTTGAAACTTTCTGCCGCGGCAGAGTTGAGCTTGCCGAGTTTGCGATAGGGCCCGAGTCGCCGTTTATCGGTAAAACTCTGTTCGAGCTGCGCTCGGAGCTTAAAATGAAATTCCTCGTCTGCTGCGTATTGCGCGGCGCGGAGGTCATAATCCCGTCCGGCGGATACCACATAGAAGAAGGCGACGTGCTGGGCGTGACCGCTTCCGAAGAGGACACGCGCGCGTTCTTCAAAGCCGCAGGTATATACCGCCACAAATTAAAAGATATAATGATATTCGGCGGAAGCCGCGTTACTTATTATCTGCAGGGACTGCTCAAGAAAAGCAAGTTTTCCTCCGTCGTTCTTGAAAAGAACAAGGAGATATGCAGAGATATGTCAAGCCGCTTTGACTGCCGCGTGCTCAACTGCAACGGAACGCGTCAGGACGTTTTAATAGAAGAAGGCATAGAAAAGACGGACGCGTTTCTCGCTCTGTCAGACGCGGACGAGGAAAACGCCATAGTTTCCATGTTCGCGAAATCCGTGGGCGTACCGAAGGTCGTGACGCTTATAAACCAGATGCAGTTCATAGATTTCTTCAAAAGCGCGGGCATAGACAGCGTCGTTTCGCCCAAATCGTCTACTGCGGGCTACATACTGCGCTACGTCAGATCAAAGATGAACGCGTCCGGCGACGAGGAGATAGAATCCATACATAAGATAATGGATGAAAAGGCGGAAGCCATTGAAATAGTCATAAAAGACGAAGTAGAAGGACTTACTGGCAGACCGCTCAAAAAGCTCAAACCCCGCCGCGGCGTGCTGATAATCTGCATAGCAAACAAGGATCAGATAATAATCCCGTCCGGCGACGACGTTATATCAAAAGGAGACACCGTGGTGATCGTCGCGTCCGACGTGAAGATAAACAGTATTAAAGATATTAAATAACGAAAGGTCACACCCTGTGGAAAAGCGCTCTAATCTTCTGAAAAAAAGAAGCACCGTATCTTTTCAGATAATAATATTCGGGTTTCTGCTTCTCATAGTTGCCGGTTCGCTTATCCTTATGCTTCCGATAGCGTCTGCCGACCGCTCGGTAACTCCGTTTTCCGACACGGTATTCACCGCCGTTTCCGCGGTATGCGTCACGGGCCTTGTAACCGTTGACACGGCAACGCACTGGTCGGTATTCGGTCAGGCGGTACTGCTCGTTCTCATACAGATCGGCGGTATGGGAGTTATAACGATAGGTCTTGCGATAATCAGGATAACCGGCAGAAAAATAGGCCTGTGGCAAAGAAGCACGATGCAGGAATCCATATCCGCACCTCAGGTGGGCGGGATTATAAGGCTGACGAGCTTTATCATACGCACCTCCGCTATAATAGAGGCGTGCGGCGCGGCGCTTCTTATGCCGGTATTCATTGCCGATTTCGGTGTGGGACGCGGTATATGGTATTCGTTCTTTCATTCCATCTCCGCTTTCTGCAACGCCGGATTCGATTTAATGGGCGTAAGACAGAGCTTCTCTTCCCTTACCTCTTACGCGGACAACGTGTACGTCAATATCGTCGTTATGCTTCTTATCATAATAGGCGGCATAAGCTTTATGACGTGGGACGATTTCAGAACGAACAAGCTAAGATTCAAGAAATTCAGCCTGCAAAGCAAGATAATACTTATCACGTCCGCAATACTTATAGTCGTTCCCGCCGTTTATCTGTTCTTCTTTGAATTCGGCGACAAACCGGTGGGGATACGCATATTATACAGCTTTTTCCAGTCCGTTACTACGAGGACGGCGGGCTTCAACACGGCCGATCTTGACGGTATGAACGATTCCGGCAAGCTTATAATGACCGCACTCATGCTCATAGGCGGCTCGCCCGGCTCAACCGCCGGCGGTATGAAAACGACGACTGTGGCGGTGCTGTTCTTATCGGCGCTGACCGTTTTCAGACGGCGTGACGACGTAGAAGCTTTCCGCAGACGCATACCGGACGAAGCGGTGAGAAACGCCGGAGCGATACTGTTTATGTATCTTGCGCTGTTTTTCACGGCGGCGTGCGCCATAAGCCTGATAGAAGGCCTGCCGCTGATAACTTGTCTGTTTGAAACGGGCTCGGCGATAGGCACGGTGGGACTGACGCTCGGCATAACGCCGTCACTTTCGATAGCGTCACGCATAATTTTAATGGTACTTATGTTCTCAGGCAGGGTCGGCGGGCTGACGCTGATATACGCGGCTCTCCCCTCCCGCACGGACACGGAATCAAAACTTCCGCTTGAGAGAATTTCAATAGGATAAGGAGAAAACCATGAAATCTGTTCTTATTATAGGCGCCGGACAGTTCGGCACGCACGTTGCAAAAGTAATGAACGATCTGCGGTGCGAGATAATGGCTGTTGACATAGACGAAAGCAGCGTAAACGCCATACTTCCTTTCGTTACAAACGCCCAGATAGGCGACGGCACGAACAAGGACTTTTTGCAGTCCCTCGGCGTGCGCAACTACGACGTTTGTATCGTCAGCATAGGCGACAATTTCCAGTCTTCGCTTGAAGCGACGGCGCTTTTGAAGGAAATGGGCGCGGCGCTCGTCATATCCCGCGCGGCAAACGACGTGCAGGAAAAATTCTTACTGAGAAACGGCGCGGACGAGGTGGTATATCCGGAAAAGATATCCGCAAAGCGTCTTGCCGTAAAGCTGTCTTCCGACGCGATACTCGACTTCATAGAGCTTGACGAGAATTATTCGATATACGAGATGGCCATGCCGAAAGACTGGTGCGGCAAAAACCTCGTACAGCTTGACGTAAGAAGAAAATTCAACATAAACATAATTTCCATAAAACGCGAAGGCAAATTCATGATGCCGTCCGCAGACACCGTGATGTACGCGCAGGACGTTTTATACGTTATAGGAGACATGAAGGATCTTAAGAAGTGCTTTAAGATTTAGGAGCTTTTTTATGAATTACAGAATGCTGTTATACCTCCTGTGCGTTATACTGCTCATTGAAGCGGGACTTTTGTTTCTGCCGCTCATTGTAGCAATGATTTACGGTGAGAGCGTCGTGCCGTTTTTGATAACCATCGGCATACTCGCCGTTATATCGCTGCCGGGTATTCTGCAAAAACCTAAAGATACGAAGATCTACGCAAAAGAGGGGTTCGTTACCGTTGC
>JAEEGJ010030751.1_pt1 | contig 10459 bp, 6 predicted proteins | sample 8958761 | NCBI WGS metagenome assembly JAEEGJ01 (sample SAMN16246546, study PRJNA631951) | gut metagenome | biome: gut microbiome; feature: rumen; material: RS-attached | host: Bos | place: Iran: Karaj | collected 2018-10
ATGCCAAGGATCCCTATTGGCAGCAGCGCAAGCCCCTCACCGAGACCCGCCTCTTCCTGCCGGTCCCGACGACGGCCCTTGACGCCAACCCGAACATGAGCCAGAACGCCGGATATTGATGCCATGAAGAAAGTATCCTTATACGCGCTGATTGGCCTGTTCGCCCTGTGCTCCTGCGCCTGCGGGGGCAAGGACCCCGTGCCGACGCCCGAGCCCGACCCCGATCCGGAACCGGAGCCCGCGGCAGTCGTCTATGATGCGACCCTGTGGACCACGACCTTCGACAAGACCCGCGACTTCGAGAAGTCCGGCGTCTCCTTCGGCAAGGCTTCCACGATGTCGCCGAACGTCGTCCGGTTCACGGACGAGACTTTCCAGACGGTGGATGGCTTCGGCCTCGCCATTACCCAGGCTTCCTGCTACAACCTCCTGAGAATGAGCCAGGAAGACCGCACAAAACTCCTCACGGAACTGTTCAGCACCACCGCGGGCGCCGGTTCTTCGCTGATCCGTGTCTGCATCGGCGGCTCGGACTTCTCGATGGACGAGTACACCTGGTGCGACAAGCCGGGGATGGAGAACTTCGCCATCCACGAGAGCGAGAAACAGTTCCTGTTCCCGATCCTGGACGAGATCTACAAGATCAATCCGAACGTGCAGATCATCGGTTCTCCCTGGAGTTGCCCGCAGTGGATGAAGATGGATGTCCAGGGGAACGGAGACCCGTTCTACCATTGGACTTCCGGCCGCCTGAACCCGAAATACTATGCCGATTACGCCGAATATTTCGTGAAGTGGATCCAGGAGATGCAGAAGCGGGGGTATAAAGTGATGGGCGTCACGCTCCAGAACGAGCCCCTGAACCACGGCAACTCGATGTCCCTGTACATGCCTTGGGAGGACCAGCGCGATTTCCTGAAAGTCATCGGTCCGGCCTTCGAGAAGGCGGGTCTGAAGACGCAGATCATGCTGTTCGACCACAACTACAATTACGACAACGTGGCTTCCCAGAAGAGTTATCCGCTGAACATCTACGCCGATGCGGCCGCCGCGAAATATGCGGCCGGCTCCGCCTGGCACAACTACGGCGGCAATGTCTCCGAGTTGGACAAGATCCACCAGGCTGCCCCCGAGAAGGGCATCTGGTTCACGGAGGCGTCCATCGGCACCTGGAATTATGCGGGCCATGGTTTCGGCGAGCAGTTCCGCGAGGACTTCCGCGAGATCGTGCTCGGGACCTTGAAGCGCTACGGCAAGGGCGTGACCCTGTGGAACATGATGCTGGACAACGAGGGCAAGCCTTACCGTCCGGGCGGTTGCAGCACCTGCTACGGCGCCGTGTCCATCGACAAGGGTTCCTACGCCCTCAAGACCGTGGACCGCAAGTCCCACTGGTATGACGTCGTCCACCCTTCCGTGGTCATCAAGCCCGGCGCGGTCCGGATCGGCACGAAGGGGCGCACCGCTGCGAACGTGACCTATCTGGCCTTCCGCAATCCGGACAAGTCCTATGCCGTCCTCTTCCTGAACGAGGGCTCGAATCCCGAACAGTTCGTGTTCGCGACCGACGCCCATTCGGTTCCCATCACGGTTCCTGCAAAGTCCGTTGTTTCTGCTACTTGGAAAGATTAAGCGCAATATGAAAAAGATTCTCTATATGACTTTGGCGGCCGTCGCCGTGATGGCCTGCCAGCCGAAGGAACCGGCGTTCCTCACCACCGACAAGGGCCCGCAGCAGACGGTCAACTGCGACGCGGCCGCCCTGATGGGCTCCGATTTCCTCTTCACCGTGGACTTGCAGGACCCGATCGCCCTGTCCACGCTGAAGGTCCAACTCAAGTTCGACGACACGGTCGTGGCGGACACCACGATCCGTACCAAGACGGACGGTGCCTATGAGGGGCGCCTGCTCGTCCCGTTCTACAAGGACATTCCCGACGGCGTGGCCACGGCCGTGTTCACGTCCCAGAACATCCAGTTCGGCGTCACCACCGAGGAGAGGGACGTGCGGGTCTCCCGTCCGGACTTCGAATACCTCCTCCTGAAGCCCGTCACGGGCGGTGAATACCGGATGGAGAAGACCGGGGACTGCACCTATGCGGTGACCGGCGACTTCGACGCTTCCGTCGATGCGTTCATCGAGACGGCGCCCTATGACGGTGCCGGCCGCAAACTCTCCTTCGGCTACGGCTCCACGGGGGTCGAACTCGACGGTGCCACGCCCATCCCGTTCTCCAACGGTGTCGCGGGCAACTACGAGATTTCCTTCAACACCCGCTCCTGGGAGGCCGCTCCGTTCGTGACCTTGACCGTGAACGGTGTCGAGGCCGTGATGATCGACAAGGAGAACTACGCCGCGGTCGTGAACCTGCACAAGGGGGATGACGTCGTCATCGAGGGCTACGCGCCCGGTTTCGATGACTTCCTGCTGGATCCGGACTGGTTCACCGAGGACTTCAAGTTCAACGCGGTGGACGGCCTGTACAAGGTCACGATCCAGATGGGCAACAAGTTCTTCCTCGTGGAGAAGATGGTTTCCGCCGATGCGTATGCGACGCTCGCCAACGGCAACGCCGTGTGGCTCATCGGTGAGAACTACGGCAAGCCTGCGATGTTCTCCGCTTCCTGGAATACGGACTTCGGTCTCTGCCTCGCCGAGGTGGAGGCGGGCATCCACCAGATCACGTTCGTCGCGGGCGACCAGATCAAGACCGGTTCGCTGAACGTCAAACTCTTCCACCAGAAGGGCTGGGGCGGCGAATTCGGCGGCGGCAGTTACGCTTCCGTGGACAGCGACCTCATCTATGCGGGCGAGTCCGACGGCAACCTGCACCTGAATGCGGGCGTGAACCTCGAGATCGGCGCTCCGTACCGCTTCACCCTCGACCTCACCGGCGGCGTCTCCGCGGCCGTGCTGAAGTTCGAGAAGGCGGGGGAGAGCACCGTCGTTTCCGACAAGATTTCCGTCAATGGCGTGGAACTCACCCTGACCGGTGCTGACGAGTACTCCGGAACCGTGGATCTCAAGAAGGGCGACGCCCTCTCGGTGACCGGTATCGACGACCTCGCTTCCTGGTGGTTCGATCCTGACTTCGTGGATGGTGGCCAATGGAATGCCGTGGACGGCAACTATACCGTGGTCCTGGACAAGGCGAACAAGGTGGGCCGCGCCTACCGCGTGAATGGCGCCGGCGGCCGGGCGAACCTCGCCGAGGGTGGCCTGTACGTGCAGGGCTGGGGCATCGCCCCCGTCCGGATGACCGCCCAGGTGGGCTGGCCGGGTGCCGGTGGCTACCAACTCGCGCAGGTCTCCGACGGCGTGTTCCAGATGACCGGCAAGGCCGTGGGGGAGAAGGACGAAACCGTAGGCGGCCGCTGGCGGTTCGACTATGCCGACTTCAAGTTCTTCTTCCAGGACGGCTGGGGCGGTGAGAGCACCAAGGGCCTCACCATCGACGGCAACGCCGCTGAACTCCTGAGCCAGGGAGACAACGGCAACCTGAACTTCGCCGGCTCCCTCGAGGAAGGCGCCACCTACCGCCTGACCGTGGACTTCACCGGCTGCACCATCGACGGTAACGCCATCACCGCCGGCCAGGAGAAGATTACCTTCGAGAAACTGTAGTCCATCCGGACGTTGTTTGAAAGCCTGCGGAACAGTCTGTTCTGCAGGCTTTTTTTCGTATCTTTGCATCTATGACACGGAAACTGATGACCTGGGTCCTGGCGGTGTGCCTGGCCCTTCCCATAGATGCCCGGACGCCGGCGGATCCGGTGCTGCGCGAGTTGGACGAGGCGCTCGCGAAGGCGTCGGCCTATGAAGGCTATTTCCAGCAGCGGACGGACGTGCTCCGGCAGATGCTCGCGGGGAAGAATACCCCCGAGCAGGAATACGAGATCCGGAAGAAACTTGCTTCCGAGTTCGCCTCGTACAGCATGGATTCCACCATCGTGCAACTCTCCCGGAACCGGACGCTGGCCCGGCAACTGGGCGATGCCTACCGTCAGTCGGAGACGGATTTCGCGCTGGCGCGGGAATACGCGCTGGCGGGCTACCATTCCGATGCGCTGGACATCCTGTCCGGATATCGTCTGGAATCGATTCCCCCCGGGCTGGAGTATGCGTTCTTCGAGGTTTCCAACTACTTGTACGGGGAACTCGCCGCCTACTCGTCCAACAACGCCCAATATTGGCAGAAAAAGGATATGTACCGGGTGTCGATGCTCCCGTTCCTGGAGGAGGGGACCTATGAGTGGTACGACCTCCAGCGGGTCCAGGCGGAGTCCGACCGGGACCGGGAAAAGGCCCTGGAATATGCCCTGAAGGCCCTGGAAGTGACCGAACCCAATTCCCGCCCGTACGCCCGCGCCGCTTTCTTCGTATCCGTCTATCAGCAGAATCCCGACGAAGAGATCGCCTGGCTGGCCCGCTCCGCGATCGCCGATGTGATGTGTGCCAACAAGGACTACGCCTCCCTGAACACCCTCGCCGAGCGGCTGTACCGGCAGGGGGACATCGACCGGGCTTTCAAGTATGCGGCGGACCACGGCATGCCCGACGCCCTGTTCTTCGGCGGTAAACTCCGCCCGTGGCAGATCGCCCAGTTCTTCCCGTCCCTGGAGCAGGCCTACGCCGCCAAGAACGCCCGGCACACGCGGCAGATGTGGCTGCTCATCGGGCTGGCCGGCCTCCTGCTGATCGCCCTGGCCGGTCTCCTGTTCTTCCTGTCCCGCCGCCAGCGCATCCTGGTTCGCACGCGCAAGGCGCTGGAACAGGAAAAGGCCCGCGTGGAACGCCGCAACCAGACGCTTCAGGACGTGAACGAACAACTCCAGGCCCTGAACAATGAACTCCATGAATCCAGCAAGGTCCGCCAGGAGTACATCGCCCTGTACCTGCAGAACCTGTCGGAGAACATCTCCACCTCCCGGCAGTATAAGAACCATGTTCTCAAGTACATCCGCCGCGGCAACGACAAGTACCTGATCGAGGAGATCGAGGCCTTGCCGCCCATCGAGGACGACATCCGGGAGTTCTACCAGATGTTCGACCGCACGTTCATCAACCTCTATCCCGACTTCGTGGACGAATTCAACGCCCTCCTCGCGGACGGCGAGGCCATCGTCCCGAAGGGCGACGACATCCTCACGCCGGAACTCCGCGTCTTCGCCCTGATCAAACTGGGCATCACGGAATCCTCCAGGATCGCCGCCCTGCTCCACTACTCGGCCAACACGGTGTACAACTACCGGGCGAAGATAAAAAACAAAGCCCGCGGAGACCGCGAGCTTTTCGAAGACGCCGTCCAGGCGATCGAGTAGATCATTTCACGCTGAAAGCGAAGATACAGTGGCTGCGGTAGGTCTCTCCGGGACGGAGGACCGCCGACGGCCATTCGGGCTTGTTGGGGGTGTCCGGATACTTCTGGGTTTCCAGGCAGATGCCGTGGCGCTGGTTGTACACGATGCCCTTCTTGCCGGTAACGGTGCCGTCCAGGAAGTTGCCCGAGTAGATCTGGATGCCGGGTTCGTCGGTATAGACCTTCAGGTCGATGCCGGTGGTCGGGCAGCAGAGTTCGACGGCGACCTTGGTGATGTCGCCGGCGGTGTCCAGGACCCAGTTGTGGTCGTAGCCGTTGCCGTTGCGGATCTGGTCGTTGTCGGCGGCGATCTGGTCACCGACGGCGTGCGGAGCGCGGAAATCGAACGGGGTGCCCTCCACGGGGACGATCTCGCCCGTGGTCATGTAGGTGTCGTCCACGGGGGTGAAGCAGGTGGAATTCACGTACAGGATGTCCTCGGTGACGCTGTGCCCGGCCGGGTCGCCGGCGAGGTTGAAGTAGGAATGGTTCGTCATGTTGATGACGGTCGTAGCCGTGGTCGTGGCCTCGTAGGCGATGTCGATCTTGTTGTCATCGGTGAGGGTGTAGGTCACATAGGCCTTCACTTCGCCCGGGAAGTTGTTGTCGCCGTCGGGAGAGACGCGGAGGAGTTTCACGTGCTTGGCATCGGCCTCGACGCACTCATAGACCTGATACTGCCAGCCGGTGGGACCGCCGTGGAGGCAGTGGCCGAAATTGTTCTGCGGGAGTTGGTATTCCACGCCGTCCAGGGTGATCCTGCCCTGGTTGATGCGGTTCGCGTAACGGCCGATGGAGGCGCCGAAGTCGGTCTGGTTGTTCTCCGGGAAGTAATCGGAGACCTTGTCGAAGCCCAGGACGACATCCCGCATCTGGCCCTTGTTGTCCGGGACGAGGATGGACACGATGCGGCCGCCGAAGTTGGTGACGCACACTTCCATGCCGTTCGCGTTGGTCAGGGTGTACAGGGCGGTGGGCGTGCCGTTGTAGGTGCCGATGAAGTTTTCAGGGTTCAGGCCGGAGGCCGTGAGGACGGCTTCCTTCTTCTGGTTGCAGCCCGCAAGGAGCAGGGCGGCACCGAGGATGATCATCAATTTTTTCATATAAGGGTGGTTTTTGTGTTCTCTACTATTATGCAAAGTTGCGAAAAATTTTCTATATTTGAGAGTTTTTAAGCCGGACAGCAATAATTTTTAACAATAAAACACAAGACAAATGACTGAAACCAAGAAAAACACCAATCTGGTGGCCATCATCACGATGTGCTTCATCTTTGCGATGATTTCCTTCGTGACCAACATGGCTGCTCCGTTCGGCAACATCTGGGGCAACAAGTACGAGTGGTCCAAGATGGCGGGCAACCTGATGAACTTCGCCGCTTATCTGTTCATGGGTATCCCGGCCGGTAAGATGCTCCTCAAGGTGGGCTACAAGAAGACCACCCTCATCGCCCTGGCCACCGGTTTTGTCGGTGTCGTCGTCCAGTGGCTTTCCAGCCGTTCCTTCCTGGGTGAGAGCGCCATCTATGTGTACCTCCTCGGCGCCTTCATCTGCGGCTTCTGCGTCTGCATGCTGAACACGGTCGTGAACCCGATGCTGAACATCCTCGGCGGTGGCGGCAACAAGGGCAACCAGTACATCCAGATCGGCGGTACCCTGAACTCCCTGACCGGCACCCTGACTCCGCTGCTGGTGGGCGTCCTCATCGGCACCGTCACGGCCAGCACCTCCATGTCCGATGTGGCTCCGCTGCTGTTCATCGCGATGGCCGTGTTTGCGATCGCCTTCATCATCATCTCCTTCCTGACCATCCCCGAGCCCGCCCAGGAGCGCAAGACCACCGCTTATGAGCACAGCGCCTGGAACTTCCGTCACTTCGTGCTCGGCGCCGTCGCCATCTTCATGTATGTGGGCATCGAGATCGGCATCCCGTCCCAGGTGAACTTCTACCTGGCCGATGCCACCGGCGCGGGCGCCTTCCCGGCCGGCTTCACCGGAGCCGCCGCCATCGGCGGTGCCGTCGCGGCCATCTACTGGCTGCTGATGATGGTGGGCCGTTTCTCCTCCACCCTCATTTCAGGCAAGGTTTCCACCCGTACGCAGATGACCTGGGTGAGCGCCGTCGCCATCATCCTCGTCCTCGCCGCCATCTTCACCCCGAAGACGGTCACCATCAGCATGCCCGGCTATGAGGCCGGCAAGGGCTTCACGATGTTCCAGAACGTCCCGCTCAGTTGCCTGTTCCTGATCCTCTGCGGTCTCTGCACCTCCGTGATGTGGGGCGCCATCTTCAACCTCGCCGTCGAAGGCCTGGGCAAGTACACCGAGGCCGCTTCCGGTATCTTCATGATGCTGGTCGTCGGTGGCGGTATCATGCCGTTCATCCAGGACCTCATCGCCAAGAACGCCGGCTACATGAACAGTTACTGGCTCGTCGTCGCGATGCTCGGCTACCTGCTCTTCTACGCCCTCGTCGGCTCCAAGAACGTGAACAAAGACATCCCTGTTGACTAATCGAATATGGCACAAGACCTCGTAATCGGTATCGACGTTGGCGGTCAGACCGCCAAGTGCGGCGTCGTGGACGCCCGTGGCAACATCATCGCCCAAACCGTCATCAGTTCTGAAAACACCACCAATGCGGACGAATTCGTCGCGGCCCTCGCCGAGGCGCTGAACCGCATCATCGTGGAAGCGAAGGCCGAAGGCAGCATCCGCGGCATCGGCGTGGGCATCCCGAACGGTAACTTCTACACCGGCGTCGTGGAGAACGCCGTGAATCTCGTATGGGCCCAGGGAGGCAACATCCCGTTCGCCAAGATGCTCCAGGAGCAGATGAACGGCATCCCCGTGTCCCTCACCAACGATGCGAACGCCGCCGCGATGGGTGAAATGACCTACGGCGCGGCCCGCGGCATGAAGAACTTCATCATGATCACCCTCGGCACCGGCGTCGGTTCCGGCATCGTGATCAACGGTGAAGTGGTGTACGGCCACGACGGTTTCGCCGGCGAACTCGGCCACACCTGCGCGGTGCGCCACAACGGACGCCGCTGCAACTGCGGCAAGGACGGCTGCCTGGAGACCTACGCTTCCGCCACCGGCGTCGCCCGCACCGCCCGCGAATGGCTGGACATGACCGACGAGCCTTCCTCTCTGCGTTCTCTGGACCTCATCAAGTCCAAGAACGTGTACGAGGCGGCGAAGGAAGGCGACAAGCTCGCCCTCCGCGTGTTCGAATACACCGGCCGCATCCTCGGTGAGAAGTTCGCTGATTTCATCGAATTCTCCTCTCCGGAGGCCATCGTCCTGTTCGGCGGCCTCGCCCGCGCCCGCGAATTCCTGGAGGAACCCATCCGCAAGGCCATGGACGAGAACGTCATCCCGCTCTGGCGCGGCAAGATCAAGCTCGTCTTCTCCCAGCTCAAGGAGTCCGACGCCGCCATCCTCGGCGCCTCCGCCCTCGCCTGGGAGCTGTAGACCTCCGCATTGACAAGAAACCCCGACTGGATATCCAGCCGGGGTTTCTTTCGTTGATGGAGTACTCTACTTCTTGCACTCGACGGCCGCGCGTTCCACGGGGAAGGCGGCCTTGTAGTTCGCGAGGTAGGCTTCGAAGCCGGCGACATCGGCGGGATCCGGGGCGATTTCCGTGGCGGAGAGGTCGGCGAAGACCACCTTGTCCAGGAAATCGGGGAGGGTCATGCCGCTGGCGTTGTTCACGAGGTAGGAAGCGAGGATGGCGATGCCCCAGGCGCCGCCTTCACCCGCCGTCTCCATGACGGAGATGGGTGAATTCAGGGCGGCGGCGAGGAAGCGCTGTCCCACGACCGGGGTCTTGAACAGGCCGCCATGGCCCGTGATCCGGTCCACTTTTACATGTTCCTGCTCGAAGAGCACGTCATTGCCGATTTTGAGCACAGCGATGGCACCGTAAATCTGGGCGCGCATGAAGTTGGCCAGCGTGAAGTTGTCGTTGGCGCTCCGTACGAAAAGCGGACGGCCCTCCGCAAAGCCGGTGACCGGCTCGCCGGAGACGTAGTTGTAGGCCACGAGGCCGCCGCAGTCGGGATCGCCCTCCAAGGCTTGCCTGAAGAGGATGCCGTAGATCGCGTGCTTGTCCTCGACGGGCCCCAGGAGCTCCTGGTACTCACGGATCATCTTCACCCAGGCGTTCAGCTCGGATGTGCAGTTGTTGCAGTGCACCATCGCGACGAGGTTGCCGTCCGGGGTGGTGACCATGTCGATCATCTCGTTCGGCTTGGACAGCTCCTTCTCCACGACGATCATCGAGAAGGAGGAGGTGCCGGCGGAGACATTGCCCGTGCGGGGACGTACGGCATTCGTCGCGACCATGCCGGTGCCGGCGTCGCCTTCCGGCGGACACAGCGGCACCCCGGCCTGCAGGTGACCGGAGATGTCCAGGCGCTTGGCACCCGTCTCGGTCAGGAAACCGGCCTTTTCGCCGGCGCCCAGCACCTTCGGCAGGATGTCCCGCAGCTTCCAGGGGAAGCCCTTCGGCGCCACGAGTTTCTCGAACTTCTCCACCATGTCCGCCCGGTAGTTCCCGGTTGCCGGGTCCACGGGCAGCATGCCGGAGGCATCGCCTACGCCCAGGACCTTCTCACCGGTGAGCTTCCAGTGGATGTAGCCGGCCAGGGTGGTGAAATACGCGATCTGGGGCACATGCTCCTCGCCGTTCAGGATGGCCTGGTACAGGTGGGAAATGCTCCAGCGGAGCGGAATATTGTAGACGAACAGCTTGGACAGCTCCGCGGCGGCGGGACCGGTGTTGGTGTTGCGCCAGGTGCGGAAGGGGACGAGCAGGCTGCCTTCCTTGTTGAAAGGCATGTACCCGTGCATCATCGCGCTGATGCCGATGGCGGCGAGATGCTCGATTTCCACGTCATACTGCTTGCGGACGTCGGCGCGGAGGTCGGCGTAGCACTGCTGGAGGCCGAACCAGATGAGCTCCTTGCTGTAGGTCCAGAGGCCGTCCACGAGCTGGTTTTCCCACTCGTAGCTGCCCTGGGCGATGGGGACGTGGTCCTCATCGACCAGGACGGCCTTGATGCGGGTGGAGCCGAACTCGATGCCGA
>JAEEGJ010030752.1_pt1 | contig 10459 bp, 8 predicted proteins | sample 8958761 | NCBI WGS metagenome assembly JAEEGJ01 (sample SAMN16246546, study PRJNA631951) | gut metagenome | biome: gut microbiome; feature: rumen; material: RS-attached | host: Bos | place: Iran: Karaj | collected 2018-10
AACGGCTTATAAGTTCCAACGCCAAGGGCGATTATTTGGCGAAAGTGTATATCTCCCGTTTGACGGTTTTGTCGGGGAGTCCGATTCTTCTGCCGAACTCCTCGAAGTCGCCTTTGTCAACGGTGTGCGTGTCGGACATCTTCATTCCCTCCTTGAACAGTCCCTTCTCCAATGCGAAGATCTGCGGCTTGTGCAGGTGCAGGCTGGTGTTGATGAGGTCGTAGGCAGGAGACAGGCGGTAGTCGCCGTTGCCCTGGTCAATCAACGAGAAGTTCTTCAGGTGGGCATCGTCGTTCAATGTGATGTAGTTGAAAAGCACCACGCGGAAGAACCGTAGGATGTCCACCTGGGCTGCACGGACATAACGGCGGATAATGTCGGCACAGTCTTCGTAGCTCAACACATTGTATTTGTAGTCGCTGCCTCCGTTGTCCTTTGTAAGTCCAGCCAGGGAAGCGAAGTCTTCCTGAGGGTACTTGTTCCCGTCGGGGGCCACATCGAAGCGTTTGGTAATATAGGCAGCCTCGCCGTCGTGGAAGAAACAGATGGCGTTGGTGGCGGTCTCGATGCCGTAGGCTTGCGAGGCCATCTGCATGGTGAGATGTTCGTTGGCGGGGCAGTATTTGCGTTCCTGCAGGGCGTATGATACAGGTGCGGGTTTCAATATATACTGCCCGCGTTCACCTTCCTCGGGTTTTGAAAGCACGCCGTCCTTTAGCACGAGCGAGCCTTTGGGCTGTACACCCGAGAGGGAGATGCGTCCGATGTGCGCGGCATAGTCGGTCGAGTTGGCATCGTCGTTGTTCGGACTGTCGAAGTCAAGTATGTGCGACACCTGTTTCCCTCCGAAGAGCTTGCGGCAGGCTTCGGGCGAGTATGTGCTGTAGCCTTCTTTCAATGTAGAAGGACAGTATTTTAAATCTATTGCCATCTTTCAATTCTTCTGCCTGACCTTTGGTCATGGCCTTGAGCACCTATTAATCAATTTAATTTAGCGAAAAACTTTCAACTTTCAATTCTCTCACGGTTACAGAGCCGATGGTGTCGGTCTGGGCAGTGGCAAGCAGTATGCCGAAGTCGTCGTTCTCGTCGATATGCAGGAGTTGCGACTGTACCTTGCGGTTGGCGCCTTCGGAAAGCATGTTGAAGAAGAACGGGAACAGGTGGTCGGACGAATAGGTCTCTTTCCGTACCGGCATCGACAAGCAAACAGGCCTGCCTGTGTACCCTTCGTTGTAGGTGAAGGTATAGAGGCTCCTGTTTTCTTCTCTGAGTATGCCGGCCTCTGTGCCGTTAACATACACCTTACACTGTCTCATACTCCATCAGTTTGGGTTTCACCTCGAGCTGCAGCCCGACGGTGTCGAGTATGTCCAACAAGGTGGATATTTGCGGGTTGCCTTCGCCGCGTTCTATGGCCACAAGGGTGTTGATGGCAACGTCCGAGAGTTCGGAAACGGTGCGCTGGTTCACGCCAAGCACACCACGCCGTTCTTTGATAGCCAGCCCAATTTCTTTCAAGTCCATAATACCATCATATTGCTATTTTCGGTGCAAAAGTACAACTTTTTTTGATACTGGCAAAATAAAATCGCAATATGATGTGATTTTGGCTATTTCACTATCAGTTTGCGTACCGCGGTGCCGGTGGTGGAGGTGACGTGGACGAAGAATGTGCCCGAGGGCAATGTTGAATGAGGAATGAGGAGTGAGGAATGAATTTCAGTCGGCGGGATGACCGTGCGGCCCTGCAGGTCAACGACAGTGACTGTCGAGGGCACACCGACACTTACATAGGCATCGCCTGTGGCAGGGTTGGGGTGTATGGCAACATCGGGCGCAGCGCTTTCCGTGCCGTCGATACCCACGCACACGGGACCGAAGATGGCGTTGATGACGGTGTCGGAGGTGACGACGAAGCTGTAGGGGTTGTCATACAGTGTGTCGTTGGCAGGTGTCACCCAATACCAGAAATAAGGGTAGTAATAATCATAGTAGGCGGTGAGTGTCACCAGAGTGCTGTCAGGATAACTGCCTGCTCCTGTCACGGAGACAACGTCAGCCTCGAAGAGGGTGTCGCCACTATCTAGCAGCATGTGCACTGTGACCGTGCGCCAGACGGTGTCTGGCGTGGGTGGTGTCGGGAGAGTGTCGACAGCGAAGTGGGCGGTGAAGGCGGTATCGCTGACTAGTAATATATTGCGAACGACATGAGTGTCGCCGTCGTTCCAGCTGGTGAAGTGGTAGCCATCGTTGGCTGTGGCCGTGATGGTCACCATGCTGCTGTCCATGTAAGTTCCACCGCCACTGACACTACCCATAGTGCTGTCGCAGAACACGGTGACCGTGCGCCAGACGGTGTCTGGCGTTAGCGGAATGAGTGTGCTGTCTACAAATACTTCTATATTGTCTATGACGACAGCAAAAAATGAGCCGATATTGCTTTGCCAGCGTATGGCTATGTGGGGATTGTTGGCAATGCTGTGCATGGCGAATGACACCGTGTCGCGACGATAATTGCCGGTGTGTCTCGCTAGGGTGTCCACAGCGGTAAAGACTGTGTCGTCGTAGTAGCCTACCACAAGGGTGCCGGTGTTGATCTCGAAGCGGTAGTCGAAGGCCATCATTAGGCGATGCAGACTGTCGGCAAAGCGAGGCAGCACCACTTCGGCCAGGGAACCATAACCTGTCGAGGTGCCGGCCTGCATCAGTAGGGCGTTGTCGGGTATGTCGCCTATCCATTGGTATCCACCCGTGGTGATGACATGCGGAGCAAGGCCGAGAGTGTCGCCGTTCCAAGTTGCATTCCAGCAGGGAGGCAGCCATCCACGGACACGATATGTGGTGGTTGTAATGTTGCTGAAGTCTTCAAAGAATGGTACCGTCGTCATGCTACCACAATCGTACACCGTCACCACTGCCAATGCGGTGTCGCTGCCGTAGAGGTTGCTGGCAACGACCGTGATGGTATCTTCACCCGCCACAGTATAGCTGATGCGGCATTGGGCGCCCATGGCGGTCACCACTCCAAAGGTGGAGCTCCAACTGTATGTAACTCCCGGGGCAATGTTGCCCAGGGTGGCCGTAGCCGTAATGGCGTCACCAAAGGATGTGGCAAAGAGCGGGGCCGTGAGCGAGACCTGCGGCGCAGCGCGGTTATAGTCGACGCGGACATCGTCGAGGACGTAGGAGTCGGAGTTGTTGCTGCTCGCCAGCTGCGCAAAGGCCACGCGGATTCGCCGTCCGGCATAGGCATCGAGCGGCAGCGAGTCAAACCCGTTGGGGGTTTCTCTGTAAAGGAGGGTGTCGGTGAAGTCGGCAGGCTCAATGCTGCCTGTAGGCGAAACGAATATCTTCATGAAGCTATTGGCATTGCCATTCTTGTTCCACATCAGTTGCAGCCCCGTGGTGTCGGGCAGGTCGATCCAGGGCGAAGCATACCAGCTGTTGGGCGTCGAATGCATCACGTGGGAGGTGGAATCGAGCCACGTGTATGTAATGTAGTCTGGCGTCCACGACCCTGACCAGCAGGGGTTGACTACCTCAAAGTCTTCATACCACGGCACCGTGACGGCGGGGCAGTTCTTCACCGTCATTGCAGTCCAAGCAGTGTCGCTGCCGTAGGCGTTGCTGGCAACAAGGCTGACGGTGTCGCTCCCGGCGGCGTGGTATACAACATAGATGAGTGAGTCATTGAAATTGACATCGGCCAGTCCGTGCTGCTCCATAGTAGATTGCCACGTGTAGCTCATACCGCTCTGCACGCCGTGGATGAGGTTGGCACGGTAGACGACGGTGTCGTCCACAAAGCAACGCACGGGCGGCACGATGGCGACCTGCGGAGGCCGCGTGTCGAGGATGCGCACATTGTCGATGGCCAGGATGCCGGGAATGCTGGAGACCTCGTAATACTGCGTCTGGTAGCGGAAAGCCAGGTGTACCGTATCTCCCGCATAGGCGCTGAGGTCCACACGTGGGGTGCGCCAGCCGCTGTTGTATGTAGGCAGGTTCCCGCTGTAGGTGGCAAGCTGAGTGTAGCTGCCGGTGTCGCGGTAGTCGCCCGTGGTGATCCATACGCTGTAGGTGTGGCCGTTGGCAAAGATGGCGGCGGCATCCCACCACAGCTGCATGCCCTCGCCCTCGTCGGATGGCATATAGGGCAGCTCGATGGCACGCGAGATAAGCCAGTTGTCGCCCATCGTGGCAGCTTTGATCACGCAGGCCATCACGCCTGTATTGTCAGGCGACCATTGGCTCCCCGCGGGCTGCCACCAGCAGGTGAACTGGTTGCTGAAGTCCTCCACCCACGGCAGCGAGTCCACTGTGGCGCAGGGCTTGATATTGACCACTATGGTGGTGCTGTCGGTGCCGTGGTTGTTGGTGGCCCACACGGTGACGGTGTCCGGACCGCCAACCGATGGGACGAGGGTCGCCTGCGGACCGCCGTCGAAGGTCAGCGTGGCGTCGCCGCGCTGGGTCATGGCGGAGGCCCACGAGTAGGTGAGGTTCACGGTGTCGCCCTCCAGCAGCGAGGCCGTGAGGGTCACCGGCGTGCCGGGGAAGTAGCCGTCGTCGGCCTCAGCCTGCACCACCGGCTCGTTGGCGTAGCGTATCTGGACACTGGTCAGGTAGTATTGCAGGAACTCGCCCGTCGCCTTGAAGACCATGCGGACATACTGCCCCGCGTAGGCACCGAGGGGTATGCGGGTGCTCGGGTGGGTGCCGTCAGTGAAGGGCTCGTTGCCAATAGTATCGAAGTGCACCATATCGGTGGTGACCATCACGATTGTGCTGCCGTAGAAGTAGCTGTATGCACAGGAGTATTCCACCACCACGTTGCCGTCATCTGGAACATACACCGGCAGCGTTGCCACCGCACCGGTGAAACTCAGGTAGCCATAGTTGTTGTCGACATTGCATGCACCGCTAATCACCTGCCAGCAGGGCAATTCGTTGACGAAGTTGGCCACCCACGGTATGGTATCCTGCACGGGACAGACACGCACATAAGCAGTGTCGGCGAAGGAGCCGTAGGCGTTGGTGGCCGAGGCGACAATGGTATCTATTCCCGTGCCGTGATAGGCTATCTGCACCTGTGGGCCGCTGCCGGTGATGTCAGCCTGCCCCATGTCGGCCATGCGAGAGTTCATCCACCATACGATACCGGCGGTGTCACCCTCGATAAGTGTTGCTGTGGCGGTGACGGTGTCGCCAACATAGACTTGCGATGCCGAAACAGCAAGGCTGACGACCGGCTCACGCGTGTAGCGTATCTCAATGTCATCAATATAGATGTATTTGCCACTGTAGTAGCTGCTGCCGACGAAGGCCAGGCGGACAGTCTGCCCTGCCAACGGCTCAAGGTCGACGCTGAACTGCTGCCACGAGGTGGGGATGCCGGTGCTGTTGCGGTAGAACAGCGAGTCACCTGAACTCCAGACGGGGTTGGCGGCATTGAGTGCCTTCACCCATATCCGGCGATAGTTCGAGGGGTCTGCGCTGGCGTCGTGTCGCATCCACCACGAAAGCGTCAGCCCGTGAGCGTCGGTCGGCACCACAATGGGTTGCGATATCAAGGTGTCGTAAATGTTATAACCGTCGTGGATAGTGGCGCAAGCCACGCGTTGGCCGCCGTGGGCACCGGTGGTGCGCAGGTCCCACACATTGGGTCCACTGTTAGGCATACTCCAGCAGTCGAAGCCATGCTCGAAGTCTTCGCTCCACGGGAAGTGTGTCACCGTGCGGCAGTCCACTACATCTATCACAGCTGTTGCCGTGGCTGTGCCGTAGTCGGTGGTTAGCGTTAGGTTGATGGTATCCAAACCACTGGCCAGATAGACCAGGCGCAGTGTGTCGTCGTCCTCGGTGCGCAGCATCAAACCCTGCTCCTCCATCGTGGAGTGCCATACATACTGCGGGTTGGCCAGCACTCCACGGGTCAGCACGGGCACTACCGTCACAGTGTCGCCTCCATAGACAAGCGAGGGAGCCTCCACCACCACCGACGGTTGTGTCAGCACCTCGACGCTCACATTGTCCACATCGCAGTCTCCCCCGCCTCGCCCCACACGCTGGAAGGCCACACGAACGCGATGGCCCGCCCAGGCGTCGAGCAAGCTGTAGTATTGCTGGAAATACTGCTCGTATATGCCTATCGTGCGCAGCGTCACCCATGCCGCCGAGGTGTCGATCTCGTCGCTGGTGTCGCATACCAACAGGCGTACCTTAACCTGAGGAGCCACATTGCCGTTCTGGCTGCTCTTGTACCACCAGCCCAGCGTGAGTCCAGACGTGTCGGGCAGCACCATCGGCGACGACACAAGCCACTCGTTGTAAATAGTCGAGCTGCTGCCGCTTGGCACACGCATGAAATAGTTGTTGCCGCTCGACTGTCTGCGCCAGCGACGGGCGCTAGTGGTATATGGTTTCAACCAACAATTGTCACCGGCAGCCAGTTGGAAGTCATCTATCCACGGCATCTGATGCACCGTGCCACAGGCGGTGGTGAACGAGAACTCACGCACGCGGTAGCTCTCGCTGCCGTCGGCGCACATTGTCTGCAGTGTACCGTTATAGATGGCGCCGCCGTTGAGCATGTCCGTGAGGCAGATAAAGGTGTCGGTGAGGATTGTGTTGAGACCTACTTCGGCAATCGTAAGGTGGTAGCTTGCGCCCGCCACCGCAGGCCAGCTGAGCACCGTGCTGTCGGGATTATTGCTCACCACGGTGATGTTGCCTGGATATGGGCAGGGCGAGGCGTCGGGCTCCAGCCTGTACCAGCGGCCTTTCTTGGGCCACGCCGCCGCGGTGTTGTGAAGCGAGCAACTGGCGTTGAGACGCACCGCCTCGTGGGTGGCGAAGTCGATGAAGATGATATCCTTGTTACTGCTACTCACGCCTGCCGACACACCGTTCTGCAAGCGTGCGGAAGTGGTGGTATACACCGTCCCGGAGTCGGCCTCGCCGTACACCACACGCAGGCCACCGGCCTCGAACAGCTGCACCTGGAAACTCACATACAGAGAGTCGCTGAAGTAATAGTAATCTTTCATCCTTGTCTCCACCACCAGCACGCGGTTCCCCGCGGTGCCAAGCAGCGCCATACGTGTATAACAGTTGTTGTCGAAACGACCTTGGTAACCGAACGGCTCTATCTTGGGGCCGTTATTCTGGTTCAAGGCGTCCGAATAGCTGCCACCGGCCGACAACTGCGTACTGCCCAGACGCACCGTGCCGTTGATATTGGTCGAAAACTGGCTGTAGGTCGACACACCCAGCGTGAAGGGGAAGCCTATATTCACTAGGCCCGACCGGGCCGACGTCTTGTTGCCCGGGGTGATAATCACCGAGTCCACACCGTCGATGTCGTACCACAGCGTCGTGTCGACCCCTGTGGTCATGTTCCACGTGTCGATAATCATCTGCCCATGAGCCCGGGAGCCAAACAGGCCCATCAGACCCATCAATCCTAATAGTAGAATCTTTTTCATAGTTAATAATAGTACTTGTTATTAATTAACGTATTAATTATTACTTTATTGTATTGCCTCGGCCGACTTGTCGACGACTGGACTGTTCATCCGATACTCGGACATTCTGTCTAAGTAATAGTGGATGAGTTCATTAGACTGATTCTCTTTCACGCAGTGGAAGTCGGCCATCCAACGGTAATAGGATGACACAAACATTGCATCGGCTGTGTCGCCAAGTGTCCCTGCCACCTTTGGTCCGTACTGTTCGGGATGGAAACGGGAAGTCCACCTAAAACTGACAACATTACCAAAGTCTTTCTGAGGTGTATTATTCGCAATAGATGTGGAATCAATCATCAGCATCAAGTCAAACTCGTCCACCATGTTCTCCCACCCCTCGTCGGTCAGGGCCTCGAAGATGGTGACGTCGCAAGTGGAGCTGTCGTTCAACGGGAAGTCCTTGACGAAGCCCACGCGCACACCGGGCATGTCCTTGTAGCGCTCATACAGCACGCTGTTCTCCGGCTCGGCGGGACGCATCCTGAAGGCGGTCACCACAGCCAGAAGCAGCAGCAAAACTCCGATGTATATGAGCGCGCGTTTCTTCATTACTATCTCATGTCCATTATATTGATTACCTGCTGGTCGGCACAGTTGCCCACGACGCTGCAGACGCGGTTGACCACTAGCGCCTCATCGCCGCGCACGTTGCAGAGCACCTGCCGGTCGTCCGTCCGCTGGTGCAGCATCATGTACCAGCCCGTCGGCAGCAGCACGAGCAGCGCCATAGCGATGGCACGCACCACCGCACGACGACGGGCGCACCAGGGGCCGAGGTCGGCGGTGTGCCGCTCGACAAGGTGGCGCAGGTGCTCCTCGTCGGCCTTCCGGCGACGCGCCTGCTCGGCCTCAATCAGTTTTATTATCTCTTTTTCGTCCATATTCTACAACTTACTTTTTAACGGCGTATTATTCGAATTTCCATTATATAATTTCGTCGTTTCCATAATCATCATTCGTTATTCGCTTTTTGTTTCATTTTCTCTATCACCGCAGCGTGCATCCTCGCCGCCTCGTCGGGCGCGAGGCGCATGGCCTCGCCTATCTCGCCGTCGGTGTAGCCGTCGAGCACCAGCTCCAACAGTTGCTGTTCCGCCGCCGAGAGGTCGGCCGACAGGCGTTCTATCTGTTCGCGTCCTGCCGGCGGCTCTTCGGCCACATCATGTGCGGCTTCTATTGCCACCGTCTCCACCTGCTGGCGACGGCGCATGTGCTCGAAGACGCTGCGGCAGCGTATGTGTACCCAGGCCCGCTCCTGCAGCGCTGTGGCGCCGGGACGCAGCGTGTGGCGCCAATGCCACAAGGCAGCCATCACCTCCTGCATGAGGTCGGCTACACGGTCGGCGTCGCCGCCGGCATACCACCAGCAGAGGCCTTTGATGAGCCTCTGGTGGCGCGCCATCAGCACGTCGAAGTCGCTGTACCGTGATGTCCTGTCGTCTGCCATTAAAAGCGCTTCACTACATATATAATAACCCTGATATTATAAATGGAGCGTCGGCGAGGGCTGGCTTTAACATTTTTTACGAAAAAGAAGGCTGCCAATCTTTTCGGTCGGCCGCCTTCGCTTGGGGTTTGTATCAGTATTGCCTTATCTACTTATCTACTGTCTACTTGACTACTAAAGAATTACAGCAGTTTCTTCTTGAGGTTGAGGATCATGTCGTCGGTCATCTTCTCCAGGTCGTACTGCGGGTTCCAGCCCCACTCCTTGCGGGCGCAGCTGTCGTCCATGTTGTCGGGCCAGGAGTCGGCGATGGCCTGCTTGATGGGCTCGGGCTCGTAGACCATCTCAAAGTTGGGGTAGCGCTTCTTGATGACCTCGTAGATGGTCTCGGGACCGAAGCTCATGGCGGTGACGTTGAACGAGTTGCGGTGCACCAGCTTGCTGGGGTCGGCCTCCATGATGTCGATCATGGCCTTCTGCGCGTCGGGCATGTACATCATGTCCATCAGCGTGCCTTTCTTCAGCGGGCAGACGAACTTCTCGCCCTTCACGGCAGCGTAGTAGATCTCGACGGCATAGTCGGTGGTGCCGCCGCCGGGCAGCGTCTGGTAGCTGATGAGGCCGGGGAAACGCACCGAACGGGTGTCGACACCGAAACGGGTGAAGTAGTAGTCGCTCAGCAACTCGCCCGTGACTTTGGTGACGCCGTAGATGGTGTTGGGACGCTGGATGGTGTCCTGCGGGGTGTTGACATGCGGCGTCGAGGGACCGAAGGCACCGATGCTCGAAGGCGTGAAGACAGCGCAGCCAAACAGGCGGGCTACCTCGAGGCAGTTCACCAAACTACCGATACCCACATTCCAACCCAGCATAGGGTTAAGCTCGGCCGTGGCACTGAGGATGGCCGCCAGGTTGTAGATGGTGTCGATGTTGTGCTGCTTCACGGCAGTGGCAATCTGCATGATCTGCGTCGAGTCGATACGCTCCACGGGACCGCGCTCGTAGGGGTCGCCCTTCAGCGGTCGCAGGTCGCTGCACACCACGTTGTTGTCACCATAGATGTCTCTCAAATTACGTGTCAGCTCGCTGCCAATCTGGCCGCCGGCACCGACGATAAGAATCTTTTTCATTGTTGTCTATTTTTTAATCTCTTTGTAACAAACAATCTATCATGTCGTTGCGTCACTCATCGCAACCCAGCGACGACTGCAAAAATACAAAATAAATTCAATAACTCAAACAAAAAATTTTACCCCCCGAACAGCAAAACATAACTCGCTCTCTCCCAGCCTTTAGTAGGGACCAACTCTTTCCCAACTCCTTACCATCTCCCTACCATCTCCGTATCATCTCCCACCACGGTGGGAGTTGGTAGGGAGTCGGTGGGGCGTTGGTACGCTGAAAAGATTGTCTTCGTCCTAATGCGGCAGCCTTGGCACCCACCCGCTGCTCCTCCGGAGGGGCAAAAAAAAAGAGCCAC
>JAEEGJ010030753.1_pt1 | contig 10459 bp, 10 predicted proteins | sample 8958761 | NCBI WGS metagenome assembly JAEEGJ01 (sample SAMN16246546, study PRJNA631951) | gut metagenome | biome: gut microbiome; feature: rumen; material: RS-attached | host: Bos | place: Iran: Karaj | collected 2018-10
CTGCTTAATATCTTTTTCTTTGCAATTATAATAATCAAACAATTAACGCTTAGGACCGGGTGGTGTGCTAAAAAATGGCTTAACTACGCCATTTTTTCAATTTATGTCAACAATTGTGTCAACAAATATGCAGAGCACGTATTGCTTTTTTTGCATCCATAAAATACTAAAAGCAGGGTTGTGGATTCCCCTGCTTCTAATATAATAATCCATAAATATGAACTCTTTGTCAAAATCAAACGTAATACTATCTCTTAGGAAAGTATGGTGTGTGTAAAAAAGCCTTAACCACGCCATTTTTATAGTTTCGTGTCAACAACGATGTCAACAACGTTGTATCGATTTTGCATTTTTTTTAGTTATTATTCTGACTTATTAATTATCTTTTTATCAATATAGATAGTTGAAACAATCGCAAATAATAGAGTAACAACAATTATAATTATGAATAAAACAAAGAATACATCATATCGTAATAAAGCATTAAATCCTTCTAAACAAGATGCAATACTCAACAATATAAAAACTATTCCTGTTTGAATATAATACGGTTTCTTATTCATTTGTTCTCTTTCTTTTTTATTGGCATAAATATAAGCATTATTAAATAAGAATCCTTTATTAAACAAGCTTAATACTCCCCAAACTAATAATATAAAAGAAAAACTAAATAATACAATTGCTAATGTTAGATACATATAAATATCCTCCTAGTTTTTATTTTAAATGAATTCTATAAAAAGAAAAGACTTTTAGCTATTACACTAAAAGTCTTGAAATTTAAATTAATACCGGACACAAGTCGTATTGACGATATTTCATACCTACTATTAGGCTTTCTACTCCCTTTTATAAGGATTATTCATTTACAACTATATTTTAATATATAGCAAAATTAGTGTCAATAAAAATCGGACCATAATGTTCTAAAACGATATATGTTATATAATGCTATATTGTTAAAAATTATAATTCTGCACCTTTTTCTAATATATCAACATACTCTTTAAAAACATATCTAACATATCGCTGCTTGTTATCAAGTGGAACAATAATACCTAGATTAACTAATTCATTTATTATTTTTGAAATCGTAGGTTTAGTTAAGGATAAATATTCTCTTAAGTCTACACTATCAAAATATGGATGAATATATAAATATTTCATTGTATCATAATAAGTTGACTTATTTTTTATAGTTAATACTTCTATCTTTTCATTAATTATGGTCATTAATGATCTAATGCTATTAATTGTATCAATTGAATTATTTGACATCTCAATTATTCCCCTTAAAAAGAACTTAATCCATTCTTCGTATTTACCTTTAAATCTAACATCCATTAATAAACCATAGTATTCAGTCCTATTTTGTTTAAAATATAAACTTAAATAAAGTAATGGATTAGACAAATAATTATTTTCTTTTAGCCATAATGGAATCATTAATCTTCCAAGTCTTCCATTACCATCTAAAAAAGGGTGTATTGTTTCAAATTGATAATGAATTAATGCAATTTTAATTAATTGTGGAATGTTAGTATTTTCATTCATGTATATTTCTAAATCGTTTAATGCTTCTTTCATCTTATCAACTGATGGTGGGATGAATGTGGCATTAGATAAATTACAACCTTGTGGCCCAATCCAGTTTTGAGAATGTCTTAACTCACCAGGATTTTTACTCTCTCCTCTAACTCCTTTAAGTAATTCTTTATGAATCTCTTTAAAGTATCTAATGGAAATTGGTAATTCATCTAGTAATTCAATTCCATAATTCAATGCATGAACATAATTAACTATTTCTTCAGTTTCTTTAACTTTGCTTGAATCCTTTTGTAAAACATCAGATAAAGAGGCTTGTGTTCCTTCAATTTGTGATGAAACAACAGCTTCTTTTTCCACATACATAGATATAAATAAATCTCTATCAGGTAAATTAGTAGAGATTCCATCTAATTTACCTATAATATTATTGGCACTTGTTAATAAATCTATTAATTCATCATCATATTTTATCTCTATATTAAATAAAGAATTTGGAACATAGCAATCATAATCACTTTGTACATGATATAATGATCCAGCTCTATTAGAATAAAGCTTCATAATCAATCACTCACCTTTACTTAAATATAGTCTATCACATTTTAAGTAAAAGTTAAAGCACGTTTTTTTACTTAAAACTTAAATTTGTCTTTTTTAGTAAAATAATAACCGGATTGATAATAACAAGTTTTTCTTGCACCGTTCTATGAGTATATCCACTTTTTGCTCCTTTTGGTCTTCCCATCTTATCACCTCTGCGTTTCTTCCTAGGAAGAAGTATATATTTATTATAAAAGAAAAAAGTAGACTAGGACTTTTTTATCCTTTGTCTACTTTTGTTATACCACTATAAACAAAGCCGTTTTTAATAGATATAATTTAACTATTCTCCTTAGATTCATTCACATATGAAATAAAATCATCTTTAATTTTTATAACTATATCAATAATATCAGGATCAAAATGTGTTCCACGACCTTCAACAATTATATTGAAGGCATCATCTGCAGGAATTGCACTCTTGTAACATCTTTCTGACGTTAATGCATCAAACACATCCGCGATTGCCATTATTCTGGCACTAAGAGGTATCTCCTCTTCCTTTAATCCTTTAGGATATCCAGAGCCGTCCCATTTTTCATGATGGGCGATTGCGATATCATAAGCTGTTTTAAAGAATGATTCATCATCAAGGTTAGAGAAAATGTTATTTATCATTTCTCCACCCTTTTCTGAATGCTTCTTCATTTCATCAAATTCTTCAGATGTTAATTTACCTGGCTTTAGTAAAATCGCATCTCTAATTGCAATTTTACCAACATCATGAAGTGGTGATGAATTCTCAATTTGATTAATGTATTCTTCTGTTAATATATCTGCATATTTGGGATATTTTCTCATTTCCCTTGCAATCATACTAACATATTTTTTAGTTCTAATGATATGCTCACCAGTTCCAGCATCACGTGTTTCAATTACAGCTGCTAAATCACCAATAACACGATTTTGCATTTGAGTTCTTCTTTCCATTTCATGCTTAACCTGATCAGAAAGCTCCATTTGATCATCAAGCATACGGGTATTTCTTTGTGTAATAACAACTACTAAAACATCAATTAAGATAATACAAATCCATCTTGGTAATATATGATGATATAAAATTACGAACATTCTTTCAGCTGTTGCAGACTCAAATCTTTTTTGAACATCGATATCAATTACATCCTCAACCTCAACTAAAATTAAGTTCTTATCAACAAGTCCAAAGAAATATGAGCCATAAATCGCTAATGGAACTGATATAACTGTTGCGATTAAAACGACTATAATTAGCTTCTTTTTATTACGATACTGTGCTGCCATAATAGGCGGAACAGTTAATAATAACGTTGCGTGGAATGATAAAACAACCGCTGCTAATAAAACACCAATATAAGAAATAATGATAATTATTATCTTAAACCCATCCCATTCTAATATTGTTGGTTCCTTTTTTAACCACTTATCATGAATACAATAAATCAATACTGGTATTAAAAATAAACCCGCAATAGCCCCTACAGTTGGTCTCATTGACATCTTAGGAACCAAGAATATATCAAGCTCATTTAATACTTCACATATAACTAAAAGTATTAAAATTACAATCATCGCATAAATATTGTATCTATTAGCTTGTCTATTAGATTTTTTTAATAACTCTTCTCTAGTATGCATATTAAACACCAAATTTCAAAATATATATATATAATTTTAACATATAAAAGTAATAATTCAAAACTATACTTTGTATTATACTAATTATAGTTTTATGCAAAATAAAAAGCAGGGTGAGAAGTCCTGCTTAATATCTTTTTCTTTGCAATTATAATAATCAAACAATTTACCAACACTTAGATAACACATTAATTGATAAAAACGGCTTAACCGACTTTTCTTATTATAAAGGTAAATCCTTCTTTTCAAATCTAATAGAACCAATTATATAGCCTGCTAATCCAACAATAACTAATATAATTAATTTATAAATCCAAGCATTACCACCATCTAGAATTGATACAACATCAAATAAAGAAATTAATGATACATAATTGAAATTATTTAAAGCAGAAATTCTAACAACTGAAGGAATTACTGGTGAACCAAATAAACCTAGCATTGTTGCAACTAAGAAAAACATAGAAATTCCACCACCTAATGCCATTGCCTTTTTACTTCTATCAAAGATACAAGATGTTAAATAATTAATACCTGAAATAGCAAATAATGTTACAAATGCACCTAGGTTAATTAATATTAATTTTAAATATGTTAAATCAGTTGTAACATCAGCAATTGCAAAGCAAATACAAGATGTAATTGTTGTACAAATAAACATTAATAATAAAGAACCTGCAAGATAAATTGCTTGAGTAAATGTTACTTCCTTTCTTCTTGTTGATGTTGATAAAACATAAGCCATTGAACCAGTATCAACTTGTCCAGCAATTAAAGAATTTGAACACATAATTAAATAGATAATTGGAAGTAATAATCCTGCCATCTTAAAGAATATAGAACCAACAATTAAACCATATAAATCCATAGTGCCTAATTCATGAATACCATCTGATACATTTTCGGGTAATTTATCTAATAAAGAACCTGCGACATCAATAAATAGCTTATCATGAATTTCGCTTTTTTTAGCTTTATATAAATCTTCATTAGCTTTTATATTTTCATCTATTAATGAATATTCATAATTTAATTTATTTTGGAATTCTACAATACTTTCATAAGCAATTTTATAAGTATTTTTATAATCAAATCCCATTGCATCATATTTTTCTTCAGTGACCTTATAATCCTTTAAAATATTAAGTATTTCTTTTTTATAATCTGCTGAAGTTAATTTAGCTCCAACAACCATTGCACAAGCTTTTGCTGCACGATTTTCTAAAAATTCAGATCTATCATTTGTTATAAATTCAAGTAAAGAATAACCTTGGCAATCATTATATTCATAATTTTCAACATCTGATAACATATAAAATGAAAAATCATTAATATATTCATCAGGTATTTCTTCATTATTTTTACTATATTCGCTATCTAATAAATGATTTGGATTAATAGTAAGCATTGTAACCTTATATTCATTTGAATTTTCATCATAATATAATTTAATAGAATCACTTGCATAAGTATAAGAAGGAATAACATACATTTCTTTAAATTTATTTGTTACATCAGCTTCAGTTTCTGATTGAATTTCATTTAATTCATTTGCTAATTCTTCTTGAGCTTCTAAAGTATATTCTTCTTGCTTTGATGCAATAATAGATGCTTTTGCATTAGCAATATGCTCATTTTTAATTTTTTCAGTTTCTAATGCAATATATTTAGCTTTAACCTCTTCAATAGCTTCATTTTGAGTTTTTCCTTGAGCCATTAAAGCTCCAATTTCATCCGCAGCTTCTTGTTTTGACATATCAGATGCTACAGCATTTGCGATTTCTGATTTAATTTCATTTTCTTCACTTAGTACTTTTTCTTCTACTGCATTAGTTATTTTTTCTGTAACTAAATCTTTAACAAGATTTGCACATTCTAAATATGCTTCTTGAGTTTTTGCTTCCTTATAAGCTTTAAATCTTATAGCATTTTCTTTTGTATTTAATTCATTAAATTTTGATGTAAATTTTGAATCAAATTCCTTTTCACCATTTAAAGCTTTATCCTCTACATTAATTGATGTTTTTTTAATTTCACTTGTAATTAATTCTTGAATAATAGTATCTTGTACTCCATCCTTTACACTTGAAATATTGCTAGTACCAGATATTAACATAACACAAGATAGCATAAAGCATACCGCAACTGTTATTATTAACCACATTAATCCATTTGCTTTGCAACTTTGCTTAAACAAAGCTTTAGAAAATAATCTTCTTTTATTATTTTTCATCGTTATTACCCTCCATAATTTCTTTAAAATGCTTTTCTAAGGTATATTTAACCTCAGATATAAATTTCACATTTAATCCATCTAATTTTAAAAATAAATCGTTGATATTTTCTTTATTTATTTCAATAGTACATTGATTGTATTTTTCTTGAATTCTAATAATTTTAAAATTCATTTTCATAAATTTATTAAATGATTCAGCATCATTAAATTCAATTTTAAAATCAACTTCATTTCTATTTTTAATTGTCTTCATGTCAGCTATATCAATAATATGTCCATTAGATATTAAAGCTACCTTATCACAGGTATCTTCCATTTCATTAAACATATGAGATGACATAAATATTGTTTTTCCCTTTTGATGTTCACGCTTAATAATATTTAAAAATGCATCTCTCATTAATGGGTCTAATCCTGTAGTTGGTTCATCTAAAATAATTATTGGTGAATCAGCCATTAAAGCGGCAACTAAGGCTGTTTTTTGCTTCATACCCTTACTCATTCTTTTTAAGTTAGCTTTAGGATCTAGCTGTAATTCTTTTATTAAAGAATCAGCATAGCTTAAATCAGTTATTCCTTTATATTCAGCTTGACTCTTTAAGAAATTAACACCTGTTTTTAAATCAGGGAAGGCTATTTCACCAGGAACATATCCAACAAGCTTAGCAATCTTATCTTGATTTTTCCATGATTCCATACCATTTACATAAACTTCACCTTTGGTTGGTTTAATAAATCCTAAAATGGATCTTATTGTAGTTGTTTTACCTGAACCATTAGTTCCTACAAATCCTATCATTTCACCTTTATTTATATTTAAATTAATATCAAAGATTCCTCTTTCGTTTCCATAATCCTTAGTTAAATCTTTAATTTCAATTAATCCTTCTTCTTTTAATTCCATTAGAAGTTACCTCCAAATTCTTTATCCTCTTTATAAAAATGCATAAAGTAATCTTCTAGCGTCTCTTTTATATTATTGAATTCCTTTATATTATATTTAGTAAATAGATTAATAACCTTATTAATATTTTCATCCTCACAAGTTATATTTAAAACAAGCTTTTCCTTTTCTTCTTTTAAAATATTGATTATATTTTTATCATATTCATTAATAAATTTTTCATAATTATTTAAATCATTAAATCTAATACGATATTGTTTTAAAGATGCATGCTTTAAATCATTTGAAATAAATTCATCTACAATTCGACCATCCTTAATAATAGCAATTCTATCGCATGTTGCATCTACCTCACTAAAGATGTGAGATGATAAAAGAATTGTTTTACCTCTTTTTTTCTCCTCAATAACAAAATCAATAAATCTTTGTTGCATAATAGGATCTAGTCCTGATGTTGGTTCATCTAATATCAAAACCTCAGGATCAGACATAAAGGCAGTTACTATCGCAAGTTTTCTTTTTACGCCTAAGCTCATGTGCTTAGTATCACATTTAAGCTCGTTTTCCTTTAATTCAAATAAATTAAGCATTTTATCTAGCATTTCTTTATTATTAACATGATACATATGCTGCATCATATCAATAAATTGATAGCCTGTTAAGCCCTGTGGTAAAGCTATTTCACCCGGAATATATCCAACCTTATTTAGGATTCTATCGTAGTCTTTAAAAGAATCCATTCCTAATATTTTTGTATTTCCTAATCCTGGATGAGAAAATCCCATCAAATGTCTTATAGTCGTTGATTTACCAGCACCATTAGGACCTAAAAATCCAAATACTTCTCCTTTTTCTATTTTAAAGGAAACATCAAATACGCCTCTTCCAGAACCATAATCTTTAGTTAAATGATTAACTTCTATAATACTCATAAGCTCCTCCTTCTTCTTAAAAATCATACTCGAGTTCGATTTCGTACTCTAGTTGACTTTCTTAACGATTACAAGTATAATCATTAATGAAAAAGAAAACAATAGTCAGTTTTTATACTAAAGTACGAAAACAGACTCTTTTGCTAAAACAGTTCGAAAAGAGGCAAAATTTTATGGAAAATCGTAATGTAAGAAAAAGTAAAAAAGCAATTCAAAAAGCATTTGCTGAATTGCTTTCAGAAAAAAATGATATTAATAAAATTACAGTAAAAGAAATTGTTGAAAGAGCAGATATTAGTAAATCAACTTTCTATAGTCATTACGAAGATATTTATAGTGTATCTGAGGAATTTGAAGCTGAAATAACTACATTATTAAATTCTTTATTAGAGGATTATCTAAAAAGTCATACACTAGATTATCCTACCTATATTAAAAAATTAATTGAATTATTAAAAAGAAATGAGGATTTATATAAAAAAATATTCTTATCTGATTTACCACTTAGATTCATTAGTAATTTAAAGGATAAATGTAATGAAGTTATTTCAAAGGATGTTCATATTAATTTTTTATCTAATGATAAAAATAAAAGAAAAGCTGAAATTGATTTTATAACAAATGGTACAATTCATTTATTTGTAGACTATTTTAAAGGTAAAATCCCTCAAACCTTAGATGAAATTGGTGAAGGAATAATAAGCGTAATAAATAGAATTTATCAATTAAAACAATGAAAAAGGACAACTCCCTATTTGGAAGTTGTCCATTTTTTTAATTTATTTTTTTATTCTTTTTTCAAGTTCAAAGCCTTGAAGCATAATAATTCTTCCACAGCCCTGACATTCTAATTTAATATCAGCACCTGTTCTAACTATTTTCCACTCATTAGAACCACATACATGTGGTTTTTTTGTTTTAACAATTTGGTCTAATTCAAATTTCATAGAGGCTTCTCCTTTATTTTAGCAAAAGCTCTAGGATATTTAGCTGGAGTTTCTTTTACTTTTCTTATTATAATAATATTTCTTAAACCAGCATTATCAGGTAATTCAAGTTCAATTACCTTTTCTACTTTTCCACCTAAAATTGAAATAGCATTTTTAGCTTCTTCGATTTCTTCTTTACCTGATTGAGCCTTCATAGCTATAAATAAGCCATTAACCTTTGTTAAAGGCAAGCATAATTCTAATAGCATAGGAAGTCTTGCTACAGCTCTTGCTGTTGTAACATCAAATGCTTCTCTCATTTCTTTAGCATAATCTTCTGCTCTTTTATGCAATGCTTTAACATTAGTTAGACCTAATTTATTAATTGTTTCATTTAAAAAATTAATTCTTTTTCCTAATGCATCAATAATAGTAATATCTAAATTAGTTGTTATGGCAAGAGGTATTGCAGGGAATCCTGCACCTGAACCAACATCTAACAATTTAATATTATCCTTATTATCTAATGCTTTTAAGATAGTTAATGAATCTAAGAAATGCTTATTAAAGACTTCATCATGTTCAGTAATGGCAGTTAAATTCATATATTCATTAACTTTAATTAACTCTTCATAATAAATATTAAATTTTTCTTCCATAGCTTTATCTAAATTGATTCCAAGCTTTAATAATTCTTCTTTAAAATTCATTAATTGCTCCTTAATAATTTTTCAACATATACAACAAGCACAGATATATCGGCAGGATTTACGCCTGATATTCTCATAGCTTGTCCTATTGTTTTAGGATTTACCTTTTTAAATTTTTCTCTTGCTTCTAAAGCAATATTATCAACTAAATCATAATTAATATTATCTGGAATAATCTTATCCTCAAATGAACGCATTCTTAATGCTTGTTCCTTTGATTTTTTTATATATCCATCATACTTAAAATGAATTTCAACTGCTTCTAAGATATCATCTGGATCATCATAATCAATATTTACAGATTCATTTGAAGCATTTAATAATTCCTTAATAACATTATAACTAATTTCAGGTCGTTTAATCAATTGTTCAACAGATTGACCTTCAGTTAATCTTGATGAATTATATTTTTCTAATATATTATTAACTTCATCAGTTAAATGAATCTTAATTGTTTTGAATTGTTCAATTAAAGATTCAATAGCCATAATCTTTTTATTTAATCTTTGATGACGCGCCTCATCAATTAAACCAACTTGATATCCTTTTTCTCTTAAACGAAGATCAGCATTATCATGTCTTAATAATAATCTATATTCAGATCTTGATGTTAATAATCTGTAAGGCTCTTCTGTACCCTTAGTTACTAAATCATCAATCATAACACCAATATATGCTTCATCACGCTTTAAGATTAATGGTTCTTTTCCTTGTACCTTTAAGGCAGCGTTAATACCAGCAATTAAGCCTTGACCTGCAGCCTCTTCATAACCAGATGTACCATTAATTTGACCAGCTGTAAATAAGTTCTTTACAAGCTTTGTTTCCAAGCTTGGCCATAATTGAAGTGGATCAATGGCATCATATTCAATAGCGTATGAATATCTTACAACCTCACAGTTTTCTAAGCCTGGTAATAATCTTAAAATCTTATCTTGAATATCATCAGGAAGCGAGTTTGAGAATCCTTGAATATATTCTTG
>JAEEGJ010030756.1_pt1 | contig 10458 bp, 6 predicted proteins | sample 8958761 | NCBI WGS metagenome assembly JAEEGJ01 (sample SAMN16246546, study PRJNA631951) | gut metagenome | biome: gut microbiome; feature: rumen; material: RS-attached | host: Bos | place: Iran: Karaj | collected 2018-10
CAGGCGTGGGAACTATCGGCATTGCCGACTGCGACAATGTGGAGCTCTCAAACCTGCAAAGGCAGATAATACACACCACCGATGATGTCGGCAAATCAAAGGTGCAGTCCGCTGCCGAGACGATCAAGGCGCTGAACCCCGATGTTACGGTCAGAACTTACCGCAAATATGTGAGCAGCAAAAACATCGCCGAGATGATAGCCGACTACGACTTCATCATCGATGGCGCGGACAACTTCCCCACGAAGTTTCTGATAAACGACGCCTGTGTGCTCGGCCGCAAGCCCTTCTGCCACGCAGGTATCCTACGCTTTGAGGGGCAGCTCATGACCTGCGTGCCCGATAAAGGTCCGTGCTACCGCTGCATATTTGAGGCTCCGCCGCCGAGGGACGCAGTCCCGAGCTGCCGCGAAGCAGGAGTTATCGGCGCTATGGCAGGTATCATCGGCTCTATGCAGGCGCTTGAAGCCGTGAAGTACATCACCGGACAGGGCGAGCTCCTCACCGGAGCGATGCTCGTATTCGACGGGCTTAAAATGGAATGGCGCAGAGTAAAGCTCCCACAGCGCGTACCTGCCTGTCCCATATGTGGCGAATCGCCTTCTATAACCGGACTTTTCGACGAAGAGCCGCCCTCTTGCAGTCTGTTCTAACCTGATTATATAGCAGGCAAAAGTATTTGTCAATAACAAAATCACAGAAATCCTATTGACAAAGTATGTTTGATATAGTATAATATAACATATCGAATAAGTATGTATTGGAGGTGCTTGTTATGCAAATGTGTATGTGTGAAATGAAAATTGTATGTCAGGTATCTCCGCGCCTGCGAAAAACGGGCATTTCTGCCTGTGAATAAACAGCTTCGCGGAGACTTCACAGTCTCTTTTTTTATGTATGTCAAGGGATTTCTGTGTAAGATGGCGGAAAATATCCAAGCAGATTCAGTACAAAGACGTCAGGCGGTCTTTGTGCGGTGTTGCCTTTATTTGCAGGAGGTAAAACATGAAAAGAATAGAGGTCATCTCGCTCGACAGGATAGGTCTTGTGGGCGATATATCAAACGTTATAAGACGGCTTAACGGCAACATGATATCTCATACAGCGAATGTAGTGACAGACGAAAAGAATACGTCATTTTCCCATTTTACCGCCGATATCCAGTTCTCGGGCGACTCCGGCAGCGAAGCAGTCTCACGCAGACTGCGCAGGATAAAGAACGTGCGGCAGGTAAAAATTACCGATATCTGAGGTGATACAGATAAATACAAGCAAATACTATTTCAGCGGAAAATTCGGCATCGAGCGTGAACGCTTTGAGATAGTCAGCCGGTTCATCGCCGAGACCGCTCCGATGCCGCGGGAAGCCTGTGCCGAGGAATTTCTCGGATACTATTCTGAAATGCAGAAAGCCATAAAGGAGCTTCGGCTTCTTTATGGCTTTTTCTGTCAGCCGAGAATGAACGTTTCAGCTCCGATATTCTCACGGAAGCGGACGTCGTGCTCGGCAATGAGCATTGTCGGCTGGTAGGTGCATATCAGCGTCTCGAGCTGGATACGCGAGAAAATGTCGATGAAATTGAGCGGCTCGTCCCAGATATACAGATGCGCCGGAGTGAGCACACTTGCCGCAAGAAGCACTTTTTTCTTCTGTCCCGCGGAGTATTCGGAAACGTCCTTTGCGAGCTGTGCGCGGCTCAGACCGAGCTGTCTCAGCACGGTGCAGAAGAGACTGCGGTCGAGCCCGCGCTCGGCGCAGATATCGGGGATACTGCCGTGCAGGAAGGAAGTATCCTGCGGCACATACGAGCCGATAAGTCCGGAAGCCGTTTCGCATACTCCGCTGACGCAAAGAGACGCGTCTTGAGGGATAACTCCCGCCCTTTGCAGCACCGCACGCATTATCGTGGATTTTCCGCAGCCGTTCGCTCCGTGGAGGGCGATGCGTCCGCCCTGCCTGATGCTGAGGTCGAGCCCGCTCAATACCGGCTCAGCCGAGCCCTCATACCGAAACGAGCACTCACGCATCGTAACGAGACTGTCCTTGCAGTGTCTCAGCGGCGACATTTTCAGCTCGGCAGTCCGCTCGATATCCTGGAGCAGCCCTTCCTGTCCGGCTATTTCGCGCTCGATGCGCTGCTCGGTATTTTTCACGCGGCTCTGCATTTTCTTGGTCTTTGCACCGATGAACGAGCGCGTGCTTATACAGCGGTCATGTTCCTTTACGGGGTCGAAGCCTATCTTGGTGCGTTCGCTCTTTTCCGCCCATTCGGCAGTGCGCTTTGCCGCCTGCCGGAGCTTGCGGATCTGCTTGCGGTGCTTCTCGTTTTCAGCCTCGGCAAACTGGTCACGCCGCCGCTGATTCTCCTCCCAGCAGGAGTAGTTACCGGTCTGGACCATTATCGTTTTGCGGTTGAGCACGAGTATGTGGTCGGTGCAGGCGTCGAGCAGGTCGCGGTCGTGCGAGACGAGTATGAACCCCTTTTTCCCCGAGAGATACTCCCTGACGTTCATACGCGCCTGAGCGTCGAGATGATTGGTCGGCTCGTCGATGAGCAGGAAATCGTTCTCGCCGGAAAAAAGTATCGCGAGCAGCACCTTTGTACGCTGTCCGTGGCTGAGAGTCTCAAACGGGCGGTAGAGGATATCCGCCTCCTCGCCGAGCTCGGAGAGCTCGCATATAACGCGCCAGAGCTCACATTCCTCGCGGAGCTCCTCTGCAAACTCAGCAGCCGGACGTCCGAGCTGCTCCTCGGTGACGGCATACGGGAAATACGCTGCCGGAACGGATTTAGAAAGGCTCCCCGTGCCCGAGAGCTCCCCCGTAAGCAGGCGCAGAAGCGTCGTTTTGCCCTTGCCGTTCCTGCCGATGAGACCGAGCTTCCAGTCGGTGTCGAGCGTGAATGATGCATTTTCAAAAACCGGCTCAGCCGAGCCGTCATAGCTGAATGTAAGGTTTGCAGCTCTTATCTGTGACATAAGCATTCCTCCCTTGTAGATTTGTATACGAAAGCTTTCATGCGTCAATGCACAAAAAAACGGAACCGTTTGCCGCCAAACAGTTCCGTTATGTTCAGGATAACCCCACGCCGCGGGACAGAGACTCCCCGCGCATCAGCCTATAAAAATGCAAAAAGAGGTTATGAGAACATAATCCACTTTTGGCAGCACAAACCCACAGCATACGCCCTGCGCATACTGTAAACCGTTATTCATGCGTTCAAAAGTGAATTATTTTTTCAGCCGCTCACCTCTCTGTAAAATCTGAGGATATTATATCACACGTTTCCGGAATTGTCAAGAGAAAGCATCAAATTATTTCCAATTCATCATTAATTCACAACAGCCGCCGGATATCCGGCGGCGCGGCGTAAAAATGCACAAATCCGCCCCTGATACTTTGTGCAGAGCTATGAAACTGCGGCATATCTATTGACTAATAGCCAGTCTAATGGTGTATAATATTAAGGCAACACCGCACAAAGAACGCCTGACGTCTTTGTACTGAATCCACTTGGATATTTTCCGTCATCTTATACAGAAATCCCTTGACATACGTCAGTATGCCTGTGGAATTTCTATACAATCTGACGAAAAATCTCACGGCGCATCTTCAGAACAATCTTTGTGCGGTATTGCCTTAACATAATACTTCAAGGAGGGCTGATACATGAAAATTCTGTTAGTCGGCGGCACCGGCACTATCAGCATGGCGATAACGAAGCGGCTCGCTCAGCAGGGACACGAGGTCTTTCTGCTCAACCGCGGGAGCCGTTCTGCCGGACTGCCCGACAATGTAAATCTCATAAAATGCGACATCAGCGACGAGACCGGAGTCCGGAATGCCGTCTCCGGCATGAGCTTCGACGCAGTAGGAGAATTCATCGGCTTTGTTCCGGAACATACCGAGCGCGACTTCCGGCTTTTCAGCGGTATAACGCGGCAGTATATCTACATAAGCTCGGCTTCGGCGTATCAGAAGCCTCCCGCTGACGCCGTCATTACCGAGAGCACTCCCCTCGCGAATCCCTACTGGCAGTATTCCCGCGACAAAATAGCCTGCGAGGAATATCTCATGAAAATGTACCGCGAGAACGGCTTCCCCGTGACGATAGTCCGCCCGAGCCATACATACGACGAGCGCTCGGTGCCGCTCGGAGTTCACGGAAAAAACGGGAGCTGGCAGGTGCTGAAGCGAATGCTCGAGGGCAAGCCGGTCATCATTCACGGCGACGGCACCTCGCTATGGACTATCACCCACAACAGCGACTTTGCCAAGGCTTACTGCGGTCTTGTCGGCAATATCCACGCCGTCGGACAGGCTTACCACATCACCTCCGACGAGAGCCTTACATGGAACCAGATATACCGGATAATCGCCGATTCCCTCGGCGTTGAGCTGAAAGCGGTGCATATCCCGTCGGACTTCCTTGCAGCCGCGAGCGATTACGACCTCGAAGGCAGTCTCATCGGCGACAAGGCAAACTCGGTGATATTCGACAACAGCAAGGTCAGGAGCGCAGTCCCCGATTTTACGGCGACCGTCCGCGCCGACCAAGGCATAAGAGCGACTATCGGGAACATACTCACGCATAAGGAGCTCCAGCACGACGACCCCGATTTCGACGGCTGGTGCGACAGAATAATCGAAAAATACCTGAAACTAAAGGAGGAACTCACTCATGAATAATTTCCAGTTCTACAGCCCCACTGAGTTTATTTTCGGCAGGGAAACAGAAAACAAAGCCGGTCACTACGTCAAAAAGCACGGCGGAAGCAGCGTTCTGCTCCATTTCGGAGGCGGCTCCGCAGTAAAGAGCGGTCTGCTCGGCAGGGTCAAGGCTTCTCTCGAAGCCGAGGGCATCGCATATACCGAGCTCGGCGGAGTCAAGCCGAATCCGCGTGATACACTCGTTTACAAGGGCATAGACATATGCCGCGAGAACAAGATAGACTTTATCCTCGCAGTCGGAGGCGGCTCGGTAATCGACTCCGCGAAGGCTATCGCCATGGGAGTCCCCTACGACGGCGACTTCTGGGACTTCTACTCGGGCAAAGACCCCGAAGCAGCTCTGCCGGTAGCAACAGTCCTCACCATTGCCGCAGCCGGAAGCGAGGGCTCGGGCGATTCCGTCATAACCAAGGAGGAGGGCGGTCTCAAGCGCGGCGCGGGCTCCGACCTTATCCGTCCGCGCTTCTCTATCCTGAACCCCGAGCTCACCTGCACACTGCCGGCATATCAGACCGCCTGCGGAGCGACCGACATCATGGCTCACGTTTTCGAGCGCTACTTCACCAATACGACCGAGGTAGAGATAACTGACCGTCTCTGCGAGGCAGTGCTCATGACCATGATAAAGGAGACTCCCCGCGTTATCGCTGACCCTGCAAACTACGACGCAAGAGCGAATATCATGTGGGCGGGAATGGTCGCTCACAACAACATCGTCGGAGTCGGCAGAGAGCAGGACTGGAACAGCCACGGCATCGAGCACGAGCTCTCCGCGCTCTACGACTGCGCTCACGGTGCCGGACTCGCAGTCATAATGCCCGCATGGATGGAGTTCGTCTACAAGCACGATATCATGCGCTTTGCGCAGGCGGCGACGCGCATATGGGGCTGCAAAATGGACTTCGCGGCTCCCGAAAACACAGCCCGCGAGGGAATAATCCGCTTCCGCCGCTTCCTCAGAGATATCGGTATGCCGCTCACATTTGATGAGCTCGGCGCCAAGACCGACGATATACCCGCACTCGTTGACAAGTTCGGACTCGGCGACGGCAGAACAGGCGGATTCGTCAAGCTCTCGTCGGAGGATATCGCGTCTATCTACAGGATAGCCGCCGACCCCAAGCTCATATAAACAGCAGAAAAGCCATAAAGAAGTTTTGACTTCTTTATGGCTTTTTTTCTTATAGCTCTTCCATTTGTCCGGAGCTCTGATTCCTGCTTTCTATCTGCTCCTTCTTTATCTGGAAGGGGTCTTTTATCTCGCGCTGACGCTTATCCATGTCGTACATGGTCTGCTTGACCTCGAAATGCGGGAAGCCTTCCTGCTGCTCGAGCCAGTGGTACTTCTTGTTGTTCTGCATCGTCCTGTAGGTGAAATATGCGAATACTCCGTGCCCTGTGCCCGACATTACGAGAGCTACCACTACGTCGCTGAGAGAATCGCTGATTATTGCCGTGAATACAAGAAGATGCACCGCAAGGAGTATGAGCGACGCGGTCGACCAGTGGTTGTCGTTTTTCGTGATGCCGATGAAGCCGGTAACGCTCACGGCAGCGACTATGACCGCAAGAAGCACAAATATCGGCGATATCATGACTGCATAATAGAGCTCAAACAATATCATGCACAGGAACAGTCCGCATAATACGCAGCTTGCGGTGGACTGCTTCTTTATTTTTTTGAGGGCTACGCGGTTCTGGCTGTATATTTCTTCGAGTTCCATGGTTTTTCCTCCGATTTGAATTTGTTTATTGAATTTATCGTTTTTAGTATATCATAAATCTGTACAAAAAGCAAGAGGGGTTTTTGTAGCGTTTTTCATTGATTTTTTAACGGCTTTAGTGTATAATTATTATATATATCATTATAAGCGGGACTTATTGTTCTTTTAGAACCAAAGCTTCGCATTTACCCTCGGCAAAGCTTCTGTTCCGGAAAGGAGCCCACATGAACTTCCTTAATCTTGCTAACAGCTTTCACGCACCGACTTGTATCATCTCTGTAGACAGGCTGCCAGACGACGGATACGGTGCTATCCGCCTTGTTGCGGGCAATAAGAAATACCTTGAACCTATCGAGCACCCCGTTCTGCCTGTTTTGCAGAATATGCCCGGTATCCCCGAGGTTTTCATGCAGGCAAATGAGTTTGTTCCGAATTCACTGTACGAAAGATATCTCCCCAAAGATATCGGATTCGAGAAGATATGCTACCGCGCCGCCGTAAAGAAGATACCGATACATACATACGTCCACATGAACGACCTCGACCTGTGGTTCGATATATTCTGTATGCCTATCGACTACGAAAACGGCGATACCTGCTACTGCATCTATACGGCTGAGCCGAGCAATCCCATGGATATCGGCGTAAGCTCGAGCCAGTCAGAAACCGCCTCGGAGGACGTTATCAAGACCTGTATAAAGCTCCACAGCACCAACGACCTCAAAAAGTCAATGGACGATATCATCGCCGACCTGCGCATGATATGCCGCGCCGAGGCTTGTACGATAATCCTTATTGACCCCGAGGAGGGAACTCATTCTGTTCTCGCGACCAGTATCAGCGAAAGCTGCAGCGTGAAACGTGTTACCACGTTCAGGGAGCACGGCGAGATAGTTTCGTCGTGGCTTGAGACCTTCGCCGGAAGCGACTGCCTCATAATCAAGGACGACAAGGACTGGGACTACGTTCAGCGCATCAACGAGCCGTGGTATAAAAACCTCAGAGAAGCCGGAGTTACCAGCCTTGTGATGTTCCCGCTCCGCTACGATAACGAGACTCTCGGCTATATCTGGGCAAGCAACTTCGATACGACGAATACAATGCGCATCAAGGAAACTCTCGAGCTGATCACCTTCTTCATCTCGTCAAAGCTCTCGAGCTATAAAATGGTCGAGCACCTCCGCCACATCAGCTATACCGACCAGCTTACCGGTATACCGAACCGTATCGCCTGCACCGAGCACCTCCGCGAGCTCATCAAGCGCGGCGATAGATTCACCGTGGTTTCCGTCGATATCAACGGCTTCAAGAGCATCAACGATACTATGGGATTCGAGACCGGAAACAAGGTGCTCATTGAGATAGCAAATCGCTTCCGCACCATTGCCGAGGCGAAGCTCTCGGGCACTAACGACTACATCGCGCGTATGGGCGGAGATGAATACGCCATAATAATCCGCGATTACCGCAGCGACGATGAGATACTCAAGACCATTAAACAGTACGAATCCGTCCTCGGGAGCCGTCTCACGGTCGATGACTGCGACTTCTGCATAACCGCAAGCTTCGGCTATGCCCTTTTCCCCGATGACGCGGTTACGAGCGATAACCTCTTCACGTATTCCAATGCGTCGATGAACGAGGTGAAGCGCATAAACAGCAGCAACCACATTATCCGCTTTACTCCCGACCTGCTGAAGGTCGAGCGCACTCTCGAGATAGAGCACAAGCTGATAAATGCACTCGAAAACGATACCATTTACTACAACCTCCAGCCGCAGTTCGACCTTGACCATAAGCTCCGCGGCTTTGAGGCTCTCGCGCGTATGAAGGATACCGACGGAAAGGTGATACCTCCCGGCGAGTTCATTCCCGTTGCGGAAAAAGTCGGTCTCGTCGACAAGGTCGACGCCGCAGTTTTCAGAAAGGCTGCGATGTTCATCGGCGGACTTATCACCAAGACAGGCTCGGATATGATACTGAGCGTGAACGTTTCGGTAAGACACCTCATGAAGAACGACTTCCTCGACGAGGTGAGGGATATCCTCAGCGCGAGCGAGATACCTCCGGGACAGATAGAGATAGAGATAACCGAGTCTATCATGATAGATTCGGCTGAAAAGGCTCTGCGCTGCATCGAGGAGCTCCACAAAATGGGAGTCAAGATAGCTATCGACGACTTCGGAACAGGCTATTCGTCGCTGAGCTACCTCAATAATTTCCCGGCAAACCTCATCAAGATAGACAAGTCGTTCATCGACAAGATGCTCCTTAACGAGCCCTCAAAGCAGTATGTTGCCGCGATAATCTCGATAGGTCACATCTTGGGCTTCGAGGTCATATCATAGGGCGTCGAGACTGAGGAACAGCTAAAAACACTGAAGGAGATAGGCTGCGACTACATTCAAGGCTTCATCTGGGGCAGACCGCTTCCCCGCGAGGACGCGGAAATGCTGCTTATCGAATCGGTAAATGAATAATAAAAGCAAAAAGCTGCATGAGAGCTCCGCTTCCATGCGGCTTTTGATATTTCCTTTAAAAAATTCAAGATATCGCGCATTTTTATAGTGATATACTTGAAATATTCATATTTTTGTGATATAATACATTATAACGACTTATATATTTTTAATATGTACATTTGAAGGAGCCTCAGCTCCATGCATCAAGAAATCCTCACAGAAAGGAATCACAACGATGAAGCGTAACAAGCGTATCGCATTATTCGCCGGACAGGCAGACGAATCGTATCAGAGCCGCTTTATCAGCGGCTTTATGAAAAATGCTTTTGCCGCCGGATATGATGTATGTGTATTCTCGATGTACCTGAAATATCAGGATACGCCCGAGCGCGAGCTCGGCGAATCAAATATATTCAGCCTGATGAACCCCGAAAAATTCGACGGCGCGATAATACTCAAGGACAGCATTCAGACCGGAAACGCCGCGGAAAGCTTGAGCTGCGGCTGAATGACATCTTCGACAAGCCCATAGTCGTTATCGAGAAGGAGAGCGAGCTCTTCCCGAGCATCTGCACCGACTGCTATACCGCCGTTTTCGAGCTCATAACGCACCTGATAGATGTCCACGGCTGTAGGGATATCGCCTTTCTTGCAGGCAAAAAGTGGCATAAGCACTCGAAGGAGCGCCTTCAGGCGTACCGCGACGCCATGTACAAGGCGGGGCTTACCGTCCCCGATAACCGCGTCATATACGGCGATTTCTGGTATCAGAGCGGCGAGCAGTGCGCTGAGGAGCTCCTCGCGGACGGGAAAAAGCTTCCGGACGCCGTTGCGTGTGCAAATGACCAGATGGCTATCGGACTCTGCAAGGCTTTTGAAGAGCGCGGTATCCGCGTTCCCGAGGATATAGCCGTGGTCGGCTATGATTCGGTGTTCGAGGGACAGACCAGTCCGCGCCCGATAACCTCGGCTCTTATACCCGCGGAGGAATTCGGCGAGTACGCCTTCAATTTCCTCACCGACAGAATGAACGGCAAAATGCCGGAATCCTTCAAGCTCAGGTCGCGCCTTCTTATCGGCTCGAGCTGCGGCTGCGGCTGCGAGACTATGCCCAAGCATCAGATAAAGCGCAGTGAATGGGGAACTGATATCTCCGAGGAGGGCTACGATTCCGTTTTCAATACCCTGAACGAGAACCTCATCACTCAGTCGTCGCTTCAGGAATACCTCGGAACTGTATACTCCTATGCCTACCAGATACGCGGCGCGGAGGAATTTCACCTCTGCCTTGCGAACGAGTGGAGGAATACAAGTACGGGGCTGCACATAAAAAACAACGGCTACCCTGCGAAAATGATACACGCGGTACGCTATTGCAGCGACCGCAGAAATAATATCGCCGGACTTGACGAAGTATTCGACACAGCAGAAATGCTCACCGAGCTTTATGAGGAGCATGAAGACCCGAGAGCTTACTTCTTCACGCCGGTGTTCTTCGAGAATGAATGCTTCGGCTATGCCGTGGTGAGCTACGGCAGCA
>JAEEGJ010030761.1_pt1 | contig 10457 bp, 13 predicted proteins | sample 8958761 | NCBI WGS metagenome assembly JAEEGJ01 (sample SAMN16246546, study PRJNA631951) | gut metagenome | biome: gut microbiome; feature: rumen; material: RS-attached | host: Bos | place: Iran: Karaj | collected 2018-10
TGCAACGTCTGTTCGCAGAAGGGCGGCCAGGAGCTTGTAGAAAATACCCTCCGCATGCTGAATGATTTGAAGGCCAAGAAGTAAGAAAATTAAAATGCCGCCCGTGGAAACACGGGCGGCGAACCATTTGATTTTCTAGATTTCTAGAATCCTAAACTTCTAGAGATTTTAGGTTATGTTCAATTTTCATCGTCGCCTTCGAAGCGGCGGGCGGAGCTGAAGGCTTCCAAATCGTAGTTGATTTTCGTTTCGGGCATGGGTAGACGATCCAATACGACGCCTGCATCATGGAAGAACAACTCCGCCAGTGTGTCGTGATAGTCTGAAAAGACGACGACACGTTTGATTCCGGCGGCGACGAGTGCCTTGGCGCAATTCGTGCAAGGCATGTTCGTGACGTATGCCGTTCCGCCGGAAAGACTTATTCCATGCTGTGAGGCTTGGCAGATAGCGTTTATTTCCGCATGATTTGTACGCACGCAGTGGTCATTGACGACCATGCAGCCGTCTTCGTAACAATGCGGCGTGCCTGGCAGGGAGCCGTTGTAACCTGTTGCCAATACGTATTTATCCTTTACGAGCACACAGCCACAATGCATTCGCGGGCAAGTGGCGCGTTCGGATGCGAGCATGGCGAGTTTGAGGAAGTATTCGTCCCACGAAGGGCGTTTCCAATTGGTGGCATCGATCTTGACGATTTTGTAGGGAAGCATTGTCTTGATTCCAATTCCATGTATATATAGGTAAGTAATATGATACAAACGTAACATGGAATCGGCCCTTTGCAACTTGATAGGAGGTGAAAACACAGAGAAAACTTGTGATTGTCTTGGAGCCGATGGCAAGTGAATAGATGCTATGTGGCTTGGGATAATACGTGAAAAACATCCGTTTCAGTTGATTTTCTGGAGTGGTTTGCGTAAATTAATGGAATGTCGATTAAACATTACCGTTTTATAGTTGTCTAGAAAGAGGAGAAGATGTTTTTATATCATGGAAGCAATGTAGTGGTTGAAAAGCCACGTCTGATATCTCCGAAACGGCTGCTGGATTTTGGAGCGGGATTCTATTTGACTAGCGATTTGGAACAAGCACGTAAATGGGCTTCGCGGACAACTCTTCTAAGAGAAGAAGGGCAGGCCGTCGTCTCTGTGTATGATGTTTATGAAAAAGAACTGCAAATGCTTGCAGTTCTGTTGTTTGATTCACCGAATCGTGAATGGTTACGGTATGTCGCCGCCAATCGTATGGGACGTCAGACGGATACACAATATGATGTCATCATTGGTCCTGTTGAGAATGATCAGGTCATCCGAACTGTCAATAACTATCTGAATGGATATTTTACAGAGGATATTGCCATACAACTACTGTTGCCACAGAAGCTGAAAGACCAATATGCATTCAAAACGGATAAGGCGATTCAAATTCTGCATTTTTTGGAGGCACGCTCATGAAACGGCTGGAGCCTGAAATCGTGGATTATTATGACCGCGAAGTGGTCAAGATGATCGCGGAGAAATACGGATATTCGTTAATGGATGCGTTGAGGCAATTTGTGATATCTCGCACGCATGAAATGCTGGAAAATGCTGATACAGGTATGACAGCGTTTGGTGCAGGGGCAGTTTTTGAAATATGGGAAACAGAGAAGATAACAGGCGATCCGCGTAAATCCATTTATATAAGGGAGGAATAAGATGTCGGAGGAAATGTCATTCTTTATCTATCTGCTTGAACAATATGCTTCGTATCGCAACGCCAAGACGGGCGATATTCTTCAGGAGTGGGAGCGGCATCACCTTGTCAAGAAAATTTATGACAATTATTGGGGATACCATACAGAAAGGCTTGAAAACGCCTTTGCGGATATAGACAGTCTGCTCGAGACTGGCAAACCAGCATGGTAAGCATCAGGGAATTTGCACTGTAGCGTGTATATGCAGAGCACCCTCCGCCATGTTCACGGCGGAGGGCGCATGGTTGTTCAATGTTGTTTTTACTTCTCGTCGATCACATCTTCGATGTATTCGGCTGCTTCGTCTTCATTAACGAGTTCGGCGGACGTCCAGATCTTTTCCTTCATGGCATGGTCTGGCTTCGTATAGACGGTCTTGGTCCTTTCAATGTAGCGGCGCATCTGCTTTTCAAGCTTTTCGATGACCTTCGCGAGGGAGACGCGCATATCGTTGCTGACAGCTTTCGCGTTGAAAGAGAAGCGCTTGCCGTTGAGGAGGGCGTCCGCGATATGCCAATTCCGCTCAAGGGAGAAGACGATTCGGAGAGATGTCAGTTTTTGGAGTTCGAATTCGGATTCAAGTTTCTTCGTCTGTGTTTCGGCGAGAGCCTTGAGTTCGTCGTCAATTTCGTAATGTTTTGCACTGACGATAATTTCCATGTTTTGACCTCCTTGGTTACTGGTTTGCCGACGGTGGCGACATGCCGCCGTCAGGTGTTGAATGAAGGCCCGAGATAGACTTGGCGAGCCTTTTCGTCATGCAGCAGCTGGTCGCCGCTGCCCGCGAAGAGGATTTCGCCGTTGCAAATCAGATACGCGCGATCGACGACTGCCAGTGTTTCCCGAACATTATGGTCTGTAATGAGAATTCCGAGTCCTCTATCTCGGAGATTGGCAATGATTTTCTGTACTTCGTTGACATTGATCGGGTCAACACCTCCGAACGGTTCATCAAGCATGATGAATTTCGGATTGGTCGCAAGCGCACGTGTGATTTCCAGTCGTCTCCGTTCACCTCCGCTGAGAGTGAAAGCCTTCTGTTTCGCAAGCCTCGTCAACTGGAGCTCGTTGAGAAGCTCGTCTAATCTCAATTTACGCTCTTTTGCGCCAAGTTCAAGTGATTCCAGCACTGCAAGCACATTTTCTTCAACGGTAAGCTTGCGAAAAATGGATGGCTCTTGTGCAAGATATCCCATTCCGAGGCGGGCTCGTTCGTACATGGCGAGGCGGGAGACATCGTGTCCGTCAAAGAGAATGCTCCCTTCGTTCGGCTCGATGAGCCCGACGATCATGTAGAACGACGTTGTCTTTCCAGCTCCGTTCGGGCCCAGCAGGCCGACGACTTCGCCAGGAGCGACATCCAATGAGACATGGTTGACGACGCAACGGTTCCCGTAGATCTTGACTAAATTTTCAGCTTTCAGAAGCGGCGTCATTTTTGCTACCATGGCCAGAAGCCTCTTTTTTCATTTTTGTCATCTTTCGGCTTGTCTTCGACCTGTTTGTCATCTTTCGGCTTGTCTTCAACCTTCTTGTCGTCTTTCGGCTTGCCTTCAACTTTCTTGTCGTCTTTCGGCTTGTCTTCTACCTTTTTATCATCTTGTGGTTTAACTTCGACAACTTTGTCATCTTTTGGCTTGTCTTCAACCTGTTTGTCATCCTTCGGCTTGTCTTCACCTTTTTTGTCGTCTTTCGGCTTGTCGTCCGATTTCTTTTCGTCTTTTTCATCTTTATCGGTGAAGATACTGCCGAGAGCGCCGTTGGCTTTGCCGCCTTTTTTGTCAATTTGAATAGTGAGGCGCGGCTTCTGGATGTTGATTTTGGCTTTCTTGCGATCATAGACGACTTTGTCGCCGAGCATGGTGTTTTTGCCTTGGATAATGGAGCAGTTGCCAGTCATGATGATGGTATCGTCTTTCACATCGTAAACAGCATGGTCGCCCATGGCGGATTCAGTACCGTCCAGCTTGCGGAGGACGACTTCTCCTTCGGCTTCGATCCGCTGGAGCTTCATGTTGGAATGTGAGGCCTCGTCGCCGTCCGTTTTTTCCTTTTTCTTTTCGCCTTCTTTTTCTGCATCTTTCTCCGCTTCCGTAAGATAGACCATCATCTTGAGGGCGGTAAGGCTCATGGCGGAATCTTCGATGCGGACGTTGCCGGTGAGTTCGACCGTCCGTCCGTCCAGTTGCATTTCCATGCGGTCAGCGGATACGACGAGTTCGTCCTGCTGTTCCTCTTCTTCTTGCTCCTCCTGCTTCTGAGGCGCTTCATCCGCACGCAATGTACAGATGAATAGTGCACACAAGATAGCGGTTATGAATGATTTACGAAGAATCCAAGTCATTTGAACGATCCTGTTTTAAGAGTTTTGGCGGTTTTCTTGTCAAGTTTAAGTTTCAGTTTGACGGTGGAGCGCAAGAGGATGACGTGGCGTGTGAGATCCACGTCAAATCCGACTCCGGAGATATCGACGTCATCGCCGAGGTCGATGACAATCGGTTGGTCGCTTTTGATTTCACCCATGGCGTAGTTGAAGTCGCAAGCGGCGGCTTTCAGAGAGATTCGGACTTTTCCGGACTGGTCTGGCTTGATAATGGCCGTTTTCTGCGTGTTTTGTTTGTTCTGGTCATGGAAGAAGACGAGTTCACAGCCTTCAATGGTCGTGAGCGGACCGCGGACGGAGGCTTTCCGTCCGGCAATCTGCCAGGCGAGGCGGTTGTGTTCATCATAGCCGCAGGACTGGAAGCCATAGAGGTCCACATTGCCGTTCTGCCCCAAGTCCCAATCTGCGCATAGTGCGCACAAAGGGCTGAGGATGAATAAGATGGCAATGTAGAGCGATTTCATAGATTATTTCTTGAAGAGATCGTAGTACGGTTTGATGAAATCCTTCCATTCGTCACGAGCCTTGAGAAGGCGTTCAACGGCTTCGCGCAAAGCGCCACGGCCGCCTTTCGCGACGGTTACCCAATCAGCGAGATCGCGAACTTCGGGCGCGGCATCCGCGACGGCGACGGAAATTCCACAGATGGCGAAGGCGGGCAGATCGAAGAAATCATCGCCGACCATCATGCAGTTTTCCGGTTTGATGTCGAAGAAGGATGCAATCTCCTGAAGGCCTTCGCCTTTGGTGGTGCAGCGGTCTTTGATAAGATCGCAGTGGAGGCTGGTGAGACGTTTCGTGTTCGCTTTGTCGCTGCGCGCCGTGAGGGCGGCCGTTTTGATACCGAACTGACGGCACATCCGGAAGGCCAGACCGTCCTTTGCGGAGAAAAATTTGATCATGTCGTCGGAACCGCAACCGTAGCCGATGCGGCCGTCCGTGATGGTGCCGTCGATGTCGAAAACGACGGCTTTGATCATCTTACATTTGCTTGACCAGTCCATGGATGTCCTTCACGATAGTTAAAAGGTTGTATAATTGATCCGTCGGTAGGGAGTTGGCTCCGTCCGACAGGGCTTTTTCAGGCTCTGGATGCGTTTCAAGGAAGAGACCGTCGATGCCGACTGCGGCGGCGGCGCGGGCCAGCGGCGCGACGAAGGCACGGTTTCCGCCGGAAGAGGAGCCGAGGCCGCCTGGCAGTTGGACGGAATGCGTCGCATCGAAAATGACAGGCTTGCCGAGGCCTTTCATGATGACGAGGCCGGGCATATCAACGACGAGGCGGTGGTAGCCGAAACTGGCTCCGCGTTCGGTCAGCATGATGCGTTCATTGCCAGTGGAGGCGATTTTGCCGATGATCGGTTTCATGTCTTCTGGCGCGAGAAACTGGCCTTTTTTGACGTTGATGGGCTTGCCGGTTTTCGCGGCGGCGAGAAGAAGGTCCGTCTGGCGGCAAAGGAAGGCCGGAATTTGTAGGATGTCAACGACTTCCGCCGCGGCGGCGCATTGATCTGGCTCATGGACATCCGTCACGACAGGACAGCCAAACTCCTTCTTGATAGTGGCGAGAATTTCCAAGCCTTTTTCCATCCCGTTGCCGCGGAAGGAGTTAATGGAAGTTCGGTTGGCCTTGTCGAAGGAGGCTTTGAAGACATACGGGAGGTTGAGCTTCTCACAGGCTGTCTTGGCCTGTTCGGCGATCGTGCGGCAAATGTCAAGCGATTCGGCGACGCATGGGCCGGCAAGAACAACCAGCGGCTGTCCGTCTCCGATTTTGATGGTGTTAGTCAGATTGAAAGCGTCCATGATTGTTTCCCGTTATTTTGCCTGTGATTCAAGAAAGAGTTTTTCCGCCATGGCGAGATCTTCCGGCGTATCGACACCGATGGAGCGGTGGTGCGCCTTGATGACCATGATGCGTGCGCCGTTTTCCAAAGCGCGGAGCTGTTCGAGCTTCTCGCACATTTCCAGAGGACTTTGCGGCCATTTGACGAACTGTTGGAGAAAATCGCGCGTATAGGCGTAGAGCCCCCAATGGAGCATCGGTTCGACTGGTATGCCGCCTTGCCGCGGGAACGGAATGAGTGAACGGCTGAAATAGAGGGCGAAGCCGCGTTTGTCCACGACGACTTTGACGGCGTTGGGGCTGTTCGGATCGGCTCCCGCTTCGTCGAACGGGACGGCGGCGGTTCCCATGTCCGCCTTCGATTCGATCATGGCGTCGATGAGACGGTCGAGAACGTCCACTGGAATCATCGGCTCGTCGCCTTGCACATTGATAATGAGTTCGGCATCAATGCCTTGGATGGCTTCAGCAATACGATCTGTTCCCGTCTGATGGTTGGGCGATGTCATGACGGCCTTGCCGCCGAACGACGTGACATGGTCGTAGATTCGCTGGTCGTCCGTTGCGACGATGACTTGGTCGAAGCGGCTGCATTTGCGTGTGTTTTCATAGCACCGCTGGATCATGGAGACGCCTGCGATGAGGGCGAGCGGCTTGCCGGGGAAACGGGAGGATGCGTAGCGTGCGGGAATGACGGCGATGATTTTGGTCATGGTGTTGCTTCTCTTTTATATATAGTGGTATAAATGGCTTGTCATGGCTTCTTCTTGTAATTGGCCAGAATGCTATCCTTTTCGATTTCGGAGAGTAAATCGTCGTATTGGATTGCGGCGGTTCCGACGATGCCGACGACGATTCCAGCCGCGTAGTTGGCGATTTGAGCCGCATCGAAGGGGGAGGCTCCCGCGAGAAGGGCGAGCGTCATGGCGGCCATGACAGTGTCGCCGGCTCCGGAAACATCGAAGACCTTCTTGGCTCTTGTTGGAATATGGAGCGGTTTAGAACCTTTTTTCTGGAAGATGAGCATGCCTTCTCCGCCCAATGTGATGACTGGAATGTCGCATCCCCAATGAGATTTAAGTAGTTCTCCAACAGTAAGAAGTGGCTCATCCGTTAGCGGATTGCCTGTTTCTTTGGAGAACGGCTGTTTTACAAGCGCGAAAGCCTCTTGGCGGTTTGGTGTCATCATGCAGATGCCTTTGACGTCGAAGGGATGCGTGTGTTGCGGATCCAGCATGAGCGGAACGTCATATTTCTTGGCGAGATCGACGACGGCCTGCATGAAGGCCGTCGTGAAGACGCCTTTTGCGTAGTCCTCCATGATAATGGCATGGAGCTTGGAGTTCTCCAGACGCGCCTTTAGGCTGTTCAATATCTTCTGCTGCAATGATTTTGAAAGTTCAGTGACATTTTCGCGATCGACTCTCACGACCTGTTGCCGGGAGGCGATGATGCGCGTCTTGACGGTTGTGGCACGGTCGGTTGTCTGCACAATTCCTTTTGTTTCTGCACCGGCCTTCTGCAATAGTGCGGTGAGTTCTTTGCCTGCCGCATCCTTTCCGACGACACCGAAAACATGGGCCTTTGCGTGCAATGAAAGGACGTTCAATGCCACGTTGGCAGCACCGCCTGGAACGGATTTTTCACTGTCAACGCAAACGACGGGCACCGGGGCTTCCTGCGAAATGCGGGTGGCCGAACCGAAAATGTATTTGTCCAACATGAGATCGCCGATGACGGCGACTTCAAGCTGGCTGAATTTCTTGATGTATTTTGGCAGATTGGACATGTAAGTTGCCTATTTAGAATATTTATCGATGGTCGCCTTGACGGCGTTGTCGATGTCCGGTGTAGGAATGGGTGGGAAGGCCATCCCATTTTCGATTTCGTCAAGCAGCTTGTTGAGCCTGCCGAGATCGGCCACCATGCGGCGGCGCTGCGAACGTGAGAGCTTTTCTTCGTAGAGGCGAAGATAGGCGGAGCGTTCCTCTAGATCGAGGGCAATTTCGGAGACGAGTAGCTTGATGACAGGCGGAGCCTGCAGGCTGTCTTCCGTTTTGAGCAGCTTGCCGACGCGCTGCCGTGTCGCGTCCATGGCACGTGTGATTTTCTGTTTGGCGACGGAACCTTCCCACAATTGGGAGTCCGACAGCTTCCATGGAATCCAGAACATGAACAGTAGTTGGAGCGCGAAGAGCAGGACGAGCGACAGTCTGGAGAGGCCCGTCAGGGCCTTCGACTGCCACGACTGCCGGGCTGGCGGCATCACGGCGTAGTAGCGAATGAGCAATTGTCCCGCCTGAATGGCGTCGCCGCTCATAATGCGTTTCTTCTGCTGAAGGGGGGCACCGTTGATGGTCAGCGGCATGCCGCCTAGCGGGGCGATTTCATGGTGGCCGTCCTTTCCTTCTGTGATGACAGCGATGTCCACGTCTTGTCCTTTTTCGTCTTCGACGGTCAGCGTCGCGGAGCTAGCGTCCACAAGCCGTGCCTCCTTGCGTTTCAAGGAGTCGGCGTGGCTTTCTCCGACTTGGCTGTAAGTCAACTGAAAGGACATTTAGGCTTCCTCAACAGGTGTGATTGCGAATGCAAGTTTCTTGTCATCAGGAATATACGTCGCCTTGGCGATGAAGCTTTGCGGCATCGCCTGCGAGAGAATCTCCTCGGAGAGCGGATCTTCGATGTAGCGTTCAACGACACGGCGCAGCTGGCGCGCGCCGCTTTCCGGCTTGAAGCCCTGTTCGATCAGGAAGTCGATGGCTTCCTGTGGCAGGTCAAGTGTTCCGCCTTTCGCCTTGAGACGTTGCGAGATTTTGTCGATTTCGCAGTCGATGATCTTGCGAATGTCGTCGCGTCCGAGTTCGCGGAAGACGACGAGATCGTCGAGACGGTTGAGGAATTCGGGGCGGAATTGCTTCTTGGCGGCTTCTTCGAGGCGGTCGCGCATTTTTTCGTAGTCGTCATCGGATGTATGGTTGGGGGCTTTGAATCCGAGGCTGAGCGGCTTGGTGAGTTGCGTGGCGCCGACGTTGGAGGTCATGACGATAATGGTGTTGCGGAAATTGATCGTATGTCCAAGGCCGTCCGTCAGCTGGCCTTCCTCCAAAATCTGGAGGAGGATGTTGGAGACATCCGGATGGGCCTTTTCGAGTTCGTCGAAGAGGACGACGGAATAGGGGCGACGGCGGACACGTTCCGTCAATTGGCCGCCTTCTTCATAGCCCACGTAGCCGGGCGATGAGCCGATTAGACGGGAGACGTTGTATTTTTCCATGTATTCGGACATATCGATGCGAATCAACGCGTCAGGATCGCCGAACATGAACTCCGCCAAGCATTTAGCGAGATAGGTCTTGCCGACGCCCGTGGGGCCGAGAAAGAAGAACGAGCCGATGGGACGGCGCGGGTCTTTCAATTCGGCACGTGAACGGCGCAGTGCACGGGAGATGGTCTTCACGGCCTGCTCCTGCCCGATGACGACCTTGCAGAGCTCTTCCTCCATGCGGATGAGTTTTTCCGTTTCCTTTTCTTGGACGCGGGAGAGCGGGATGCCCGTCATGGATGAAATCACGTCACGAATGTCCTCCACCGTGATGGTCATGACGCTGGCATCCCGTTTCTCCTGCCATTCGGAACGCAACGTGTCGATTTTCTCTCGAACGGCGACTTCTCGATGGCGGAACTCAGCGGCTTGTTCATAGTATTGCTTTTCGATGGCTTTTGTCTTCTGGGAGACAATGTCTGAGAGCTCTTCTTCAAGGATATGGAGATCCGGTGGAGCCACGAGATTTTTCAGACGGATGCGGGAGCCTGCCTCATCGATGACATCGATGGCCTTGTCCGGCAGATAGCGAGACGTGATATAGCGGTCCGACAACATGACGGCTTCGCGGATGGCGTCGTCGCTGTAATGGACGTGGTGGTGTTCTTCATATTTGGGGGCCAAGCCTTTAAGAATCTGGATGGTCTCATCTTTGGACGGCGGTTGCACGATAACGCTTTGGAAACGGCGTTCAAGTGCGGCGTCCTTTTCGATGCTCTTTTTGTATTCGTTGAGAGTCGTGGCGCCGATGCATTGGATTTCGCCGCGGGCCAAGGCGGGTTTCAGGATGTTGGAGGCATCCATGGCACCTTCCGCGCCGCCTGCTCCGACGATGGTGTGCAATTCATCCAAGAAGAGGATGATCCGTTTGGAACGGCGCAGTTCGTCCATGACGGATTTCAGCCGTTCTTCGAATTGCCCGCGGTATTTTGTCCCAGCCACCAACAACGTCAGATCAAGTGCGATAACCTGATGATCCATAAGGTTTTCGGGAACCTGCTTGTTGTGGATGGCCATGGCTAGGCCTTCGACGATGGCCGTCTTGCCGACGCCCGCCTCGCCCAACAGGACAGGGTTGTTTTTCGTGCGGCGGCAGATGATTTGGATGACACGTTCGATCTCCTTGTCTCGACCAATGACGGGCTCGAGCTTGTGCTGTTCCGCCAGT
>JAEEGJ010030766.1_pt1 | contig 10456 bp, 13 predicted proteins | sample 8958761 | NCBI WGS metagenome assembly JAEEGJ01 (sample SAMN16246546, study PRJNA631951) | gut metagenome | biome: gut microbiome; feature: rumen; material: RS-attached | host: Bos | place: Iran: Karaj | collected 2018-10
CCGAGCATATCTTGAGCTTCGTGATGGAACTACCGATGATGAAGAAATACGAAAGTTGCTGAATCGCTTTTCCCAAATACTCAAAGGTGTGAAAAGGATTCAAACTGACGACCTGCCGTTTGTGACCGAATTGCTTCAGATTTCTTGTGAGGAGGTTCTGTCCGCCGGAAAAAGTCACATGCCTGTCAGCAGCCATACGACTAATTATGATATTGCTTTCTCTACGGATCGCGACGTTTGGGATCGATACATGAAGAGAGAGGATAAACTGTTTTTAAATTGCGACGAGTATTGCAAATCGGTGATTGACTATGCTCTGGAATTCAAGAACTATGGTTTTATAAAGTATCTTTTGGACGAAGGCTTCATCTGGTTTGTCGACCTTTCGGAATGGAAAGGCATGGGCTTTACTTACGGCGCCGGCACAAGCGTCAAACGTAGGGACATAGGATACATTGATTCATTCACGCCAATAGAAATCCAGAGCCAGGATAGATTGAGAACACAGACGATATCACTCGCAATAGAAAACGAGGATTATGAGATTCTGAACAAACTTCTCGCCAGAGAAATACCTGAAATGCAAGAGACGAGTTTTGTTTTTCCAAGAGTTGATTATCATCCAAAGAAAAACAACGATTTGATTACTGCAATTGCTACTGCAAATGAAAGAATAGTTTCATATTTTTCAGATGAATTTACCGTCAAAAATATGCAGAAGCATTCCAACAAGTTCGTCTTTCCTTTTATCGGAGAAGTTATAGATACTATGCTTGTCAACGGTAGGTTCGATGTTGCCGAGGCGCTCATAAGAAAAATGATCCGACATAATAGATCTGTTTTTGATCAAATAACTGCACTTATGAACGAAGCGTATGATTTTTACCGTCATGATTCCAGATTTAATTATGAAGGAATGGACAGCTACATAAAAAAGCAAGTCCTCTATGGTTTTTCTTATGACGATAAGAACGATCTTGTTGCATTCTTCTATGTTCCAGAAAAGCACAAATACATTGGTACAGTTTCCAATATCGTTGCTGTAAAATGCGAGAAAGGAAATGCGTTAATCAAGGAGCTTATCATTGAACTTAACGGTCTTTATGATTCTGTAGTTGCGTTGAAAGGAGACGAGGAACAATGACTAAGTGGTGTTATAATTACGAATCCGGTGAATATGAATACATTGACCGAGACGGGTTCAGTTGGGATCGTGGCGAATATGTTTATAACTGGGACGACTCAGAATACAAGCGCGAGGAAGAAGAACGCAAGCGCGAAGAGGAGGAAGAAGACAATCGTCGCCATTCATTATTTCGCAGTTTATTTGATGATGACGATGATTGATCACAATACAATGTTCTGACCGTTCTTGACTGCCTCGATCTCGCGCTTGAGTTTTCTGTCGATATCATCTTCCTCCGGCTCATACTTTTTGTAGTTATCATAGAAAATCCTGCCGAGATGATACGCAAAACGAATGGCGGCGTTCACCACATATCTTTTGTGGCGAGCGTCGCCGCCTTCTTTTTTAGTTCGCTTGCTGTTATCTGTATTATGATGATTATTACGTTCAGAATGTGACATCTCAAAGCCGAGGCGCGAGGCTTCATATACAAGCGCATTCCGTACTGCTTTAAACGCTTTTTCTTTTGACAGCGGGAGTTTCTCCGGTGGTTCATCGGTATATGTTTTTGTAACGGAGCTCTTCGCCTGATACCAGAAATCATATAACCGTTCGACCGTTTTATTTTTTGAAAGATCATCGACGAGTTCATCAACGAGATCTTTGACGCCTTTCGGGAGATAGCCGTATTGTTTTTTACCTTTACAGCCGTTAAGACGACGTGCGAGTTCTTCAAGTTTTATAAGCAAGTTCTGATCAATGACCGCGCCTGTGAGAACATCGTCAATCAGTTTTTTGAATTCCGAACGCATTTCAGCGGTCAGTTTATTTCGCGTATCGGTCTGTCTGTCATAAATCTCACGCAGATCATATTTGAATATCTCCGTTCCGAATATGCGGCGGAGATTATCAAGACCGTTCTTTGTAATAAAAGAGTGATCATCTTCGGAATTTGAATACAAGAGCAGATGAATGTGCGGATGATGCGATTCGTTATGAAATGCTCCGTACCATTTCAATGACGTGAAATCAATGTTGTGCTGTTTTGCAATGTCAGCCAAGTGAGCGCGTACCATATCACGCCATCGTTCCGCTTTGTTATATCCCAATCGCTCCGCGTCTTCTCGTTTCAGAGAAACGATTACGGAATATACGTTGCCGGTGTGTTTTTCAAGATCTGCTACGGCTTTATCCAAATCGACATCATCGGATGAAAACAAACCGTGTTCACCGGCGATTCTCTCTGCGCGTGGACGCAGTGCCATATACCGCAGATAGTCTTCAGTATTCAGAATGCGCGGATTGTTTTCTACTGCATAAGCGATCAGCTCCGACGCCGCGCCGCGCGTTTTTTCTTTCAGGTAGTATTTGTATTCCGGAGTGGTTTTGATATAACTGTTGCGGTTAACGATCTGCGATATAAACTCCCGCTGATTATCCGTTTCTGGAAGCGATTGTTGATCTTTTGGTAGCTTCTCAACGCCTTCGCGCATTGCAATGTATTTCATCAGACCGCTGAGATTACCTGTCGCCGCGTTTTTATAATACCTGCACTTTACAATTACTCTCGGCATCAGTCATCTTCGCTTTCTGCAATCGTTTTTGCATCTTCAATTGCATCCTCGAAAGAAAACACGCCGTGACGTTTCCTGACGATATCGTATGCGTTGTTTCTGTATGCGCGGACAGCGTTTTCATCAAGATCTCCGAACACACGGTCGGCAATAAGAAGATTGAGAGTCGCCTGTTCACCCGCAAGTTTGAATAGAGCGGCAGCGATATGATTCTCGGAGTTTTTCACGTTGAATTGTATTGCCTGTGTCAGCTCACGGCTGAGTATTTCTTTGTGCGTCTCGCTTTCCATAGAGCAGCAGTAATACCTTATCGCCGCGTCAATAAACTGTGACATTGATTGATGTGCGTCGACATTCCTATGCTGCTCGATCATTTTCCACGTCTCGCAGGGCAGCCAAACGCTTTTTTTTGTCTTGTTATCCGCCATATTCGCTCTCCTTTCAGTTGAAAATAACGACTCCGAAACGACGTCGCTGAAGTCTAAAACGACTCCTATCACAAATCGCCCGAAAAAGCCTCAAAACCCTTGAACAACCCGCTGTTGCGGGGTGATGTGACCGGCGTGAGAGGCGGTAACGACTCCACGCCTTTAACCCGCTTAAAAATCGGTCGGCACGGAAATAAGCCGAAACCGGCTTATCCCCGCACCCAGCCGACACGATTTCGCGGATGCCGTCACATCGCCTCACAAACCGTCGTCAATCGCTTTCAATCGGAGTTAGCGGTATCTGTACCGCTTTTGCTCTGATCGCCCGACACGGGCTTTCTGCGCGTTACACGGTGCTCTGACTGCTCCTGTGCATCCGACTTCTCAATGAATTCCCGAACTGCTGCTGGAACGTATTTTTTATAAAGTGCATCTACGCATTCGGTCAGTTCCTGTTCCAAGCTTCCGTCCTTACCAGTCATACAGATCCGAATCGCGTTGACCTTTTCTTGCTCCGTTTTTATCTGAATTGTTGTTTGCTTCATGCGAGTGCCTCCATCTTTATTCCGGAAGTGATCTGCGTGACCTCACGGTCATAGCCGAGCAATCTCCCCTTGTTATAGTCCTTGACCATCTTTTCCGCCTCAGTGATCGTATGTCCTTCGTCATACCACCGGCTTTCCATCTCAGACAGAGTTGCGTCTATGGTATCGTGGACATGGTCGGAATAATTCTTCGCGAGTGCGAGAAACAAATCACGCCCCAAGGTTTTATATAAACCGTGGAGCGTTTTCATTTTGCCGTGCCTCATAGCACACCTCACATAGCGAGAACCGGACCGGATTCAGTCTGACCGTTGCCGGCGCTTTCGGTCTGGCTGTGCTTCTTGCGAGCAGTCTGACGCGAAGACTTTTCCGGTTTCTGTTCGCTTTCGGGAGCGTCTTCTCTCATATCATCCGGATTCTGTGAAGCAACATATTCGCGGACTTCTTCCGGGACAAGCGCGTCATACAGATCGTCGATGTGAGAACTCAGAGCGCCTTCGATGGTCTTTCCTTGTTTTTCAAGATAATGAGAGAGCGCTCTTGCACGGGCAAGACTGTATTTAAGGTTGATCGTCTGCTGTTTCATCCTGTACCTCCTGTTCAGTTTTTCTTGCCGGTGTTACACCGTAGAGGCTGTCCATCCGTTCGATATCCTTATCGGAAATATCAATATCGAATGTTTCCTCGAGCAGCATGTACACCGTCTTGTCTTCGGTGGTGTCCGTAAAGCAGGACGCCAGCCGTTCGTAAAAGTTTTCCTGTTCGCTCATCCCGGCGAGGTATGAGATGGACATCATCTGCGCCTTATAAATATCGCCGTCGGGGAGATTCTTTTCCCTGAAAAGCGATTCGATCTGATCGACGGTTTCGTTGTACTCGGTATCATAAAGGGCACCGTGAAGCGCACCCGCCGCAGCAGCGTGGATGTCCATCTCGCCTGATCCAGCCATCCATCCGAACACGCAATATACCATAATGATCGGAATACAGAGAATGAATATCACGATGCCGATGGTATAGCCGAGGAACTTTCTGCCTTTCTTGTTTGAAGCGAGTGCGGCGACTACTTTCTTTGCGACCGCCGCGACAGATACTGCTGCCATTTGCTCACCTCACATTCCGAAAGGCATACCTTGATCGGATTTCGGAGCTTCATAGTATTTGTAGTCTTTCTCGTAGTCATGATCAGCGGAACGTCGATCATATATCTCCCACAAGGAATTGTCGATACTGTTTATATCCCCGTCCATGTCGCAGACAATTCCGTCGCGCAATATTTCAAGAGGGTTTTCAAAGCCGATGAGATACCTCATCGCTTCTGTGATACGGCACCCGTCTTTATAGTAGTTGTACATTGCTTTTGTCGCCTGAACAAACGCGGAATTCTCTATGAGTTCTTCCGGTGTCATTGCGAGCCAGTCATCATAAAACGCATCAAAGTTTTTGATGATCTTATTGCAGAATACTACCTTGATTTCTTCATCTGTCATCATCTGCCGCCCGCCTTTCCGAACAGCGCCGCCTTGTACTCCGGCGCGATAACCTGAAGCAGATATCGTTCGTTGCCGCACTTGAACAAGCAGACCCCGCGTTCCGGATACTTGATCAGTTCGTACTCGCTTTCCTCAATCTGCAGAGCGTCCATAAACTCTTTCGGGTTGATGTTGCCAGGGTTGAAGAGAAAGTGATGCGTCGGAATACTGAACAGCGGCTTTGTGAATTCGCGAATGCCGGGGATGAGGAAGTCCTCAATATTCTGACTTGCGAGTATGATCGCCGATTCCTTTTTGCGAACACGCTTGGAGGCGTTGCGGATATACTCGATTGCAGTCAGATTCGTCAGGAAGAGGTACAGCTCGTCTATGGACGCCACGGTGTTGCCGTTGGTCAGCAGCTTGTGGTTCATATACGAGAGTATATTAAAGAGCATCGCATCCTTCAGTTTTTTGTTGCTGTCCATCAGTCCCTTTACGCCGAAGCAGATGAATTTATCGTCGCTGATATTGGTGTGTCCGTTGAAGAATTTGCTTTCCGCGCCCTTGCACATCGAGTTGATGCCGAGGCAGATCTCGCGGAGCAGTTCCTCTGTAAACAAAGACTTGGAGCCGTGTTCGTACTTCAGGTATTCCTGTTCGACCAGATTGTACAGATCCGCCATAATCGGATAATCCGTCGCTTTCAGCTTGCTGTAGTCGGTGTAGTCTGTAATACCGAAATTGGCGTACAGCCTTGAGAGCAGAATCTCGATGGCGTCGATATGCGCATCGGTAAAGTCCTTATATGATCTGAAAAAGTCTTTCAGGTACGAGATGTGCTGACTCAGTCTCGTCGATTTGCGGAACGCCTCCGGCGCGTCTTTATCATCATCCGCATCATCCGACCACGCTTTCGGCTCGAGGGGATTGATAATATACTTGCCGGACATAAGGTCGATATAGCAGCCGCCGAGGTTGTCGGTCAGTTCCTCATATTCCTGTTCAGCGTCAAGGGAAATAACGCCTTTTCCGGCTTCGCGCAGATTTGTGAGAAGCAGTTTCATAAGATATGATTTTCCCTGACCGGAGTTGCCGAGGATGAGGATATTGCTGTTGGTCTTGTCATCATCTCTGTGGTCGAAGTCAACGAGGATATTCGTGCCGTATCTGTCCTTGCCGATATAAAAGCCGTTCGGGTCGGTTTTGCCTGAGTAGTTGAACGGATAGAGATTGGCGACAGATGACGCCGGCAGAACGCGCTCGAACTGCTTTTCAAAAGCGTTATATCCGCACGGGCTGATTGACAGGAATCCTTCTTTCTGCCGTAAGATCAGGCGATCAACGGATATCTTTTCGCGAGTAAGCTCCATCGACACCTCGGTCTGTAGCTCGGACAGTTTTTCGAGGCTGTTTGCCGACAGTTCTATGAACACCGCGCAATGAAGGAGCGGTTCCTTCGTCCGGCGCATCTCAGCGAGAAGTTCAATAACGTCGTTCATATTGCCCTCGCCCTTGATCGACTCCTGCAGATCTTCCGACGTGGAGAGCATCTTGTTTTTTCTCTGGGCGTTCTGAATAATCTTGCGCTGCTCGGCAGCGTCAATGTATCTGCTGTAAATATGCAGAGTGACGTTTTCCTTGTCGCCGAAGCGGGAGAGAATGGCTTGATCAGAGGTTGTCGGAGGATACTCGCGGACAGCCCAGACGCATCTGTAGGTATCTCCGAAAATAAAATGATCCGCCATGAACTTCACGGCGGAGGGGGCAATCATATCAAAAAAATCTTTGAGTTGTGTCTCTGATTTGTCAACAGGGACGGGAAGTGCTTTCTTTTTTGACATTTGAATTTACCTTTCTGTAGATCTTTGTAAATAAATCCCGCTCGATTTTTATCGAACGGGTAATGTTTTATTCGGTTACGTGGTAATTCCCATTTCTTAGTAAGGATTAGCTATTCGACCAAAGAAATGCCTTTCTGAAGAATCTTATCAAGTTGAAATCTCATAGCTAATCCATTTATCCAATTACTATCTGGTTCGACTAGTATTTGTTTTTTTTGATTCTTTTATTCGCTTATAGTGATCGGGAAGCCATTCATATGTATATTCTGTATATCCATTTGGTGTCTTCTCCGTCAATAATTTGCCGTCTAAATCATAAGTACATTCTTTCTTAATAATTCCACTGATTGTTTCTTTTTCTAACAGCAAATTACCAAACGAGTCATAAGTCCTTTCATATTGGGCTTCCAGATTATTGTCTATATAACAATACTCCGTACAAGACAATTTATCATTAGACCACTTGTATTTCGTTGTGTAGTGGGTTTCAGAGGTCTTTCTTCCATCAATGATTTCACTCACTTCATCTTTAGAAATTAATGTCCCATCCTCTGAATAGCCATAGTTGGTAACTGTTCTTTTATGAGTTATACCAGAATAATTGTATGTTTCAACAAGCAACTTTCCATTTGCTGAGTATTCATAAAGATACTCCTCTGAGATTCCATCTGCTGAACATGACGTTTTGATCAGGCGATCTTGATCATCAAAAATATTTTGATATTTTTTTGTAGTATCATGTTTTCCAGTTGATCCCCAACTCCCTGTCTTTATTCCGTTTTCATCATAGTATACTATTCCTCTTGTTTTGAATGATCCACCAAACCAACGTTTAGTTTCTGTTTTTTTTATTTTTCCGTTATCATAATAGAAATATGAAGTTGAAACTGTCGTTTTGTGTTCCTCGTTGCTATAAATTGAATCCTTGCACAGAAGGCCCTGTGCGTTGTATTCGTATAAATAACAAGGGTCAGCTGCTTTTCCATTATTATCAAATGATTGTTTTTTGATAAGCACAAACATTTCTTGAACGACTTCTTGCCCGATTTCCTCGTCAATAGAATGATCGGATTGATTAGGGATTGGAGCAAACTCGCATCCTGTTAGAATAAAAACAGATAACAATAATAGAATAACATCTTTACGCATTGACGTTCTCCATTTATAATTATTTTTTCTTAATATCTTTTATTCGGTTGAAATAGTCTGGAAGCCATTCATATTTGTATTCTGTGTATGATCCAGCTGAATATCCAAATACGTACTTTTCCACTAGAATGTTTCCGTTCAAATCATAAGTTCGCTCATATTGTTGATATAGTTCATTGTCTTTAAAAATGCTTTCTATGCATATTGAACCATCAACTGACCATTCATATTTATGACATATATACCGATCTTGTAAAAATCGTTAAGCAGGGACGACTGCTTCGACGCTGTATCGCTCTTTCCCGCGTACAGCGTGACCTTGTACAGATATTCGTTGTAATTGTACCAGCCGAATCCTTCCGCGGCTGAGTGAGCGGATCCGTCGCCTCCGGTCGCGTTGTCGTCTCCGGCTGATACTGAAAAAGAAAATGCCGACAGTATAATTGCCGCCAGCAGAAAAAAGACTTTTATTTTTTCTGATTTGCTCAAGTTTTATCCTCCTGTTTAAATAGAAAAGCACCTGCCTTTCTCGACAGATGCTTTCCATGGATTAAGAGTTATTCCGAGTATTTGAATTTCCGGCTGCTGTATAAATCGTCGTTCACAATAAAGACTGCGTCATTGCCTCTTGGGAATACGACCTTTATGGTTGATCCGTCATCCTCGATGAAGAAATCGTGATTGTAGAAAACCCAGGCGCCCGTCCTTTTGTATTTCAGATGACACTGCCCGTATTTCAGCGTGTACAGCACCGCATCTTGCAGCTTCTGCCTTTCGCTGATATTCGCGGGCAGTGACGATTCGAACGCCCGGCTCTTTTCCTCATCGTTAAGCTCGCAGGTCAGAAGCAGCTTTTCAGGCTTTCCCGCCTGTCGAACAACGACTCTGGTCTCAAGTTGAAATTTGATCTTCATCGAGCAGTTCCCGGTTTCTTAAGGTAATAATATTATACCACCTCAATGTGAACGACCGGTGTTTTTCTCTTTTTTCCTTGTCAGAAGTGTATTCCCTCGCCGGGTCTGTCTCCGCCTTCTCCGACGTATTCTTCGGAGTTGTGATCCTCGACCTGAGTCTTGTTTCCTTCTTCGTAGGGATTGGGACCGCCCTGAGCCGGATTGACGAATACCGGTGCGTTCCCGTTCTGAACCGGATCGTCCTTCTGTTCGATGATCTCAGTGATCACCGTAACCGGTTTCGGCTCGTCGATTGTTTCAGACGCGGAGTCGATAACTGTTGCGGGAGCGGTAATCTCCGGATCTTTTTCCTCCTTCTTTTTCTCCGCTTCCTCTTTCTTTCCGATCACTATATCGTTTATGACTTCGACCGATACGCTTGCCGGCTTTTCATCATCCGGCTCCTTTTTATCTTCGGTCGTTTTGATTTCGGTTACCGCCGGAGCCGCTGGCTCAGTAACTTCTTCTTTTATTTCAGTTTTAACTTCTGTCTGACGAACAGTAATCTGAGTGTCTTCCGGAATCTCGTCGGGGGCAACGTCTCCGTTCCCGACCGGATCGCCGGGATTAAACGGAGCAGTGGTTTCTATCGGATCGTCGCCGGTGTCAGGGGCGTCGGTTACCGGCGTACTGACTGGCGTGGTATCGGGTGCGGTTACTGCTGCAGTTTCGGGATTGCCTGTTATTATACCGGAGATCACTGAAGTCCCGATGTCTGGAACCGCGGGAGGATTGGCCCTTTTTCCGAAGAACATCATGACCTCAATGGCTGCCAATCCCAGGGTTAATGCGACCACGATCGCAATCACCACATAAAAAGCTCTGCCTTCATTCTTTGCCTTTTTCATTTTTTACCTTCTTTCTGCTTATTGTTTTAGCGTGAGACTGCTTCCGACCGTGACGGGTACCGTAAACCAGTAAATGATCTCTCCGGCGAATCTAACCGGCAGTTCGAGTTCATAATCCGCCTGCAGCTGCAGCGTTCTGTCTGTCCTGAAAGAAACGCTTGGAGGAGTCATACGGTACACAATACCACCGTCTTCACCAACAGTATAAAGATATTCTCCGTCAAAGTCCAGCGACAATTCCAAAGAAACCGAAGAAATATAAAAGGAATCTTCAACGGCCTCCGTGAAATCGTTCCCCTGTTTGATACTGTTGTAGATCTCGATTGAGTTCTTCATCACGTATGAATCGAGCTCTCTGCGGGTGTTGTCTCTTGCAGTTTCAATTACAGTCATTGCCGAAGCGTAAAAAAGGACGACCGACAGAATCATGACCAGTACAAGGACGATGACGCAGGTATAGACATAGCTGCCACCGCGAGTATTGTTCAGAACTGTCATTTCCAGTATCTCCTCGACA
>JAEEGJ010030769.1_pt1 | contig 10455 bp, 9 predicted proteins | sample 8958761 | NCBI WGS metagenome assembly JAEEGJ01 (sample SAMN16246546, study PRJNA631951) | gut metagenome | biome: gut microbiome; feature: rumen; material: RS-attached | host: Bos | place: Iran: Karaj | collected 2018-10
GCCGCTACGGCGAATCGTCGCTAATAATTTTCAAGAAATAATGGAATAACGCTAGTTTAGAGTTCTAAGTTACTAGTTACTAGTGATGTCTATATTGCAATCTCTAGTAACTAGTAACTACTTACTAGTAACTATTTTTGTAAATTGTATCACATGGTGTGGAAATCAAAAATGCAAAAACCGGTGGTGAAGGACGTTTGTTCAGAGAAGAATGGCGAACGTCGTGTGGCGGTATTTGCAGGTTCCTTTGATCCGTTTACGGTCGGACACTTCGACCTTGTAAAGCGTGCTGCGGGCATCTTCGATTCTTTGATGGTCCTTGTGGCCCAGAACGCAAGCAAGAAAAACCTGTTTGACGCCGAAACCCGCAAGGCGATGGTGGAGGTGGCTGTCTCCGGAATTCCGAATGTGTCGGTTGCTGTTCATGGCGGCCTGACAGTCGATTTCATGAAAAACGCTGGAGCCCGTTACCTGGTACGCGGTATCCGCGGTGCCGCAGACCTGGATGCCGAACAGGCGGTCGCTTGGAACAACAAGGTTCTCTGCAATGATGTTGAAACCGTGTTGTTGTTCAGTGCCCAGGAACATCTTGCCGTGAGCAGTAGCCTTGTCCGCGAACTCCTCAAATGCGGTGCCGCCAAAAGTGATGCCGAGCAGAAGGCGATTCTCTCGAAGTATGTGCCGAAAGCCATGATTTCAATGCTTTTAAAAGAGTTTAGGAAGGTTTATGAAACCGTTTAGATATTTGCCTAAAGTTTTACAGATTTTGCTGATTGCAAACGCTGCCGTCTTTGTTGTCGCTTTTTTGGGACGAGGAATAGAAGTTAACCTGGGGGCCGGTTACGGGAGCCTGACGGATTACATTAGCTATTTCGGTGCTTTTATGCCGAGGGTCCCGCTGGAACTGTGGCGGTACGTGACGTACATGTTCATCCATGTTGACTTTATGCATTTCTTCTTCAACATGCTCATGCTCTGGATGTTCGGGTCCGAAGTCGCAGAGTGGATGGGCACACGTCATTTTGCTTCGATGTACTTTTTCTGTGGTATTTTTGCGGCGCTTTTCAGTTTTGGAATGTGCCTGCTTGGCTTGACCAATAACCCGATTATCGGTGCGTCGGGCGCTTTGATGGGAATCTTTGTCGCCTATTACAAGTTCTTCCCGGATCGCATGATTCTGATGTTCTTTATCATCCCGATGAGAATTAAACATGCGATGTGGGTGATGATTGCGCTCGATATTTTCTTTGCAAACTCGGGCGATATGATTGCGCATTTCGCCCATTTGGGTGGCGTGGTCGCCGGTTTCATTTACATGGCGCTTTACCAGAACAGTCCGAATAACTCGCTGCTTTCGGGCTTGTCCCGCTTGTTTTCTCGCAAAACCGAAAATTATAGTGGACGTTCTTCGAGCAGGCGTTCCTATGAAAACGAGAATGCCGAAGAACCGGAAGTTCTCGAAGGCGAAGTATTCTACGTCGATGAACAGAAACGCATGGACGAGATTCTCAAAAAGGTGGAACGCGAAGGTATCCAGTCCTTGACGGAATCGGAACGTGAATTTTTATTAAGAGCGGGCGACAAGTTGCGTCGCCGTCGCGGAGGAATGTAATGAAAAAAGTTCTTGGTATGGGCGCAGCCCTTGTCGATATTTTGGCGAACGTGAGTGACGAATGGATTGCTGCCCAGGGTGTGCAGAAGGGCGGCATGAATATGGTTGATTGGCCGCAGATGGAAAAATTTCTGAAAGCTCTTGACAATCCGATTCGCGTTCCGGGCGGTTCAACTTGCAATACGATGGTGGGCCTTTCCCGTTTGCATGGCAAGGCTGCGTTTATCAGCAAAATTGGCGATGACGAACTTGGCAAGCTTTTCCTGGAACATCTGAAGAATAACGGTGTGGAATCGAAGGTCGGACTTTCGAGTGCCGCGACGGGTTGTGTGTTCTCTGCCGTTACTCCGGATGCCCAGCGCTCGATGTGGACGTACCTGGGGGCTTCGGATTTCCTCGGTTCTGACGATTTTACTCAGGCCCTTTACGAAGATGTGGGGCTCCTTTATGCCGAAGGTTACCGCGCTTTTAATGGTGAATGCTTTAAGAAGGCATTTACGCTTGCTCGCAGTCTCGGTGTCGAAACAGCTCTTGATTTTAGCTCGTTCGGCGTGGTGGAAGTCTGTCGCAAACTCTTCGACGAACTTTTCGAAAACAAGATGATTGATATCATCATCGCGAACGAAGACGAGGCGTTCGCTTACGCCGGTGTCAAGGAAGAGGCTGCTCTTGAAGTATTGGCAAAAAAAGCGAAGGTGGCTGTCGTGAAGATTGGCAAGCGTGGTGCCTTGATTGCAAAGGACGGCGTGGTCACCCGCGTGTCGGCAGGGGCTGCAAAGGCTATTGATACGACGGGGGCAGGCGACCTCTGGGCGTCGGGATTCCTGTACGGCTACATGAACGGCTGGGACATGGAACGTTCGGGCAACCTTGGTAGCATCGTCTCGAACGAGGTGGTCCAGGTGATGGGCGCACAGATTCCCGAAGATGGCTGGCAGCGCATTTACGCTCAAATGTAATATTGAGGTTTTATGGTTTCTGTTGTTTGTTCTTTTATAAAGTCTTGGGCTGTGTTCGCCTTGCTTGTCCTTGCCTTTGCCGGGTGGGGTAATGCTGCTGAACCGGAGTCTAACGCTGCAAGCGCCGCGAATGCAGAACTCGTTGCCGAACTGGCCGTACGCGATAGCGTGATGGCGGTTCGCGATAGCGCCTGTACTGTAGAAAAGCAGTCGCTGCATTCCGAACTCGAAATCGAGAAGGCCAAATGCGAAAACTGGGAACAGAGTTACAATACGCTCAAGAAGAACAATGAAACTTGCGCCAAAGCTCTTGGAATTGCAATGGAGGCAAGCCAGGAACAGGCAGAAAAGCAGAAGGCCAAAGAGAATTCCGAAAAAGAACAAAAGGATTCTGACCGTATGATGATGGGTGCCTCCATGGCGGCAAGTTTTGGGCTTGGCATGCTTATCATGTGGCTTATTATTGACTAAATTACGGGATGGGATTGATATGAAGAAAACAGTGTTTGTTATGAGTCTGCTTTTGGGAGCAGGACTTTCATTTGCAAAAAAAGCGGATGTTCCGGCAGGACCGTTCCAGAAAGGGAACGTGCTGACGCCGCTGGCCTCGATTCCTATGACGACGGCTGAAATTTCGGCGTTTATGCCCGAAAAGAAGGTGCTGTTTGTCGTGGGTGGTGAAAACGTACTCGAAGTGGTCGATATCGCGGACCCGGCGAATCCGAAAAAGGTAAGCGAAATGAAGTTGCCGGGTGGTGCATCTAGCGTCACGGTTCACGGCGACCTTGTGGCGGTGAGCTTGCTCAATAACCCGGAATGGAAAATGGGGCATGTGCAGGTGATGCGCTACAACAAGAAACTCGAAGTTTTGGGTTTGCATGAACTGTGCTACATGCCTGACATGATTACGTTTACTCCTGATGGATTGAATTTGCTCGTCGCATGCGAAGGCTCGCCGGACGAGACGTTCTCCGAGGATCCTGAGGGCGGTATTGGCGTTTTGTCGGTGTCCAAGCCGGATGCGAAGTCCTGGACCAAACCTCAAAAAACGGTTGTGGATTTTAATGGACTCGATACGTTGAAACTCATGGCGGCGGGTGTCCGCAAGACAGGCGTGAAAAGCTTTGTGCAGTCGCTCGAACCGGAATACATTACGGTGGCGCCGGATTCCAAGACGGCTTGGATAAGTTTGCAAGAAAATAACGCCCTTGTCAAGTTCGATGTCGAATCGAAAAAGATTTTGGATGTGTTCCCGCTCGGTTATGTGGATCACTCTGTGCCCGGTTCCGGACTTGATATCAAGAAGAACAAGAAAATTGAAATCAAGAATTACCCGTTGCGTGGCCTGCGCCAGCCCGATGGCATCTCTGCATTTTCCGTGAACGGAAAGACTTTTGTCTTGACGGCGAATGAAGGCGCTCCGGTCAACGATTATAAGGCTTGGACCGATGTGACGACTCCGATGATGCTTTTGCAGCAGGGCGTGCTTGATACAAGCGTTTTTGCCGGGGAAGTGCTCGAAGATGTGAAGAACCTTTCCGTGAGCATCTTGGAACGTTGCGACACCGCACCGGACAAAACCGAGAGCGGCAAGTGTCCTTATATGTACACCTTTGGAACTCGCTCAATCAGCATTTTCGATGGCGAAACGGGCCATCTGATGTGGGATTCCGGCGACATGTTTGAACAGACGATTGCAAAGGTTGCGCCGGACTATTTTAACTGGAATTCAAAGAAGGGCAAAGTCAAGATGGATGCCCGCAGTGAAGACAAGGGCTGCGAACCGGAAAATGTGACGACGGGTGTCGTGGGTGAAAAACGCTATGCGTTTGCAGGTCTGGAACGCACGAGTGGCGTTGCCGTATTTGATATTACAGGAATCGAAAATGAAAGCGCCCCCAAGATTGTGGGTTATTATATGGATCCGAAAGATAGGGGCCCTGAGGGAATTCTGTTTATCCCTGCTGAAAAGAGTCCCAATGGCGAGCCGCTTCTTGTTGTTGGTTACGAATACAGCAAAACGCTCGCCGTGTATGCGGTGAAGTAATTCCGCTTTTTTAATTCGTAATTACCGCTTCAGGCCACGGATGTTTTGGATAGCGTCCGCGGAGTTCCTTGCGGACTTCGGCGTAGGTGTTCTGCCAGAAACTTGTGAGATTCCACGTCTTTTGAATCGTGCGGAAGTTCGGAGCGAGAATGTCGTAACGTACTTTGAGTTTTCCGTCGGCAATTTTATGTTCACCGCGAAGCTGCATGAAGTCTTCGATTCGGGCCGAAATCTCGACAAGTACGCCGTCCGCACTCTGGACAATTTTGCCGCTGCTTTGTTCATCGGCGGTGGCGACTGCTTGATAGCTGTAACGTGCGCGTTTGCCGTTTGGCAAAACGTAATGGTCGGGGAATGTCTTTTGCAACCACGACAACATCGATTTTCCAAAGAAATCTTCAACGATATTCCTGTAACGGTCTTCGTTGATGTCGCGCAGTAAAAAGATGCCGTCCGTGAGCTCGTTGAAAATCAGTTCCATGTCCTCGTCGTTGAATTCCGGGAGTCCGAATTCCGGATAAAGTTTTGCGGCAAGGCGCATCTTGATGAGGAGCGTCTGCATGTGTTCTGTCAAGTAGCGACCGTTCCAGTTTTCTTTTTCAAGCTTGTCGCGCCACGCATCGACGGTCAGTTCCTTGAGCTTTTCGAGGACTTTGGGCGATGCTTCTTGCGGGAGAATTTCTTTGCGGCTTGTTTCATGGACTTCGCCTGTGGGGGATTGGTCTTCGTGAATTTCGACGCCGATAAAGCGTTCTTGGCCACTTCGCCACAGGAGTTCATAACGGACGATTTCGTTATCGCTGCCGAGGAGTTCTTTGGGGATAGGGGCGTAAAGGCTTACGCGGAGTTCCGATTTGCTGCCGCCACCGGTGCGAAGCATCGTGAGGGCGAGCAATGCGTAAGGCGGTTCTGCCACCTGCAATCGGATTGTGTTGCCGTTGCTTAGCTTGTATGCGCTTCCGCTTGGAGTTGCAAGCCTGTCTGGAAATGCGCTTAATAGGTTGCGAATGACAACTTCATGGATTACTTCACCTCTATGGGGTTCGCAATGACGTCGATTGTCATGCCCGTCTTGAACGGGCATCTCCTTTAGGGTTTCGCGAAAATCCCGTAGCTGCTTTAGCGTGAACGAGACTTCTCGCGGAGCGTTGATCGTTTTTGTAAGCGTGTCGCTGGCGAGCGTGAGCAGGTTTAAAGAAACCTTTGATTTTTGAACAAATTCTGTTCCCGAATGGACCCATGCCATTGCGGCTAAAAGTAAGTCGGGGAGGTCTGCAGCGCTTTTCGCTTTTGCCAAAATAAGCGCTAAAGGTATGCTTGAAATCGGCGTTTGTATAGCTCGTTCGCCGAGTTCCGTGATGTGGCCGTCCTTGAGCATGCCGAAGTTTTCGAGAAGCTTGGTTGCGACTCTCTCGCGAGTCTCGGGAATCGCCGTGGGCAAAGTGATGGAGTCTGTCACCCAGGAACCTGTCATCCTCGAAGCTAAGCGGAGGGGATCCATTATTTCTTGAATAACATTTGGCGATAGGGTCCATGATTCTTCGAGTGCAGCTTTCTGCAACAAAAGTTCCGACGGTTCAATCTGTAATACTTCGGGTACGATTCCTTGCGGCATGTGCTTCTCGGCATCTTCGGTCCAGAGGCGGATGGCGCAACCGTTCTGCGTACGTCCGCTACGGCCACTGCGCTGGATTGCGTTCTGCAAGGAGATGGGGAGCGTTCGCAGTACGTTCACTTTTTCGCTGTCGTCGTATTCGCTCACGCGTTCGATACCGCTATCGACAACGCCCGTGACGTTTGGCACCGTGATAGAAGTTTCCGCGATGTTCGTCGTGAAGATGACTCGTGGCCGTTCCGTCTCTTCGAAAATGCGGTCTTGCGTTTCGCGGTCCTGCCCGCCGTAGAGCTCTAAAAACTCGGCAACGTTCTCGCCAAGTGCTTCGCATGCGGCCGTATGGCAACGGGCGATTTCTGCCTTGCCCGGCAAAAAGACGAGTGTCGTTTGCCAAATGTTGTTGCGGTACAGCGTACGCAATGCGCGGACGATTTCGCTTTCGAGACCTTGCCCTGATGAAATGTTTATTCCGGCGGCTGGCTTCTGGTGCAGAATCTGGACAGGGTAAAGCGGATGCCCGAGTTGTAGACATTTTACACCGAGGGCGCTTTCGAGCTCGTCTCGATTCAGTGCTGCCGACATTACGGCTATTCGTGGCGCTTTTTTCCCTTCGTTGTCGCTAGCCTCGCTCACCGTTTGCAGTTTCAGCAAATAGGCAAAGAGCAGGTCCATGTCCGCTTTTCGTTCATGGTATTCGTCGAACACCACCCAGTCCGCATTGAATTTCCCGTGCAAAAGTTCCTGCAAAAAATTTCCGTATGTCTGGAATAAAATACGGGTCTCGCCCGACTTGCAACTGTCTTGCCTGAACTGGTAACCGACCGTCTTTCCGCACGGTTCGTTGTGCAACTTTGCGGAATACTGCGCAAGCGCGAGGGCGGCAATCCTGCGCGGCTGCAAAACGACAATGCGACCACTAAAATGCCTGCTCAAGAACCATGGAATGTACAAGGACTTACCGCTACCCGTAGGAGCTTCGACAAGCAAGTTCCTTGAGGTCTCGATAGCGTTGACTAGCTTCTGTTCTTCTTCGGCTATGGCCAGGTCTTTGTACGTTCGCATGATTTATATGTTTCTCTTTAAATAACAGACCCCGGTACTTTGACCGGGGTATATAAAAGACTTCCTACTAATTAAGCCTTCGGATATCTCAGCTTTTCGCCGGTAGCTTCGTCCATGTAGGGCGGCTTGCCTTCGCGGAACTTCTGGTTGATGACCAAGTTCTGGAGTCTTCTCTTGATGCCGGCTTCGGTCTTGCAGAAGAAGAACACCACCTTGTTTGTTCCCGGCACCTGGAAAACGGCAAGCTTGAACTTTTGCGAAACGGCGCGACGGAAAAACTTGATGTCTTCTTTCTTGGGAATGACCTGGTCGCTACCCGGCTTGATTTCGCAAACCATGTCGGCATCGGCGAGCAAAGCCTTGGACTTCTGCTGGAGTGCGAGGAAGTTCGGTTCGGTGCTCTTGCGGATGTTTTCCATGTTGAACGGGCTTCTTGCCTTTAAACCTTTCAGGGCGCCGCGGATGGCGAAAAACAAAAGAATACCCACAACCAGGATCAGGATGTAGGGCCAGTAGTTTGCAAAAAAGTCTAACATAATCACCTCAATTGGAGTGCTCCAAATATAGCAATTTTCTATTTTTTATTGTGAATATGAAAACGCTTATATTGTTCCTTGCTGGTGTTGTGGCTTCTTCGTTTGCTGCTCAGTTTAGTGTCTTCCATGAAGAGTCTTATAAATGTTCCGATGGAGTTCCAATCGCTTCGATTGAGCTGAAGGGACTTGAATACACGAAAGACCACGTAGTTTTGCGCGAACTCCTCCACAAGGTTGGGGATTCTTTTTCACAAAAGAACTTTGAAGTGGAAAAACTGAAGCTCCAGGATCTCGACCTTTTTACCGATATTACTGTGACTTGCGAGCCGGCAAAAGAGTCGATTAACGAAATCTTTGCAGGCGCCGCTGAACCGTCGCATTCCCTAAATGCAACAAAGCTTGTTTATCACTTCAAGGAAATTTTCCGCTGGATTCCATCTCCCACGACCAAGACGTCGGACCGCGATGGATTCATGATTGGGCTTGCGCTTGCAAACTTGAACGTTCTTGGCGAAGACATTCGTGCCGAGTTGCAATACCGTACGGCCGTCAGCCCTATCTTCGAAAAAAATGAGTACGCCGTCTATGTCAGCTCTCCCTACTTCATGGAACTCCCGGTGGGCTGGAACTTTGAGTTCTTGCGTACGAACAGCTGGGACGATATTCGCGGGTTCCGGGACGCCAGTTGGATATTTAGTTTGGATGTAAAATGGAGACTGATTCCGCATTTTGCCCTTCTTGGACATACGGCCTACCGTTATCTAGAAGGTGGTCCGGGGCATTTGCCGGAATTTGGACTTGGCGTTGCTGTGGATTTCCGCAATAGCGAAATTGATACCCGCAAGGGCGTTTACTTTGAAAGTTCCGTGATGCACATGGGTTTCCGCGAGATGAACGATGAGCATTATACGGAATTCTTGGAAGATGGCCGTGCCTATTATTCGTTCGGTCCTTTTGTGACTGGGGCTTCGGCGTTGGTGCGCTTGCGTCCGGGGACTGTAAACCGTTATGATTACTTCTATCATGGCGGCGAAAATTCTTTCCGTGGCCATTATGCCGATTTGATGTACCTGGGCATTCATGAAGCTTTGCTTACGCTCGAAGAACGCTTTGTGTTGCTGGAACGCCGCCCTGCTTCGCTGTGTGGAGTCAATTTCTTCTATGGTCTCCAGCTGGTGGCCGGGTTTGATGGCAGCCTGCTTTGGGACGAAGGAGCCCCCAAGTGGAAAAACTATGAAGGAGCCGTGTATGGCGGTATTCATCTAGTCCTTCCTGCTATTGACCGTATCCGTTTTGAAGTCGGCTACAGCCCCGATTATGGCGAACCGAAATTTTACTTTGGGTTCTTTGACAAGCCTGCAACGTCTCGTTGGCGCAATCGGTAGCGTCTAGACGAAAGAACGCACCCTTGATTTTCTGTAAATAAATGTTAAATTTGTGTTACAGAAATGAAATAATGAAAAAGAGGCTCAACGTGGGCCTACGGAGAACAAATGGCAATTAACTATCTAGATCTTCCAATCGGACGCAAGTATCCTTACGAAGTGGATTGCGTCGTGGAAATCGGCAAAGACACGAATTTGAAATATGAATATGACGAACGCCTGCATGTGTTCCGTCTCGACCGATGCCTTTTGAGCTCCATGAGCTACCCCTGCACGTATGGTTTTATCCCGAGCACCAAGGCTGACGATGGCGATGCTTTGGATATGCTCATTTACAGCCCCGCATCCATGATTACGGGTACGGTTTGCACTTGCCGCGTCATTGGTGCACTTGACATGACTGACGGTGGCAAGAAAGATTACAAGGTTCTTGGCGTTCCGACGTTCAACCCGCGTCCGTTCTGCGACATTACTGATGTTGACCAGATGTTCCTTCGCATCACGAAGAATTTCTTCCAGAACTACAAGGAACTCGAAGGGAAGGATGTTCAGATTGGTGAATGGAAGGATGCCGCGTTTGCCCGTGAAAAAGTGATTGCTGCGCATAAGGCTTATTTCCAGAATCAGGTTCAGGTGCCGGAAATCCGCTATCAGGAACCCGAACACGACGAAAAAATCACTACTGAGGAGTTAATATAAGCCGAGAGTCGCGAGCGACTGCTTGCAGGCGCACATGACCGAGGCGCAATATTTAGAAAAACAACGAAGTTGTTTTTTTACTGATTTAAAGCCGAGAGTTGCGTGCATGTCATCCTCCGAAGGAGGATCCATACAGTTCTAATTGCTCTTGTAAAATCATTTGGATGAATGAATGCATCGTAAAGTTGCATTCATTTTTTATATAGCATAAAAAATCTCTCGAATTACAATAAAGTTGTTTCTGTAACAATAATTTGTTGTTTTTGAAAGAGCTCTTTTATATATTGTTCTTGTTAAAACAATTGAAATCAGATGAGGATTTATGAATAAGGTAATTATATCGGCCGCCATGTCGCTTATGCTTTTCAGCACATCCGCAATGGCGTTGACGATAAACATCAACAAAAAGAAAAGCGAAAGCGAACGTGTAGCTCCTTCGGCAACACAGCCTTCTCTGCCTTCTGCACCGCAGCTTCCTCCGTCACCACCTCCTCCACCTCAGGTCCGTTGCATTTATGCAGAACCTAAGTGCAATCGTCA
>JAEEGJ010030770.1_pt1 | contig 10455 bp, 7 predicted proteins | sample 8958761 | NCBI WGS metagenome assembly JAEEGJ01 (sample SAMN16246546, study PRJNA631951) | gut metagenome | biome: gut microbiome; feature: rumen; material: RS-attached | host: Bos | place: Iran: Karaj | collected 2018-10
ATCAGGCACTTGAAAACATTATTGAGTCGCAAGTGGCCAACGGCACCGATTACATTGTGGCGTTGGGCACCACGGGCGAACCCGCAACTCTCTCAAAATCAGAGAAAGACGAGTTGCTCGACTTCATTATCGGCAAGGTCGCGGGCCGCATCCCGATTGTGGTGGGCTGTGGCGGCAACAACACCGCCGATGTGATTGCGCAGGCCAAGGAATACGCCCAAAACGACAAAATCGCGGCACTGCTTTCGGTTGCGCCGTTCTACAACAAGCCCAATCAGCGCGGCGTGTACGCCCATTTCAAGGCTTTGGCCGACAATGTTGATAAACCGATACTTTTATATAATGTGCCAGGCCGCACGGGCATCAACATCTCGCCCGACGTGGTTGTGAGCCTTGCCAACGATTGCCGCAATATTGTGGGAGTGAAGGAGGCTTCAGGCAATGTGGCGCAGTGTATGCAGCTTGCCAGCCGCTGCCCGAAAGATTTCATCCTGATTTCGGGTGACGATGCGCTGACTCTGCCGCTTATAGCGTGCGGATTCTCAGGCGTAATTTCGGTGCTTCAGAACGCATTCCCAGCTCAGTTCAGCAAGATTGTGCACCTTGCTCTCGACGGCCGTTTCAGCGAAGCCCGCGAGCAGCATTTGAAGTTCCTGCCAGTCATCGACACACTGTTTGCCGAAGGCAGTCCGTCGGGCGTAAAAGCATGGCTTGAACTGCAAGGCAAGGCAAAAAATGTGGTCCGTCTGCCGCTTGCAACGGTGAGCGATGGGCTGTATGAGAAGATAAAAGTGCTGAACGATACTATCAAATAATTGTATAACAACTTATTATGCCGATTTGAAATTTTATTTCAAAAAAGCATTTCTTAAGTTGCAACAATTGAAAAAGTATCTATATTTGCAACCGCTTTAGGGCCCCGTAGCTCAACTGTATAGAGCATTTGACTACGGATCAAAAGGTTGTGGGTTAGAATCCCGCCGGGGTCACAAGTTTTTTAAACCTCTGTCAGACAATTGTTTGCAGGGGTTTTGCTATTTTTAGGCGATTGTACTTCTCTTGTTAAAAGCAGATGATTGCGCCGATAATACCTTAAAATTTATTGAAAGTCAGCCAGCGATAGAAACTCTCGCGCCATGTGCCACTGGTGTTTCCCATATCGTTCGGCCCAAACGGACCGTAACCGTCGTCGTAGATGTGCAGTTCGGCGTTGGCGCCTGCTTTTTTCCAATCAAGGTAGAGCGAAAGAAGGCCGGCTGCCACGTTTTGGTGGTTGCCACGAGTGGCGATAAACAAGTTTGGCGCATTTGCCGGTACATCAACATCAGTGAGAGACGGACCAAAAATTGTGGCCAGGAATGCCGGTCTGTGCATATTATCGGCTCGAACAGTCGCCCCGATGGCTACACCGCCACCGGCCGAAAAACCCAGATAACCGATTTTTGTCGTATCAATATTCCATTCGCCAGCATGCTGTTTGATGATTTCCATTGCTCGCAGGGCATCAGCAATGGCATTGTTGATATTTGCGTCATCGGCACTAGTCAGATCGGGGTTAGTGTTGGATTTTACTAGTTTGTCGAAATTGGTGATGTCAACATTAAGCATTTTCGACGGGTCAAATTTCGGACGTGGGCCGTTGGAAATGCGGGTTCGATATTTGAGCCCTATGGCAGCAATTCCGCGCTTATTGAGCCATTCGGCCATATTAATCACATTGTCGCCCCACGAGTGAGCTGACAATCCGCCGCCAGAGCAGAGAATCACAGCCGTGCAGCTTCTCGATTTGCTTGTTTCTGGCAGATAAACAGTGATTGTCGGTTCGACAACGCCGTAGATGGTTTGAATCTGGCCGTTTGCATCATGCAGAGCCTTCTCTTTGTTTTCGACATTTTCGCTGCCTGGTGCAGCACCTTCATATAGCCTGATTTCCTGTTGTGCGAATGCACTCATCGAAAGAGAAATCAGTGCAATTGTCAAAAATTGTTTTACCATCATATTGATATTTAAATGTTTATAACGATGTAAAATCGCATTTAATAGTTTGTAAAAATAGGCGGATTCTGTTCTAAACACTAATCGGTAATCAATAATAATTGATTGATAGTCAAATATGAAAAGCATGTTGTCAATTGTGATTCGAATTTAGAATCTTGTGATAAGCATTAGGATTTTTGCAAAAACAAACAGAGCCGTCAATTTCTGACGGCTCTGTATTGTAATTGGCTGACTATCTATTTATTATTTTTTCTCAATCGGTGTGTAGCGTCCGCTCAGGTGCATCAGTGCAAACAGGTTGAGCAATCCGTCGTAGTAGGCGTCGAAATAGCCGTCTTCGTAGGGTTCGTGTTTCGAGTTCCAGAACTCGTTGATGAAGTCGCGGCTGTTGCGCAGCGGCTGGGTGAGCGATACTGCGGCAACCGTGCCCACAAGGCCGATAGAGTGGCGCAGAGCCTTGTATCCGCCTGCTTCGGCAATGTTTTCAACCGGTGTGCCGTCCAGATTGTACTGGTCAACAAATGTGCTCACACCCTGGCTGCGGAAGAATGTCTGCAAGCGATAACCATAGCCAAACTGCCAGTCGGCATCGGCGCCGCTCCAGGTGTAGTCGAGAGCGATGTTCATTGGCACGCGCCACGAGTCGAAGCGGAATTTTGCGCCCCAATCGCCGCGCGGCGGGGTCATAACTGAGCCGTCGTAGTTCGAGTAATCGGGATTCAGACCGGTAATCGAGTCGCACGCGCGGTGCAGATACTCACGCGATTTCTGTGCGCATTCCAGATAGAAATCGGCACGGCCGTCTTCGGCATATTTCGCCCAAATCTCGTAGAATGCCGGAATGTGGTACGACGGGTCGGTGTAGCGTGCGCCAAAGCCATCGGGCACAAAGGTGATGAGTTTCTCTTGTGTGTTGATGATGTTCAGAATCTCTGGCTCCGGGAACTTCATACCCGGACGGAAAGCCGGCATCTGTGGTGCGCCACCTTGGCCTGCTTTTGGTGCTTCGCCTGGTTTGCGGTCAGGTTTCTGGCCGTTGCCGTCAGGTTTCTGCTGCGGTGGGCGTTGTCCGCCAAACGGACCAAATCCCATCGGATTGTCGTTGTAGCCTTTTTTTGCAAACATCGCATTCAGAATGCGTTGTGCTTCAGCTAGATAATTGATGTCGCCATCGTTACCCCATTGGTTTGATGCCAAAATGAGCGAAGTGACGAAATAAAGCTCGCCGTCTGAAGCCGAGCCGGGTGAGTTCTGCTCGCCAGTCACCTTGCAACTCCAAGCGAAATAGCCGTCGCGCGGTCCGCCTTGATGCTGCATATATTTCTGCGACCAACGCCACAGACGGTTGAACATATCCTGCTTGTTCCACTGCACGGTAATCATCATTCCGTAACTCATACCTTCGGTGCGGACATCGTGGTTTTTCACGTCAGAGATGTAAGCCATCGAGTCGCCAACTTCGAAATAAACCTTGTTCGGGCCTTCAAAAACATTGTAGAATGCTTCGTTCAGTTTGGCGTCAATTTGTTCCTGAGTGTAACCGGCTTCGAGCAGAAGGTTCCGCGTTTGGCCGGGTTGCGGCTTGTTTGCGGGGTCCGATGTCGGGGTTTCGTTGTTGCACGATGCCAGCGAAAAAGCCATCGCGCAAGCCATAATCAAATTTGTTTTATTCATAATTCTCAATTTTTGGTTCGTTTATGACCACCAAAGTATCTTATTAAAATATAAGGTGATTTTTAAAATCGATAAACCGACAATATTTGCCAACGAGATGGTAGGAAAGGGGATGAATCGGATAATTGACTACAGTTGACGGACAAGAATTGAGTAATGAGTAAAGTATAATGATTATAGTTTAATGATTCGAAATTTTTCAATGCCTAACCCCGATAGCTATCGGGACCAACACCCAACACCACAATCCCTACCTTCCCGTTATAGTCTCTGATTTCCAGCCTGTTTCGCGGGCGCGGGCAAAGTTGCGCAGGGCGGCTTCCTTGCTTGTGTTGGCGTAGCAGTACTCGCATTGGTGGGGGCAGGTATTGTACTCGCCAATGTCTTTGCTCATTATGCAGCCGCAGGCGGGGCGCTGACCTTTGTCGCGGTTGTCCTTGCGCTTTATGGCGTATAGATTGTTGTTGATAATCAGAGCGTTCTGCGGTAGCGGCTCGGCGCCGAAAAGCGAAATCTCGCGTGCTTTGATTTCCACACCCAGAAAGTCCATCAGCGCTTTGTCGTTGTGGGCAAAGCGAATCATCAGGTCATCATCGACGCAGCGGTTGTGACGAATGCCATATTGCTCAATATCAATCTTTTCGCCGCAGGTGGCGAGTTGGTAGCCCCATTGCTTGTTGAGTTCCGACAGTTGGCGCGCGAATTGGTCCATCTGCTCAACGGTCCACTCGGAATAGTTCACGCGGTTGCGCTCAAGGTTGGCCTTCACCTTTTTATACAGAGCAATGTCGGCAAAACTGAAAACGAGTTTTTCGGCATAGCCATTGAGTTGATTGCCAATGCGTTCGATTTTCTGCAAGAGCGTTTCTGTCGTGATTTTGTCGGTGAGAATGAGCGGGTCGAAGCGCCAGACAACACGGCCTGCGCCAAGTGTATCGACCAGCCGACGGAAGGTGTCGATACGGTGGGCAAGGGGCGGCACACCGCGCTCAAGACCTTCGGTTTCGTAGTCGTTCAGTGTGAACTGAATGTAGCAGCCAATATTGCGTTCTTTCAGATAATCAATGTGTTGCAGCAGCGGCTCGGGGTTCTTCGACCAAAAGACAATGAACCGCGTGTTTTGGTACGACACAAAACTCTGCGCGCCGTTGAACGGGTTGGTCCACGCCGAGTAGCCGACCTTGAGCCTGTGAAAGAACCAGTCGGCGTAGAAGGCGGGAATGTCGGTCGAGCGGCTTGCCGACACAATCACAGGTGCTTGTGCTTCGGCTGCGGTGCCGTTCTCGCGTTCGATTCGTATCTTATTCCATTGTGCCATAGCGGTTTGTTGTCGGTTTTGTCAAATGTCCGCAATAGTCAAAGGTAATGAAAAAAGCAAGTGCAGAGCATTTGCAAAGTGTTTTTAGTCGCTCAATCTATCTTCCGAAAATCTGCATTTTCTTCAAAAATAACGTCCGAAAATCTGCATTTCTTTCAAAAATAACGTCCAAAAATCTGCATTTCTTTCAAAAATAACGTCCAAAAATCTGCATTTCTTTCAAAAATAACGTCCGAAAATCTGCATTTTTGCTAAAAATAACGTCCAAAAATCTGCAAAATGTTTTTTATCTTTGCGGCAATCAAATAATTATGAGATTATGTTGAAACGCAAATTTACCGACTATCTGAAACAGTGGAAAGCGACCAAGCAAAAGGAGTGTCTTTTGGTGTGTGGGGCGCGGCAAATCGGCAAAACGTTCATTATTGAGGATTTTGCACGGAATAACTATGAGTCGTTTGTTGAACTCAACTTTGAGCAGTTTCCTGTGCTGAAATCGGCATTTGATGGCGAACTGACTGTGGCAGAGATGATTAAACGTATTTCGGTTTTCATTCCGTCGGCCCGATTCATTCCGCATAAAACCTTGATATTCTTCGATGAAATTCAGTCTTGTCCGCAAGCCCGTACGTCGCTGAAATTTTGGGCTCTCGACGACTCTTACGATGTGATAGCGTCAGGCTCGCTGTTGGGCGTAAACTATAAGGCCGTGTCTTCGTTCCCTGTGGGCTATGAGCGGCAAGTGAATATGTACTCGCTTGATTTTGAGGAATATCTGTGGGCAGTCGGTCTGTCCGATGACGTAATAAGTTCGCTTCGAGAGCATTTTATCAACAGAAGCAAAATCGATGACGCGGTTCACATTAAAATGATGGAGTATCTGCGTGAATATATGGTAGTTGGCGGTATGCCAGCGGTTGTCAGCCAGTTTGTCGCTACCAAAAATTTCGGCATTGTCCAGCAGGAGCAAGAGAAAATTATTGCCGCATACCTGAATGATATAGCCAAATATGCCGAATCGACTGACCGCGTAAAGGCTCGGAGTTGTTTCCTTTCGGTTCCGCGACAGTTGGCCAAGGATAACACAAAGTTCCAATATTCGGTGGTGGAGCACAACGGCACGGCGCGAAAGTTTGGAAATTCGCTCGATTGGCTTCGCGATGCGGGCATTGTGGCCTATTGCTACAATCTGTCAACCTTGCAGTTCCCGCTGTCGGCATACGTCCGCGACGACCAGTTCCGTATCTACTTGACTGACATTGGCCTTTTGGTTTCGATGTACGGATTTGAGATGAAAGCCGCATTGCTGACCGACGCGTTGAGCGGGCCAGCCAAAGGCGGAATTTTCGAGAATCTGATGGCGGATATTCTGCACAAGAAAAAACTGCCACTATATTTCTACAAGAAAGACGATTCGTCGATGGAGATTGAGTTTGTGCTGACACAAGACGCCAAACCGTTGCCGATTGAAGTGAAATCGAAAAAAGGCCGAACACAGTCGCTCAATACAGCACTTACGTGGAGCGGGATAGAGCAGGGCTACAAATTCGGCAACTATAACGTTGGTGTCGATGGCAAGAAGGTGACAATGCCGATTTATATGGCGATGTTTTTATAAATCTTTAGGCCAGGACATATTAGTATTGATTAACAGATTGAATTTGAATGAAATGGTTTGCCGTTTATAATCGTTTTCGTTTCTATCAATAAAAACAATCAGTTTCCCATTTTGCGGGATTTTGTTCAATGTATTCGGCAATGCGGTTCATTTCGTTTGGGTTGCGCACAATGCGGTCGTGGTAGCGCGGTTGCCACGCAAACGGGATTCCATTTTCGCGGGCAAAACGGGTGATGGCGGATTTGATACCGCCTACACAAACCGACAACCATCCCTGCCTATTGGCAACATTTTGCATCCGCACATTTTTCCCCGTTGTAGGGACGTCGCGTGCGGCGTCCGCATCATTTTCAACGTGGTACACGTCATTATTTCGGACGTGGCACGCCGCGTCCCTACGGGTGCGGTCGTATGGCGTTTTATCGCCGTCAATCACCACAATCAAATGCACGTGGTTGGGCATAATGACATACAATGGGATTTCGGTGTATGGATAATGGTTTTGAATGTTTTCAATCTGCGTGCGCAAACATTTCCCCACCGCCGTCAGTTGCGTTTGACCATCGCGCACCTCACCGAAATAATGCTCGCGGCCATTTGTGCAAATGGTGACGAAATATTCCGCACCATTGTATTTATGCCATTTTGCGCGCGGTGTATGTCGGTTGGGTAACGGCATTGGGGTTTGATTTTCAGTTAGTTTGTTATTCCGCCTTTTTCAAGTAATATAGTTTGTCCCATAATTCTTTTGGCAGCATTTTCTTGAATTTTTCGGTGGTACCTTCGGGGATTATGATTTGTTGTAATGATTCGCATTGCGATAAAGCCTCATCCGCAATACTCGTTACCGAATCGGGAATGATTATTTGTTGTAAAGATTTACAACTCCAAAAAGCCGACACCCCAATACTCGTTACAGAATCAGGTATGATGACAATTTTCAATTTTTCACAACAAGCAAAAGCACCAACGGGTATTGCACTTACAGATTTACCTATATTTAATAAAGATAAGTTCCAACAAGGCTCAAAAACAGACTGATAACACCAAAAAGGGTCGTCAGGTTCACTTGCCATATCCTCGCAATTACTAGCATTAAAATTGAGTGTGGACAAATTATTGCAATTGTAAAATGCGAAACCGATTTTTTTAATAGATTCGGGAATTGTGATTTTTTGCAAGGCTTTGCAATCCGTAAACACACCACATTTAATTTCTGTAACCGAATTTGGAATCGTGATTTGTTGCAATGATTCACATTTTTCGAAAGCACCTTCGCCAATATCAATCACAGAATCAGGAATAGTCAATTTTTGTATTGTTGGACGGCCTGAGAAAGCCCTATCGCCAATGGTAGTCACAGAATTGGGAATCAAAACCTTTATCTCATTACCAAAATACGCCAATATTTCTTTATTCTTATTGTTTATCAGCATATTGTTTGATATTGAGAATGTTGTATTATTGTGTATATGTATTTCTTGCAAGGATTCACAAAATGAGAATGCCCCTTCTCCAATATAAGTGACCGAATCAGGTATCGTTATATTAAGCATAGACATACATTCTGTAAAAGCATCGCTTCCTATTGTTGTAACAGAATTGGGAATATCTACTTGTTGTAATGATTCGCAATCTTTAAAAGCACGATTACCAATGGCAGTAACGGTATTAGGAATGGTGATTTTTTCTAACTCAAAACCACTTTGGAATGAATTGTAAAATGCATCATTACATATAACCTTTGTTCCTTTTTTTATCGTATAACATTTAAGTTTTTTGTTTTTGCATCGCAATAATCTTTTCCCATCCATACTATATGTAACACCATATTCATCTTCAATACCAGTTTCATAAGTTGTTATTGTTGATAAGTATACTATGTCCTTATATTTATCAGACAGCATATTCTTATATTTTTTTCACAACTTACGGGAATTATGATTTGTTGTAAAGAATCACACATATCAAAAGCCCCATCCCCAATGCTGGTTACCGAATCTGGAATGGTTATTTGATTCAACATTTTGCAACCTATAAAAGCTCCGAATTCAATATTTGTAACAGAATCAGGAATGGAGATTTGCCGTAATGTTTTGCAGTATGCAAAGGCGCCTCCCCCAATGCTTGTAATAGAATCGGGAATTATAACACTGTCGTTTTCCCCTACATACGAAATGATATTATTTTTTTTTGTGTCTATTAATAATCCATTTTGGATAATAAAACGATTCGATTTGCTTTTTAATGCAAGGTTTTCACAACGCGAAAAAGGATTGTAACCAATGTTCGTAACTGATTCTGGAATAGTAATTTGTTGCAAAGATTTGCAATTTGCAAACGCTAAACTTCCAATGCTTACCACAGAGTCTGGTATAATCACAGCTAACATTTCCTTGTCCATAAATGCATAATCACAAATGATTTTTGTGCCAGATTTGATTTTGTAGTCTGCAATATCAAGAAGGCTTTTACACTTTAGAAAACGTTTATAATCACGACTATAAATATACCCCAAATCTATACTATTACCTTTTATAGTAATAACTTCACCTTCAATTCCATTTTCAATTTCTTCATCTGTTACTTCTGTTGATAGTTCTTCTTCCAATTCACCGACAGAAAAGCACACAATCTGTGCCGTCCAAGTTTTTCCAGCGCATAATTCACCTTTCTCAAAAATCTTTGAATACGAGATATTCCCATTCAACATTTCAGCAAATTGTGTCATTCGCTCATCTTTGTCGGAATAACTAAAGTAGGGCCCAACGCAGACAAATTGATTGTAGTTGTTTAAATTATCGGTAATTAAACTTGCAAAATCTTCCAAGTCAAACTCTTGAATATCCAAAACGTTTGATAGAATATGCAGCGTAGGTGTGGATTCATCGCAGAGAATGTCGTCGACACTCAAATCATCAAAGCCTTTGCAAATGGTGCGTATTTCGGCTTCGGGGAAGAAGGCTTGTGCGTGCAAAGCGGCGCGGCGCAGGCAGATTTCGGAAGGCTCAATGAGCGTTATGGAGCCAATGTTTTGTTCAATGCCATTTTCGCGCAGAAAATCGGCGTAACACATTGTGCCAATGGCTTGTCCGCAACCATAGTCGATAATGTTTACTTTGGGTTGCTCACGGAAAGCGTCGGGCAATTGGTTGAATGCGTAGCGCAGTTTGGCTTGGTGCATACTGCCAAAAGAGTGCAGATAGACAAGCATTTGCGGTTCGGTGGTGAGTTGGTCAACGCCACGGTTCAGGTCTTCGTAGATTTCGTCAACCATTGGTTGCGGCAAATCATTTATAAAGGTGCGCGCCAAGCGTTGCACATTGTCAAATGTCGGATTGTCAATGTGTTGCAGTTTGTAGGCGTAAATGGTTCCGTTTTCCATCGCTATGCGGTTTCAGTTTTTTCAAAGTTATGAAAAGTTTGAAGAATGGAACGAGTGGGAAAGTGGTATTTTGCGGAAATAGGGAATAACAGGAACGTAAATGGTTGACAATGAACAATAAGAATATTGCTCAAGTCATCTTTGGTCTGTTGTCCGTTGTCTGAAGTCTCAAACAAACCTTCAAATTCCCGCCCTGTTCCGTCTGTAAAGCGGAATCGCCAACCCAAACGTCAGCGCATCGGATAGGGGTTGGGCGGCAATGATGCCCATCAGGCCGTAGAAGTGGGCGCCGACTACAAGCAGCGGCAGGAAGAACAATCCTTGGCGGGCGACGGCCACAAGCAAGGCGCCAGCGGTATGGCGGGTTGTCTGTAAATACATATTAGTCAGCACAATAAAGCCGTTCAGAATGTAGGTGCAGCAGTGGAATTTCAGCACCAGGGCGCCAAGGCTTATCACATC
>JAEEGJ010030780.1_pt1 | contig 10453 bp, 5 predicted proteins | sample 8958761 | NCBI WGS metagenome assembly JAEEGJ01 (sample SAMN16246546, study PRJNA631951) | gut metagenome | biome: gut microbiome; feature: rumen; material: RS-attached | host: Bos | place: Iran: Karaj | collected 2018-10
GAAAATAAAATTATTTCTAATCAGGGTTAATCAGAAATTTATTTTAGAAATAGTAATGATAAATATAATTTATGAATATAAAATTGTGAATAAATTATTAAAAATAATTAATTAGAGCTAAAAAATAAATCTTAAATGAATATCATAAAAAAAACAAGAGAAACTCTTGATTCAAAATATATTAATATTAATATTTAAATTAATATATTAACTTATAGTATGATAGATATTGATTAAATTATTTCAAATTAAATAATATATGAGAAGTAGCAAAAATAATACATTTCCAATTGTTTCAACTTTAGAAAATGGAAATTTAGTATTATTAATAATATCATATTTAAATTTAAAAGATTTTTCAATTTTATTACAGGTAAATAAATATTTTTTTAAATTATCAAATCATCTTCAAAATAAATGGAGAGATGGATGCATGAATAATTTTTCATTTATTTTAGATAATTCTTCTGTTTCTTTAATAACACCAACGGATTGGAAAAAATTATTAAAAAAAAATATAACAATACGGAAATTATGGAATAATATTTTATCAAATGAAATTTTAGAAATGAAAAATATAATTTATAAAGAATTGAAAGATATTTACCCTTTTCCTAGATTAAGAAAACAAAATAAATATTTTGAAAGTTTTGCAAATTCTGAACTACAAATTTATTTAATGGATATGCTTTATGAAGAACAAAATTTATATAATGAACTTGATAATTATTTTAAAAAAGGTAGTAACAATTTTAGTATTGAAAATCAAAAACACTTTCCTTTTGAAAAGTTAATAGATAATATTCAATCATATGTTCAAATTATTAAACAGAATAACATTTTAAAACAAATACTTATAGAATTAAGATGGTATATTTTTAATAATAATCATTTTAATATTTCAAAACAAATTCTTCCAATTCATATATTAAGAATTTTATCCTTAACTTTAATGGGTTATTGTGCAATAATTATTAATTATATTAATGATATGTCAAGGCCAGAAGATATTATTAATGAATATAATATAAGATATAAAAATTATTGTCAATTGGCAATTGATATTAATGAAAAATACCAAAATTTATCTATTTGTATTAATTATATTTATGATTCAATTCATATTACTAAAATTGCTCAACCTAAATTTTCAATTTTAAGATTATGTATGAGAATTTGGAATAGTTATTGCTTGAAAAAAATAAAAAATAATTTAATTGAATCTTTAAGAATTTCAGGAGATGAATTAATTAAAATTAATTTAAGAGAATTAATCAATGATTCAGGTAAATCTTTAAATTCTTCTTTAACTGAAAGTACAAATTATACATCTCAATATAGTATTAATATTAATAAAATAATGAATAAATTTAATATTTCTTTTTATGAAATTTTCTCAATGTTAAATGATACTTTATGTGATGAATTTATTGTTTATAAAATTAATCATTCTAATTTTAAAGATTCAAATGAATTAGTTTCTTTAATAGAAAATAATTATATTACTTCATTAATAACTCATATAAATAATATTATCTTGAGTTTTTATGATAAATCAAAAGATATTTCTAAAATTAATTATCCAGCTTTATATAGTTTTATTAAAAATTTTATATTTAATTTGAAGAATTATTCATATCTAAAATTTTCAAAAATTATTCCAAGATTTAGGATAAAAATTTTTGAATGTATTTATAATATATTAAAAAACCAATTAAATAATATTATAGTCCAAATTTTTTTAAATGTGAAAGATAATATCATTGAGTATAAAACTAATATTAATTATGAAAATTTTGAAATATTTGAAATATTATGTAAACTTTGTAATAATGATTATGATAAAGTATCTAATTTTTTGAATTGGTATCATGAACAAAAATATTCTTTAATGGATTTATTAAATATATGTATGAAATGGTATATTGAAGAACAAGGTAAAATTATAAGTAAGAACAAACAAATTGAAAATGAAATTAAGAAACAAAATTTAACTTTTATTGATGAAATTTCTGAAAAAAATAAAACCTTAACTTCTTTTTCTACTATGTTAACTATTGAAGATATTAAAAAAATTGATCAAGATTTTTAATTTATGAATATAAAATTTGTTTAATTAATATGTAAATATATAGTTGATTTATGTGAATGTTTAAAAAATAATTTTAAGGTTTTGAATATTAAGTTAAGTATGAAATAAATATTTTTCTAAATAATAAAATTTGAATATTTATTTCCAATGTTAATAAAAAAAAATTTCAAATAAAAAAAAAATTATAGCTATTATAAACTATTATTACAAAATAAAAAATATATTTATATAATTTGAATTTCAATTTATTTATTTATATAACCCTAAAACTTTTAAACAATTATTTGAAAAACTAAGAAATACAAAAAAATATAATATACAGATGACAATGATTATGATAAATGGGAACAATTTTCTTCTTCTTTCTTTTCTTTTTGTTTTTTTTGTTAAATATTATTTATGATTATTTATATTAATATTATTATCAAAGTTTTATTTTTTTTCAGAATTATTCAATTTAATATAATTTTGTTCTTCAGTTATTTTTATTATTATATTATCCGATAATATTTTTTACATTTAATTATAAAATTCAATTAAAGATTCTAAGAAAAAAAAATTAAATTTCAATATTTTAAAGAATATAAATTAAAAATATATAAAATATTCTATTTATTATCATTTGAAATTAAACTTAATTTTGAAGAAGTAAAATTATTTTCATACATCCAATGACAAAAATTTTGAGTTAAATCAATAGAATCTTCTTTATTAAAATCAAATAAATTTTTATCAGTTTCAAGAAAATCATTAATAAATTCATTACTTAAATCAGGAACATCTTCAGCACAATTTTCACTTGTATATTCAGTATCATCATTTAAATCAAAAACATTTTTATCATTTTTATAATATAATTCATCTTTTTTTTTCTTTCTATTAGAAATATTAACAAATTCTCTAAATAAAGTAACAAAAATAATTAATTTAGTAAAATAATTATTATTAACATGCATAGACATTTTATTTAAATAATCCATAAAAACTTTATCACTAATTTCTTTCTCATTATCAATTTTAATTAAAGTATCATGTGAATTTTTAAGAAATTTACCTAAAAAAGGATGACTTTCTATATTATCATAATTTTTCATTTCTTTTTTTAAATTTCTTTCTCTACTTTCATTACTTCCATATAAAATATTAAAAGCATCTTTTATACTTTTATCAAAGTCTTCAATTTCAGTTGAACCAGTTCGATTTTCTTTTAAAAAATAAGAAGCATCTAAAGGATTATATTTTAATCTTTCTTGATTATCACCATTATCTTTTTTAGGTCTTCCTCTTCCTCTTCCACTTGTATTACTAGTATTATGTTTTTGTTTACAATGAGTATATAATGCGGGATATGATAAATAACTTTTTTCACATAATTTACATATGAATGTTCTTCCTTGAGTCTCATTCTTTGAACGCCTTTTATTCTTTTTTCCTTCTTCTGATTCATTTATTAATTTTTCCTCTTTACTATTATTTCCATCTTTTATTATGTTTGATTCATTATTTATATTTTGCATTGTTGTAAATGGAATATTCATATTTATCATGTTTTGATATTGCACACTTTCATCAAGAAGTTTTTGATGTTCAGGGTTCATTTTTTATTTTTTTTGACTTTTAGGAAATTAATTTTTTTTAGATATACTAATATTTAAATATTCTTATATTTTTTATTATTATAATTTTTTTTTTTTTTGAGATTTTTGTTCTTTTTTTTTGAAATTAAAAAATTTAAATTATTACATAAAATAACATCAAAAGTAAATAATAATTTAGTTTTAAATTAAAACCTTTTAAAGTTGCAATAACTCCTTTTTCAGCTCCATAAAATTTATGTGCTTCTATAGTTTCTCTTTTATACATACTAATTAAATTATAATTATCATAATTAACACAATCAAATCTTTTCAAAGTATGACATTCATCACTATAATATTGTTTTTTAATATCAAAATATTTAACCCAAGAATCTTTATTATATTCATGACTTAAAGGGCAATAAGAAGTTCCATTTTTATTAAAACCACATTCACATTTTTTAGTATATATTTCATTTAAATCATCTCCAGAAGTATAATTACATATTTCATTAATCTCACATTTAACAAAACCATTGGAATCCATATTTTCAGGTTTAACATTATAATATTTTAATTCATCCAAACATTTTCCACTTCTTTCATCAACTTCTCCAAATTTACATAAAACTTTAAAATCTTTAATTCCTTTTTTCTCAACATAACTTCCTGCTTGAAGAGAATAATATTCAATACAAGTATTATTCATACAACCTAAATTATTTTTACATTCATATTGATTAGTACAGTATTCTCCTTTATTTTTTAATTTTTGACAAATTCCAATTGTTTCATTACAAAATAATCCTAAATTACAATCTGAATTACTTTTACATATTTCTTCTTCAAAATGACCAGTACAAATACCATCTTTACATTCTCCTATATCATTGTAATTTCCTCTCATACAAATATTATCACTTGTACATTTTTCTCCAGGAAATTTTAAGTAATTTTGATAATTATTATTTGCACCAAATTTATATTCACATGTTGAATTATATGACCAATTATTTTTTAATTTCTTTTCATCAAAATTACATATATAACCATATTCACATGGTTTTGGATTAATATATACTTGAATATTATCTCCATTTTCATTAAAAGGATTTTCTCCATATGCACAAGTATTATTATCAAAAGTAATTTCACCTAAATTTATTTTCGGACATTTAAATTCTTTTTGTATGGGAGGAGTATCATCAAATGAATAAATTGTTTTCATTATTAATTCTTTTTCAATTGGATTTTGAGGTAAAATTGAAGAATATTTACTTTCTATTAAATATTTATCTAAATATATTTGTTCTATTCTTGCATTCCAATTATTTCTTAGAATTTCTCTACAATAACTTCCTATTTTTTCTTCATTATTACAATATTTTGTATTATTAGGCAATAAAGTCTTTTTCATTATTTTAATTACTTTATTCCAATTATCATTATCAATATCACCATTTAAGCATTTTTTTCCAATATTTAAATCATTTCCAAAACTAAATTCACAATTACATAAATCATTAATTTCAAAAGTTTCTCCATTATTATTACTATATAAGCACTTATTATCACTTTCACAATTTAAATTATCATTTTTTAAAGAATTACATTTTCCTAAATAAACTCTTCCACTTTTACATAAAAAAGCATTTTCTTCATCTACCTCAATTCCATTATCAATCGAAAATAATTCAATACATTTTCCTTTAAAACATTTTAAAGGATATATACATTCATCAGTATTTGAACATTTAGATAATTTAGGTCTAGGAACTGTGCAAAAATTATTTAAGCAACTTAATCCAAAATAACATTCACTATTATCAATACAATCTTCTCTTGATTTTTTCCCTTCACATATATTATTAGTACATATATCTGATAAACAATCTGAATCTTTTTCACATTTTCCTCCTGGATATGATAATTTATCATATTCTTTCTCATTTTTATTACATATTCCTTCTTTTATTTCTTTATCTATTATACATTTTGAATTTTCATTACATTTATGTAAAAGAATACTTAATGGGGATTGCTTATATAAACATTCTTTTGGCTCTAAAGTTGTTTCTTTGTATGAAGGACATTTTTGTTCTTCTTTTTCAAATGATAAATGGAATATTAGTATGATAAAAGGGTATATCATTTTTTTAATTTTAAAATTATTAATAATATAATCTATTTGTTTATAATTTAATGATTAATTAAATATTAAAAATATTATTATTGATTTTGAAATTCTCTTTTAATATAATTTTCATATTTTTTCTTCACTGCAATTAATCTATTTTTTTTATCAGTCCAAATAATTTCAATATTTTTTAATTTTTCCATATAACCATCATATTGATTATCATCAATAAAGTCATATAATAAAAGGACATTTTCAGGATTTAAGACAGTAATTTCATCACCCCACATAATAATTTGATGAGCAACATTTTCAGGAATTTTATATTTATTTCCTTTAATAATACATTCATAACCTGATTTTGGATGAGAATGAGAACTTAAATAATCTAAAATTTGATTAGCATCAATATCTCTTTTTAATATATTTCTTATTTTTTCTCTTGTTATTCTTCCTGCAATAAAACCATCAAATATATAATTCACTTCAAATAATAATTCAAATATTTTTATATCTAATTCATTTTTTGTATATGCATATATATTAAAATCTGTTTCTACTATTAAAAAATTACCATTATTATTTTCACTTTCTGAATTTTGGGAATTTAAATTAACATCTTCAAATATACTTTTAATTAATGGAGTACAAAAATATTTTGTTTCTTTTTTATGTTCATTATACTTTTTATATATTATTCCCATTATACTTAAAATATTTAAAATCTCATAATATAAAATATCATCATAATCTTGAGGAAGTTTTGAAAAAGAAGTACATATTTCATATGAACATAATTGGAAAATAAATTTAGTAAATTTTGTGAATTTTATATTTATTATTTCTTTTGTTGTATTTCTTTCATTTTTAAAATAATCTTTTATATATCCAAAAAATAATCCTACACAAGTTCTTAAAAGATAATCCCTTCCTCTTAATATACATTTAATAGCATTTGAATTTAATTTATAATAACCATTTGGATTCTTTATTAAAAATCTTTTTCTAGTAAAATCAGACATTTTTGTATCATCTTTTAAATCAATATAATTATCTTTTTCAAATTTTAAAAAATATTCTATTATAAATTTTTGTAAAGAATCTATTCCTAATTGAAGTATTTTATGAAATTTTTTCTTTTTTTTACCTAAAGTATTATTTATTTGAGTTATTCCAACATTTAAAATTTTTCTAAATTTTTTTTTAAAAGTAGGTTCAATAACAATATATTCTCCATTATCTTGAATAATAGATAATTGTTTAAGAACATTTAAATAAGTCATTAAATTATCTTTATTATGAGTATGTGTATTTTTAGAAGAATATATTTCTAAATCTTCAAAAATTAAATCTCTTTTAGAAATGGCTTTTTCTGAATCATTTAAATATATTATTCTTAAAAGTATTTGTTGACAAACTTCAGGAAGAATTCTAAAAGTAAAAAGACATACACTTTCTTCATCATATATTGTTTTGAATTTAAGCTCAATTGATTGCATATTTTGATAAATATTCCAAAATGTTACATTTGTTATTTTACTTTTCATCTATTTTAAATAATAAATTCTAAAATTTTTAATTATTTAATAAAGAAAATTAAATAATATATATACATGAATTAAAATTTTTTTAAATTTTGAATTACTTTAATTACTTCTTTTTTTATTTATTTTCAAAAATTGATTCTAACACTAAGAGAATATTCCTAAGAGAAAAAACTTGATATTCTCCTTTATATAATGAATTATATTTATTAATTATTTTTGTTCTAATTTCATTATAAATATCTTCATCATATATCAATTTACTTCTTATCAATTCATTACAATATTTTTTTAATTGATTTAAATTAACTTCATCTTTTTCAGAGATAAGATACATTAAAAATTTATATTTAATTATTAAATTTTCTTCTTCTAATTTTAATATTTTTAAAAAACAATTTAAAAAACTTTCAAAATCACATTTTTCTCCTTTATAAACTAAATTTCTTAAAGTATCTTCATAAATCTTTTTATCACTTATTCCTATTTTTAATAAATACATTTTAGTTAAATTTAAAAACATTCTTTCTTCACAAAAACTAGCTAAATTAGATTTATTTTTAATTTGAAGATAAATATCAAGTAATCTCCTTAAATAAGTAATATGCATTTGTTTGCTATAATAATCAAAAATTTTATTTGAAAGATGATTTTTAAATTCACTTTCGTAAATATTATTTACAGAAATAATTGAATTACTTTCAGTTGATCTCTGAGAATTGATTCCTTTATCAAATGGATTTGGAGTTTCTTTAAAACAAATAGTAAAAGCTCTTTTATGAGGAATAAATGATATTTCATTTTTATTTTTATCATTTAAAAAAACAATAGGTTCATTTGAGTTTAAATCTAATAAATTAAGATTATCTCTTAATTCAAAATTATCTATATTTTTTTCATTAAATATTAAATTATTTTCTATTTCATTTTCAGGTTTTTTTATATGTGAAAGAATCACAGGTTCTTCAAAAGATAAATCAAAAATAATGTTATCATTCTCTTCATTTATTTCTTTTTTTTGATTTATTAAATTATCATCAATAATTAATTTTCCTTTTAAATTAACTAAAACATTATCTTCTAAAGAAAAAGAAGTTTGATTCATTGGAATATAAATTTGTAAAGTAGGATTTATTAAAAGATTTAAAGAATATTCTTCTTCATCATTTTCTTCCTCTGAACTTTCATCAATATCTTTTTTATTTTTTTGATTATTTTGTTGTTGTTGTTGTTGTTTTTTTTTTTCTTCTATTTTTAAAATTCTTTCAATTTCAATATTTTGTTCTTTAACTATTTTCTCATTTTTTTCTTCAACTTCTTTAGATAAATTTAACAATAAACACATTTTTAAAATCATATCTTTATTTAATTCATTTATATTCTTTTCATTATTTTTAAATAAAGCAACATCATTAGTAATAGATTGTGTTATAGAAGTATATGTATTAATATCAGTCATAATTATAAAATAAAATTTGATTATTATTATAAAAAAAATAAAAAATTAAATGAATATGAAAAAATTAAATAAAAAATTTAATAATGACTGACAGAACAATTTCTACAATAGTAGAAAATGATCCAAATGAACCAGATAAATTAATAAGTGCTCCTTTTAAAAATGATATAGGAGAGCAAAATTGTTTTATAAATGTAATAGTCCATGCATTACATTATACTTATCCAATTCAATATTATTTTGAAACAGAAGATATATCAGATCATGAAAATTTCAATTTATTAATTGAATTAGGTACAGTTTTAGAAAAATATAGACAATTAACTTCAAAAATATATTTTAATAAAATAGCAAAAGGGGTAAGATATTGTAATGTAGTTAATATAAGAGGAGAGTTGGATTATATGTATGAAGATAAAAATTTATTAAAAATTGGAAGTATGGGAGAACCTAGTGATGTATTTTATATATTTTTAAATGGAATTCATTGTTATTGTCAACAAGAAGGTTCTTTATTAAATGAACAAAAAGAAGAATGTAAAGATAAAAATTGTCCTTCTCATAATTCTTATTATATTAATTTAGTTTCTCAATTAGAATGTATTAATTGTGATAGTAAAAGTGATATATTAAAATTTCCTCCTAATAATTATATGTATGATATTGATGTTAATTTTATTATTTCTAAATTAGAAAATATGCAATATTTTGATGAATTTTATTGTAAATTATTTGATTTTGAAAAAGAAAAGTATTCTGATGATATTACAGAATTAGATGGTAATGTAAATTGTGAATGTAAAGAACAGAAAATTCAAAAAAATATTATTTTAATTAATGCAAATAAATATTTATGCTTTACTTTATCATGGAATACATTTAATCCAAAAGTTTCAGATATATGTAAAGTATTTTATACTATTCCTCAAATATTTTCAAATGAAGAAATATTTACTGTATATGATCCATATTCAGTAGAAACTTATTTTTTATTTGGATTAATATGTTATGCAGATAATCATAATATATGTTTTTTCTTAAATGTAGATGCTAAAGAGGAAGTAGAAGTATATTGGATATTAAATAATGATATGATAAATTTAAAAATGGATTCCTTTAAAGATGTTTTAAAATATTGTATTAAACATCACTATTTTCCCAAAATGTTATTTTATCAAATAAAAGACGAAGAAAATTCTAAATTTAATGATTTAATAAATGAAAAATTTTCTGATGAAGACTATTTCCAAATGTATAATTTTAGTTTAAAAATAGATATAGAGAATGCAACATCATATTCAAATGAACATAATTTAGATTCAAGATTAAGACCAGAAGACACACAAACTCATAAAACATTTGATGAAAATTTAATAAAATCAATAAATGATATGAGAAAAAATGATGAAAAAAGAAAAAAACCTCAAACAGTAAAATTAGATTCAGAAGGAAATCCTACATTAGTTAATGATGATGATGATTTATTAACTTATGAAACTTTAAGTGATTTACCTCCTCCAAGAAAAATTATGGAAGAAGATAAAAGTAAATATTTAATAAATGATGATGATTTAATGAATGATAATAATATAAGAACTACTCCTTTATTATTGAAAAATGAATGGTTTTGTTCTCAATGTCAAA
>JAEEGJ010030781.1_pt1 | contig 10453 bp, 10 predicted proteins | sample 8958761 | NCBI WGS metagenome assembly JAEEGJ01 (sample SAMN16246546, study PRJNA631951) | gut metagenome | biome: gut microbiome; feature: rumen; material: RS-attached | host: Bos | place: Iran: Karaj | collected 2018-10
GAATGGAGCCCTGGGACTTTACAGGACTTCCAATGGGACTGCGCCTTGTAATGGCCCTCTTCCTTTCAATTTCACTTTGTGTACTCTTCTCAAGCTTCTCTGGTTTCTTCTCTGCGAAGTTTAAGATTCACCCATTCATTTCTACACTTTCTGCCCAGCTGATTATTTACGGACTTCTCTTCTTTGGAACAAGTGGTACTCCGGTTGGTTCTATTGATCCTGGAATTAAGGATTTGATTGGTGGACGCTGGATTCTTTTTGAGTTCGACGGAGATTTAATAACCTTCCCTAAGCTGATTATTCCTGCGGTCATAGCGATTTTTGTTGCCTGGTTTATCTGGAACAAAACAACCTTCGGAAAAAATATGTACGCAGTTGGTGGCAATGCCGAAGCGGCAGCCGTAAGCGGTATTAACGTATTTGGTGTTACAATGGGCATCTTTATTATGGCCGGTATCTTCTATGGCTGCGGAGCCTTCCTTGAAGCCTTCCGTGCAAATGCAAGCGCCGGAACCGGTCAGGGCTTTGAGCTTGATGCTATTGCTGCCTGTGTAGTTGGAGGTATTTCTTTCAACGGTGGTATTGGTAGAATCCGTGGTGCGGTAATTGGTGTAATCATCTTTACAGGTCTTACCTACTGTCTTACCTTCCTTGGAATTGATACAAACCTTCAGTTCGTTTTCAAGGGATTGATTCTTATTGCGGCAGTTGCCCTTGATAGCGTTAAGTATTTGAAGCGTAAATAAAAAAGTTCTCATTTGATAGTCCTCTTTGAAAGCGGTGGTTGTGTGGCCACCGCTTTCTTTTTATAATGCAGATATGCAGAAATCACTCATCACAATAGAAAAATGCAGAATTGAAAATAACAGAGCAACACTTGTGCCGGAGCTTTCCTGGGAAATGAAGGAAGGCGAGGTCTGGCTTGTGACCGGCCCTAACGGCAGCGGTAAAGCTGATTTTTTGAATGCACTGGCCGGAGCGGGCAATGGCGATGCCGGAGTTGGAGGAGTCAAAATCACTCCTAACAACGAAGGGCTTTTTTCTGATATTTTTTCAGATTCAACTGATGTCGTTTCGCTTGAACGGGCTGCCCGCCTGATTCAGGAAGAAAGAGAAAATGATGAGAGTGATTATATTGAAGGCGGCGTTGACCATGGCCGCAGCGGACGCGTATTTATTGGCCAGGCACTTAAGGGCGATGCAAGCCATCTTGAAAATGAACCTGCCATAAAGCTCTGCGGAATTGAAAAGATTCTGGACCGGGGCCTTAAATATATGTCTACCGGAGAAATCCGCCGTACCCTGCTTGCCCGCGCCCTTCTTTCGGGCAAGAAGCTTTTGATTTTAAGCGACCCTTTTGCCGGCCTTGATGTCCAGAGCCGCACCATTCTTCTGGACTTTTTTGATTCTGTTGCACGGAGAGGAGGCAGCGGAGCCGGAGCTGGCTCTGCCCATCCTCAAATCATTCTTGGTCTTGAACGCTGGCATGAAGTTCCGGACGCTGTTACCCATGTTATAGAATTTGCTGATAAAAAGGTTTCTTTCTGCGGTCCGCGCCGGGAATACGAAAAACTGATTTCTGAAAGGGCTGCGGCTGCCAAGGCCGGTGAAGAAAAAGACAAACAGGATTTTCAGGAAGGCTTTGCGGAGCTGGCACAGACTGGTGAGGCTGCGGCCGAAAATACCGGAGATTTCCTTGTAGAAATGCATGATGTAAATGTTGGCTGGGACGACCATAAGGTTCTGCGCAACTTAAACTGGAGCCTGCGCCGTGGCCAACACTGGCTGGTTCGCGGGCCAAACGGCAGCGGTAAAACCACCTTCCTGGAACTTATAACCGGCGACAATATGCAGGTATTCAGTAACGATATCCGCATTTTCGGTAACCGCCGCGGCTCGGGCGAAACTATCTGGGATATTAAAAAGAGGCTGGGAATTGTTTCTTACCGCCTGCATGTTGAATACAGAATGCTGGGAGGAACTTCGCTGCTGGCAGTAATTATAAGCGGCTTTAGAGACAGCATAGGTCTTTACGACCAGCCAAGCGACCTGGAAATTGCTACTGCTAAAAAGTGGCTTGCCCTGGGAGGCTTTGAAGGCCGCGAATCTGAAAATTTTGGAAACTTAAGCTATGGTGAACAGCGGGCCGTTTTGATTTTACGTTCGGCTGTAAAAAATCCAGAAATTCTTATTCTGGATGAGCCTTGCCACGGCCTGGACGAGAATTACCGCAGCAAAATCCTTCAGTTGATGGAACTCATAGGAAAGGGCGGCACAACTACCATGCTGCACGTTACTCACGACCCGAGCGAGGTGCTTCCATGCGAAAAGCATATACTGGAGCTGCATCCCAACGAAGATCCTATGTACAAGATTATCGAGCAATAACACTTTTTTCTCGCAACTTCTCTTCTCGCTTTGCCGATAATCTCTTTATGAAAAAAACAATCAGCTTAATTATACTCCTCTCAGTTTTTTGCTGCGCTTGTTCTGCCCGCGGAAAAGCTGATACTGAAATTCCAACCGAAGAAGTGGAATATGCATTTAAAGGCGATGAGCCTTCTGTTTCTGTAGAAGAAGAAAAACCTCTTCTCCCCCTCTATAGTCTGCGCCAGCCGACCGGTAAACCCCTTCAGCTGCGCGAAAGCTGGGGCTATGTTATGCAGAGCCGCCTGGACGAATACGATAATTCTATTCCTCTTACTGATGTCTGCTTCTTTTCTGCCGAGGTAAACTGCTACGGTGAACTTACGGCAATTCCAAACCGTTCTAAAATCAATACAAAGGGAGCTCGCTGCCACCTGGTAATTACCTGCGACAGCAAATCTCTTACTCATTTTATTCTTGAGCCAGGCAGTAAGGTCCGCAACAATCTGCTTAAGGCTATTGTAAAGGCCGGAGCCCCATACGACGGAGTTCAGATTGATTTTGAGCTTGTTCCTGCCCGCGACCGAAAAAACTTCATTTCCTTCTGCTCGGACCTGCGCTATATGCTTGGTAAGGCAAAATGGTTTTCTATTTGTGTGCCTGCCCGCTTTAAGCTGCTTTCTGAAGATATTTACCCTTATGCAGAGATTTCCAATTACTGCGACCGCGTTTTTGTTATGGCCTATGATGAGCACTGGGCTGGCGGCCGACCTGGTCCTGTTGCCTCAGTTGAATGGTGCCGCAAGGTTATGGAATATGCCCAGAAAGCAATTCCACCAAAAAAACTTATTATGGGTCTTCCCTTTTATGGAAGAACCTGGGCCAGCGAAACAACTGCCGGTGCCTGGTACTTCAGTGGCGCAAACCGCATTATGACGGAGCACAAGGTTGAAGAAGTAAATTATGAAGAAGAAATCCCTACCTTCAAATATACAGCCCAGGTTGAAGTAAACGGCTATTTTAATGATGCTTATTCTGTGCTTGAGCTTGCCCGCCTCTACGAAAAAGCCGGCATCCAGAAAATGGGCTTCTGGCGCATAGGACAGGAAGATCCGGCCTTCTGGGATTGGGTAGAAATATCTAAATAGATTTTTTATTTACAAGTGACACTTTTTCTCCTATTATTTGTTATATAGATATATGCAGGGCAAATTGCCCGTGTACAGGAGAATAATATGAAACGAATTTTATCTATTTTATTGATTTTATTTACAGTTTCTGCCGGATTTGCTTTTGCAGAAGCTGCCGCTACAGATCCTTTTGATTCTCTCGTTGAAAAACTTTTAAAGGATTTTGATGATGATGGTGCAAGCGTTGCCGTAAAGGTTTTTACATCTGATTTAGGAAATAACGAACGAAAAAAGATTTCTAAATCTGTTCAGTTCTCTCTTTACTGTACAGACCTTGTTGAAGTTGTATCAAAATCAGATGAAGCTGATTATATCTGTACAGGTAAGATTGAAGTTGATGGCCCGAATTACATCATCAGTGCAAAACTTATCGACAATTATGATGATACAGTAATCGGTAAGGCAAAGCAGAAGGTTCCAAAAGATTACTATGCAGAAAAACCAACCGATGTAAAGGTTCAGACTGTTGTTGTAGAAGACACTGTAGATGCTGACGATGTACTTGGTGCTCTTGTTGTAGGTGCTGTTATTGGTGGTGTTTTCCATGCCGCAACTACACCTCGCACTGTTTACGTAAGTCCTTCAAGACCTTCACGTCCAAGCAGACCTTCAAGAGCCAGACCTAACAGACCATAAAACCAGAAACGTCATGCTGAACTTGTTTCAGCATCCATAAAAAGACACCTGTTGCGACAGGTGTCTTTTTTTATTATTATTATTTTTGAGGTAGCAATATGATTTTTTCACCAAATGAAATTCAAGAAACCGTAAATATGTTTATGCGCCAGAAGCTGGATATCCGCTGTATTACAATGGGTATTTCTCTTCTGGATTGTGCTGATTCTGACAGCAAACGAGCCTGCGATAAAATCTACGACAAGATTATGAATAAAGCCGGCAAACTGGTTCAGACTGGTCAGGATATTGAAAAGGAATTTGGTGTACCTATCATCAATAAACGTATTTCCGTAACTCCTATTGCACTTGTTGCCGGAGCCAGTGAAGCTAAGAACTACGTTCCATATATTAAGACACTCGACCGCTGTGCTCATGAGCTTGGCGTAAACTTTATCGGTGGTTTTTCTGCCCTGGTTCAGAAAGGTATTACTCCTGCAGACCGCATCTTGATTGACTCTATTCCAGAAGCTCTCGCTTCAACTGATTTTGTTTGTTCCAGCGTGAATGTTGGAAGCACAAAGTCCGGCATCAACATGGACGCCGTAAAACTCATGGGTGAAACAATCGTAAAGACCGCAGAGGTTTCTAAAAACTGCGAAGTAAACGGCTGTGCAAAGCTGGTAGTTTTCTGTAACGCTCCTGAAGATAACCCGTTTATGGCAGGTGCCTTCCACGGTCCTGGAGAAGCTGATTGTGTAATCAACGTTGGTGTATCTGGTCCTGGAGTTATTCTTGCCGCTGCCCGCGAATACAAAGGTCAGCCAATCAACGTTCTCGCTGACGGTATTAAAAAGATGGCCTTTAAGATTACCCGTATGGGTCAGCTGGTTGGAAGCGAGGCCGCTAAACGTCTTGGCGTTCAGTTTGGTATTCTTGATTTGTCTCTTGCTCCTACTCCTGCCGTTGGTGACTCAGTTGCCCGCATCCTCGAAGAAATTGGTTTGGAAGGCTGTGGTGCTCCGGGAACAACTGCTGCCCTCGCTATGCTTACTGATATGGTAAAGAAAGGCGGTGTTATGGCTTCTACAAACGTTGGTGGTCTCAGCGGTGCCTTTATTCCTGTATCAGAAGATGAAGGTATGATTGAAGCCGCAAAGAACGGTTCTATCTGCCTTGAAAAACTTGAAGCTATGACTACAGTTTGTTCTGTAGGTCTGGATATGATTGCAATTCCTGGTGATACTCCGGCAACTACAATTTCCGGCATCCTCGCTGATGAATTTGCAATCGGTATGGTAAACAATAAAACTACTGCCTGCCGCCTTATTCCGGCTCCTGGAAAGAAGGCAGGAGAATGGGTTGAGTTCGGTGGACTCCTTGGAGGCTGTCCTGTAATGCCTGTAAGCAAGTTCGGCTGCGCAGACTTTATTAACCGCGGTGGAAGAATCCCGGCGCCTATCCACAGCTTCAGAAACTAATGACTTTAATTCCAATTGAGACGCCAGAGGATTATTCTCTGGCAGAACAATTTGTGATTCCCCACGAAGAGACCTGTGCTTCACTGGCCTCTCTCGTGCGACGAAAAACCGACAAGCTCGTTTTTCTGAAAGACCCTTCGACAAGCTCAGGGACCACGGACTCAATTCTCGGTATTCTAAATCTTGATTCTACTATCTATCATTGCATACCAGATACTAATTTAATTGATAAAATTGCCCTCTTAGAAAATCTTCCTTATCTTCTTAAGAAACCTGTACGCTGTATAAGCGGGGAAGCTGAATCTACAAAATATCTTATTAACTTTTTTCCTAATCCGGCACAGATATATGATTATAAGATGATGCGGTGGTTGAGAGATGTGGTTTCGATACGTCCTTCGGACTACTCAACCACCGGCCTTTCCGGCGGCGAAGAAATTATCCGCTGCACCGAGCACGATATGGAACTCCTGCATCCGCTCCAGAAAGACTACATGAAAGAAGAAGTTGCCGTTCCAGGCCGCACTCTCTCAGATGCAGAAGTGGACATAAGCCTGCGCCAGATTCTTAAAAATCAGCTTTGCTTTGCCCTGACCGTAGACGGCGAAATAGTGGCTAAAGCAAACACTAATGCAATCGGGATTAACTGTGTTCAGATTGGTGGAGTTTACACTCACCCGCTTTACCGCCGCAACGGTTATGCTGGTGCCCTTGTTCAGGCTTTAAGTAACCGCGCCATCCGTTCAGGTAAGCATCCGGTTTTATTTGTAAAGGAAAAAAATACGCCCGCCTTCAATCTCTACCAGAAACTTGGTTTCGAAGAATGCGGGCGCTATACGATTGCGTATTATTAGATCCCGAATCAAGTTCGGGATGATAGTCTTTTACTCAAGGTTCAACTTAAGTTTCAAAATGAAGTACGTTGCTGTTCCATAAATAGCAGAAAGAATCATTCCAAAACATGCATTCCAATATAACATGTTGCTGCCATCATATGTTTCATTAAGGAAATTAAAATTTATTGTTCCCAGAAGTCTAGAAGTTATACTGATGATAATAATGATTGACGCAATCTTTACCAAAACTCTATGCTTCTTAGATAAGTGTCCGAGTGCATTTACCAGATAAATAAAAACAATTAAACACAAGGACCAGGCCATATCTAAAAGAATCAAACCAATAAATACAAATTGCCAGCCTTCATCAAGTTGAATCAGACTTAGATTTTTAATGAAGACCAGAATAAACGAAAGCAACATTACAGCTGTATAAATCAGATCCCATACAATGACTGTACAAATGCGTCCCCAAATATGCTCTCCTATTGTAACTGGTAAAGAAAGATTCAAATATGCTTCATCACCTAAAAGCCCATTTTTGAAGCGTTTTGCAACAGCACTAATTGTGACTACAGCAGAAACTACAACCAGAATCCAGTAAATCATAAAGAAAAAGCCAGATAGAGCATTTTCATTTCCATTCACATTGAAAGAAAAGCTGAAATCCAGACTTCCATCAGCAGACTTTGGAATTAACAGTCCTGCAATTAAGGCAATTGCCAGTATTGAAATATTTACCGGCATAAGAGTTCGTACAAGATGCTTCATCTCATATTTAAAAACTTTTCCAATCCAGGGAAAAGGATTTCTTATAGTCTTTGTATTTTCCATTTTCATCACTCCTGTTTAACATCTGAACTCTTCACGGAAGAGCTGGTCTATAGACATTCCCTTTTCTTCGCGAATATCATCAACATCACCCTGGCGGATTATATTTCCTTCTTTCAAAAAGAGAACATAATTCAAAACAGATTCAATATCACTAATTAAATGAGTAGAAATAATTACTGTCGCATTTTCACTGTAGTTTGAAATTATTGTATTCAGAATATAGTCGCGGGCTGCAGGGTCTACACCACCAATAGGTTCATCCAGCATATACAAAGGAACTTCGCGGCTCATAGTCAAAATCAGCTGAACCTTTTCTTTTGTTCCTTTTGAGAGGCTTTTTAATTTATCGCCCGCTTCAATCTTAAGGCTCTTAAGCATGTCAAAAGCTTTAGCCTTATTAAAGTTAGGATAAAAATCTGCCATCATCTGAACCAGGTCTTTTACAGTCATCCAGTCGTTTAAGTAAACTCTGTCCGGTTGATAAGCTGCAATCAGTTTTGATTCGGCACCAGGCTTAAGACCACAAACACTAATCTCGCCGCTTGTAGGCTTTAATAGTCCGGCTGCAAGTTTAAGCAGGGTTGTCTTTCCACTGCCGTTTGGACCAAGAAGGCCGACAATAGCGCCCTTTGGAACGGAGATGTTTATTCCCTTTAAGGCAGACTTTGTAATATATTTTTTTGTCAGATCTTTACACTCTAAAACTGTATCCATCATACTCTCCTATTCTTCCTGAATAATCTTGATAACTTCTTCCTTATCAAATCCAAGCGACTTCATTTTTTCAAGAAAAGCCGCTATTTCATTTTCTGCAACTTCCTTTTTCATATTCAAAATCATTTCCTTATCATCTGTAATAAATCGTCCCGAAGTTCTTTCAGTACGAACCAGTCCCATACGCTCGAGTTCGGCCAGGGCCTTTTGCATGGTATTTGGATTTACCTGAGCCTTTACAGCTAAATCCCTGACAGAATCAAGACGGCTGCCTTCCGGGAGCTCACCGGAAATAATCTGCGCCTTGAAATAATCCATCAGCTGAAGGTAAATCGGTTTATCATTGGTAAACTGATATTCCATTGCAACTCCTATATATGACATAAAGCCAAAAATTCTAAGTTTAGCTTCAAAACATTGTATTAAGCACATAATACAGTAATACAAACGGGATGTCAACAAATTTTTGCTATTTTTTCGTTTTTACGATATGATTGTAGTCATATTAAGAAAGGATAATTAAAAATATGAGAGAAATCACTTTTTCAAAAACAGCTAAGAACTTAATTCGTTTATTATGTATTAACGGAATTATTGTAGAAATCCTGTGCATTCTTCGTTTATTCATTAAGACAGGTTTTACACTGGAAATTGAGAGTATTACAAATCTTCATACCTTTATGATGTCTGATTTAAATACAGCAATAGTAAACGGGATTTGTCTGATTTTCTTTTTTATCTTTCTTTTTGTTCCCCAGCATTTTTACATCTTTGCAATAATTTCATTTTTGTATTCTTTTAAAATCATACTTGTTGATACCATTGCAAAATATCCGATTGGCCAGCTTTTGTATCTGATGGGTACTGCCTGTCTGGTTTTTCTTGGCTTTTTCAGATACCACAGAAATATAAAAATCGTTATTACAATTCTTACTAATTATATTCTGATTTTCCACAATATAAAATTTGGACTTGATGTTCTTCTTTCTTCCCTGATTACTGCAGTTGGTTACAATCTTGTCTTTTTTGTAACCCTCTTCTTTGCAGTCAGTCTTTTCAAATTTCTTTACATCAGAAAAAATGCCAGAGTTTGGGACCTTTCTCAATACCCGGATCTTACCACACGCGACAAGGAATGGCTTAAGCAGATTCTTGACGAGAAACGTTACGAAGAAATTGCAGCTGATTCAGGAATTACAGTTGGTACTCTTAAAAACCGTATGCACCAGATTTTTAACATTGTTGGTGTTGATGACCGCATAAGCCTGCTTGCAAGTTACAGCGGCTATGAGGTGAAGTTTTAAGAAAGATGCTGAAATAAATTCAGCATGACAGCAAGTCCCCGATTGTTTCCTTATAATGATCGTCGAAGGTGGCTCGGATAAGCGGACGGGCCAAGATAACCTGGTCGGCCCCGTAATAAAGGGCTGTCTGAATATCTTCGCGGGTACGGATTCCTCCGTCCACCCAGATTTCCTTACAGTATTTTTTGAGTTCTTCTGAATGTTGAGAAAGGAAGTTTGCAGTACTTCCAATGCGGGTTTCTACGCGGCCGCCGTGGTTTGAAATGTAAACTACATCCGGGCGAACCTCTTTTACCAGGGCAATGTCTTCTTCTGTAAAAACACCTTTAATAACAAAAGGCAGCTTTGTATGCCCGCGGAACTCTTCCAGCTGGGCTGCTGTTTTGCGCTCCAGGTTTACCAGATTTCGCATTGTTACAATATTATATGAGTCTATGTCAATTCCGATGTGGCTTGCGTAAGGACGGATCCACTCGATGCGTTCAAAAAGCTTTTCCTGGGGATAAGGCTTGAGGAAGAAGGCTGCTTTGAGTCCCGGGAACTGTCCGCTTGCACTAAGGGCTTTTACAGCAGCCGTACCAAGCTTTAATTTTTCATCCGGGCAGCCATCGCCTACACAGAGGCCCAGGCCCGCCTGCGCCGCATTCATAAGGTAAGGTAAATAAAAATCTGCTTCCTTTGCATAACCGATGTTTTCTACTGCTCCAGTTACAGGACCGCAGCGGAGCAGTTCCGGGCGAACTTGAATTGCACGGATTTCATCACCCGCTCCCCTCTGGCAAGCTTGGTCAAAAAGCTCCTTCCAGCCTTCGCAATTCAACTGAAAATTTTTTCCTTCAAAAACACCGCCAAGTCCCGGAAGCATTCCAGGACATCCGTAACCATCGCAAATCGCGCAGCGGTGGCATTTTAATTCACCAGCTGTCGCAATATTAGTCGCCAAAACAAATTCCTAAATCACGGGCAGTTTTAAGTACAGGGTCTTTTTCCGTAATTTCTTTTACACGGCCAGCAACAACAGAAAGCGGAGTTGCCGCAATGCCGCCGTTCTTTACTGCAACAAGATTTCCAAATCTGCGTTCTGCCAGAAAATCTGCAGCTGCATTTCCAAG
>JAEEGJ010030782.1_pt1 | contig 10452 bp, 5 predicted proteins | sample 8958761 | NCBI WGS metagenome assembly JAEEGJ01 (sample SAMN16246546, study PRJNA631951) | gut metagenome | biome: gut microbiome; feature: rumen; material: RS-attached | host: Bos | place: Iran: Karaj | collected 2018-10
CGGAATGCAAGCGCGTCGTTATGGACAAGGTCCGTACTGGCGAACGTGAAATCAGCATGACCTTCAACCCGGAACTCTCCGACATCAGCATCGAAGAAATCGAAGGCAAGGACGTGATCGTGTTCGATGACATGGTCCGTACCGGCACGACGATCGTGCAGTGCTGCGAACACATCAAGAAGGGCAACCCGAACCGCGTCTGCTTCGGTGTTACGCACTTCCACACCAGTGCCGAAGCCCGCGAAAAGCTTAACAGCCCGGCTATCGACGAAATCCTCACGACCTCTACGCTCCCGGATATCATGAACCGTGACTGCCAGGGCCGCCTTCGCAAGAAACTCACTGTCTTGAAGCTCGGCAAGTGGATTGCTCGCCACGTGATGCAGATGTACGGCATGGATGACGGTCGTTTTGAGAAGGACTTCTACAAGATTGATATGTCCTCGAAGAACCCGCGTTGGCCGCCTGCATTCTTCTAATAGAGTCTGTATATGGAAGAAAGTCCGGATGTCGAGAGACGTCCGGATTTTTAGTTTTTGAACATTTTTCTGGAAAAGTGGTTTAAATGTCCGGAGAAAGTGTTGTTTAGCTTGACATAAATATTTTCACTGATTTGAAATTTTAATAATAAAACGTATTATTTTTATAAGATAGGATATGGGAAGCACTTTATGGCAGATGAACACTCGATACCGTTGACGACAAATATCTTGGACGGGGTTGGCATAGGGCTTTGGGCTGTTGAAATTGACGACGGCTGTGCTCCGCGCATGACCGCGAATTCGACTATGCTCAAGTTGCTTGGGCTTGAAGAGGGTGTTTCTGCCGAAGATATTTTCCACGCCTGGTTTGATAATATTGACCCGGAACATTTTGCCGAGGTCAAGGCGTATGTCGACAAGATGAGTGCTGGCGAGGCGCCTGAAATTCAATACCCTTGGCATGCCCCCGATGGCCGTGTCCGTTTTGTCCGCTGTGGTGGTACCCGCAATTACGATTATAAGAAAGGGGTGAGGCTCGAAGGCTGGCACAAGGATATCACAGAGCTTGCGCTCATCCAAAAGACTACTGAAGAGGAGCTCCGCAACGAAATCAAGACAATGGATCTTGATACAAAGCGCGAACGCTTGCAGAGTGCCCTCAATGAAAAGCTTTATGGAAAGGCAATTCTCGACAAGGCGTATAGCTATTTCAAGGTCAACCTTTCTGAAGGCAAAGTCTCTCGCCCCTTTATCCAGATTATTGAAGGCAAGTCCGTTGACGTGAGCGATTCGTTTGGCGAAGACTTTCCGCATTACGATGCGATTATTGAGAAAATTGCAGATCAGCTTGTAGATAATGAATATCGGAAAGCTTTTGTGCAGCACCTCTCGGCAAAGTCGCTTATAGACCAGGTCAAGAAGGGTGATTCCATCCCTGAATACACCTGTCGCTTTTACTCGCCGCACATCGGTTGGCATTACAGCCGCTTTGTCTGCTACGTTTCCAAGAACGAAATCCTGAACGAATACCAGGCGATGATGGTCGCTTACAACGTCTCGGAACAGCAGAAACAGGATGCCGCAATTCGCGACTGCATCGATGTTCTCTATAAGGAAAATCGTTCCAAGGACGCTATCGAAGAACTGCTTGCAACGCTTGCTTCGTATTACGATGCCGATAGGGCGTACATCCTGGAATGCGACAAGGAAAAGGAATACCTCAGTAGCACTTATGAATGGAGCCGTAAAGGTGTGAGGCCCAACAAGGCGGGGCTCCAGCGTATTCCATTGGAGATAATCAATCCGTGGATTGAATCCGTGGGCGACATGGATGCCGTTTATCTTGAATCTCAGAACGATGAATATGGCGTTTGGGAAAGACTGTATAAATCGCTACCGGTTCTGGATGTCAAGCACATTAGTGTATCGACGATTGTTTCAAATGAACAGCGCTACAGTTTCCTCGTTTTGGACAATCCCAAGGAATCGCAGAAGAACTTTGCGGTCTTGAAGCTTGTCGCAAATTTTGTGGAAAACGAAATCAACCGCAGAAAGCGCATGGACGAAGATGCTGCGGTGACTTCGCTCTTGGCGTCGGACTATTCGTGCATCTTCTATTGTGACCTGGAATACGACTTGGTGACGGCGCATAAGCTGAATCCGGGAATCCAGAAGATGCTTGGTGATTCTCTGGGTGAATTTACCTATAGCGGTGCGATTGATTATATCGTCAGTAAGGTTGTTGCCTCTGAATATCAGGATGCCGTGCTGAAGAAGCTTTCGGTCAAGAATCTCAAGTCGCTATTGCAGAAGAAGGGTGTCACGAGTTTTGAATTCGTGAGCTATTCGGACAAGTTCTGCGAGTGCAAGGTCGTTGCCGTCAACAGGGGGCAGAAAGCTTTCGTAATCGGTTTTGCCGACAAGGATGAGCAGATCCGTACGGCTCGCATGCACCAGAAAAAGATTGAACAGGACTTGGAAATTATCGATATCCTCGCGTCGGAATATTCGGCGGTCTATTATATCGATCTGGAAAAGGATACGATTACTCCGTATTCGATGAACAAGGAATCGGAATCTCTGTTTGGTAGCCGTTTCCGTTCGGGAATCCCGTATTCCAAAGCGTTTGATGAATACGTCGAAGGTGTGGTCTGGGAACGCGACCGTGAAAAGATGCATAAGGCGGGCGCTCTTGCCAATATCAAGAAAGAGCTTACCTTGCAGAAGACTTTCATCACGACGTACCGTGGCGATGTCGAGGGCAGACCGCACTATTGCGAAATGAAGTTTGTGAAAGTGGGCGATGAGTTCGATCGTCCGGTCGCTGTGGCGCTTGGCTTTGCCGAAAAGGATGACCTGATTCTCAAGGATTTTGTGAACGACATCCTGTACGATGACTACGTGTCCATTTACTTTGTGAATGTCGAAGACAATTCCTTCCGTACCATCAAGTCTTCGAATGTACCGTGGGTGGAAAAGCGTCCTCTGTACAGTACGTATTCCTATGAAGTCAAGAACATCAGCACCCTCGTCATGGAAGAATTTAGGCAGGACTGGCAAAAACTTTCAAACCTGTTCTATGTGCAAAAATTCCTGCAAAATGCGGACCAGCGCGAACAGGAATTCAAGATTGAAAGTGGCGAATGGCTGCGTGCAAAGTTTACGACCATTGAGCGCAATGACCAGCATGAGGTGGTTTCGTTTGTGCTCTCGTTTATGCTATTGAGCGATGACCAGGTTGAAAAGCTGGAACTGGATGCAAAGATTGCCGAGCAGAACGACTTGCTTGAAAAACAGCAGGTGATGCTCCAGAAGGCGCTTTCGATGGCTCAGTCTTCGGACCGCGCAAAGACAACGTTCCTCTCGAACATGAGTCACGATATCCGCACTCCGATGAATGCGATTGTCGGCTTTACAGGGCTTGCGATGGCGCATATCGACGAAAAGGAACTTGTGTTGGATTACTTGCGCAAGCTTGGGCAGAGTTCCAATCATTTGCTTTCGCTCATTAACGATGTGCTGGATATGAGCCGTATCGAATCGGGCAAGATGGTACTCTCCGAAAAAGACGAGGACCTGATAGAAATTATCAATGCGCTCAAGGATATTGTCCAGGCGGATATCGATGCGAAAAATCTCACTTTTGAAGTGGAGATGAATATTTGCGAGGCGGGTATCGTTTGCGACAAGTTGCGCCTGAATCAGGTGTTGCTGAACGTGCTCTCGAATTCAATCAAGTACACGCAGGCAGGTGGCTCGATTCATGTGCAGGTGACCGAAAAGGAATCCATGAAGCGCGATTCGGCTCTGTATGAATTCCGCATCCGCGATAACGGTATGGGGATGAGCGCCGAGTTCCTGAAAACGATTTATGAACCATTTACACGTGCAAGTACTTCGACGGTAAGCGGCATTCAGGGGACTGGCCTTGGCATGTCCATTACCAAGAATATCGTCGAGATGATGGGTGGTCGCATTGAAATCTTTAGTGAAGAGAACGCAGGGACCGAAGTTGTTCTTGAGCTGGATTTCAAGTTGCACGATAGTGCCCGCATGCGTGCGCAGATGAGCGATGGCAATTTCGATTTTGCCGGCAAGAAGATTTTGCTTGTCGAAGATAATGAAATGAACCGTCAGATTGCATGCGACATCCTTGAAGATAACGGGTTTGAAGTCTTTACGGCAGAAAACGGTCAGGAAGCGGTCAAGCTTATTGAACTTTCTGTGCCGGGGCAGTACGATCTTGTGCTGATGGATGTGCAGATGCCGGTGATGGATGGTTATGCGGCAACGCGTGCTATCCGCGTGCTCCCTGCAGGGTATCAGTCGCGAATCCCGATTGTCGCAATGACGGCGAACGCCTTTGAAGAAGACCGCAAGGCTGCTCTTGATGCAGGCATGGATGAGCATATTTCCAAGCCGATAGATGTAGACAAAATGAAGTATATTTTGTCGAGATTTCTTAAGAAGTGAAGCTTAAATGTTAAAGAATGTTGATGGTGTCCACAATGAAAAGGTGATGCATAGGGATCACCTTGTTTTTGCCATTGTTCTCGTTGTCGTGACGGCTTTGGTGTTCTTGTTTATTTGCCAGAAGATTTTGAAAATCGTTGAAGACGGGTGCTTCAATAGGCTTCGAGAATATGCCGAGGTGGCGTCGAATGAATTTGTCATGAGCAACCTGCACTACGGCGGAACGCTCCAGTTTGTGGCGGATGCCTTGAGTGACCGTAGCGATTACTCTGTCGACAGCTTGCGACCGAAATTGGATGAGATGCAGCCGTTCTTGCGTGACCAGAAAATCAATATCCTTTTGCCGGGCGATACGGTCGTTTTGCCGGATGGCGCCTTGACGAGTTCAAAGGGGATGGGGTTCTCGTTTGAAACTGAAGCCTCAGAAGCTGCCCATGTGACGGTCCGCCTTGAAAGTGACAAGCAAGAGGAAAAACTCCTGTATCACTTTGTGCCGATTAAGAGCCACGGGAAAACGGTTGCCATTGCGTACTGGAATTTTAGCTTGGGACTTATCCACCAGTACTTGCGAAAGGACAAGCGCTATGACCGCAAGATGTATGTATATGTCATCAATCGCGATGATGGACGCTTTATTGCGGACACCAAGCATGATTCGCTGAAGAGTATCCATGATTACATGAACGAGATGGATAACGAAAGGGGATTGTTCTCGGCGCTTGTGGATAGCATGCTTGTGGGGGCAACGGGCGAGGCTTGCGTTGAAAACTATTGGGAAGAGTCCAACTGCTTCTTCTACAAACCCTTGGCGGTAAACCACTGGAGCATTGTCATTTCGTCTCCTGAAAAGAATGCGATGGCGGCAATCCATAAGGTGCGCTTTATTCTGCTATGTTTCGCTATTGTGTTCTTGATTTTCTTTTTTGCTTACTTTGTGTTGCTCCGTCGCGTCGCAATTCGTTGCTTTGCTAATGAAGCTGACCGGGTTAAGCAAGATGATGTGGGCAAGGTGCGCTACATGCAGATGAAGCTCTTGGGGCTTTTGTCCAAGAACTTTATCCATATTTATTACGTGAATCCGGAATCGGGATCTTATGTTGTGTACCCGAGTGCGATGAACGACTTGTACAAGGAAATCCTCAGCCGCTTTGACTGCAATGTCTCGCTGTACGACATCATGAATAATGATGAACTCACGAAAATCCACAAGGATGATTTGGAACTTTGCCATAGCGTGTTTAACAAGGAAGCGTTCCTTGAAATGATGGGTTCGAATGAATCCCGTAAAGTTGTGGACATGCGCTGGTTCATCAATGGCAACTGGGTCTGGCTGCGCCATACGCTGATTGGTCTTGCCGATGGCAATGGTGGCGGCTATGTGCTTATTGGTGTTGAAGACGTGAACGATGAAAAGGTCGCTATCGAAGCAGAACGCGAAAGACTTTCTGTGATCAAGGGCCTTTCGGAAGACTTCACGCTCGTGAGCTTTATCAACCCGTCCACACGCGAAGACCATCTTTATTATGTGAAGAAAAACAACTGGGCGGACAACCCGAATTGGCGGAAGGTCGGGAATTTTGAAGACCGCCTGAAGCTGATCGCGAATACGCTTGTGCATCCGGATGACCGCAAGATGTTCATGGAAATGACGTCTAGCGAAGTTGTGAAGGAAAAGCTTGCGGCAAAGGGCGCCTATTACGTCAACTACCGTATGATTATTGACGGGGCTGTTGAATACTGGCAGCTCAAGTTTGTGATGGTGGGCAAGGCTCCTGACGCGCAGAACCAGATTGTGGCTGGCTTCATCAGTGTTGATGAATCGACCCGTTTGCAACTGGAACAGAAGGAACAGCTTGAAACGCAGGCTGAGGCATTAAAGCAGGCGCTCTCGGCAGCGCAGGCGGCAAACAGCGCCAAGAAGGAATTCCTCAATAGCATAAGCCATGAAATCCGTACTCCGCTTAACGCTGTCATTGGCCTTACCTCGATTGCCTCGTCGCATGTGGGGGATGCAGAACGCGTGAAGGATTGCCTGGTGAAAATTGACCAGAGCTCCGATCGCCTGCTTTCGATTATCAACGACATTCTCGACATGAGCCGTATTGAATCGGGCAAGTTCGACCTCAAGGAAGCTCCGACGCACTTGTTCGAAGTCGTTCACGAGGTGGAACGCGATATTCGCAATGACTTGCAGGCGAAGGACCTCAAGTTTGAACTGGATTGCGTTGGCATCAATGATGACGAAGTCGTTTGCGATAAGGACCACTTGAGCCAGGCGCTTCTCAAGGTGCTTTCGAACGCTATCAAGTTTACGAAGGAAGGCGGCACTATCTCGATGAGCGTCAAGGAAACTCCGCTTACAAAGTCGAGCTATGCGGCATACGAGTTCCGTATCAAGGATAACGGCATCGGCATGAGCGAAGAATTCCTCAAGACGGTTTATGAACCGTTTGCGAGAGAGTCTACAGTGTCGAGAGATGTCCGCGGCATGGGCCTTGGACTTGCTATCACGAAGAATTCTGTCGAGATGATGGGTGGTCAGATTGAAATTGCGAGCCGCCTGAATGTCGGTACCGAAGTTGTAATGACGTTTGAATTCAAGTTGGTGCAGTCGAAGAAAAACGACGAAAACGATGCTGTTGTCAACTCTGGATTTGCGGGCAAGAGGGTTCTCCTTGTCGAAGACAATATCCTCAATCGCGAAATTACGATGGAAATCCTCCAGGACAATGGCTTTATCGTGACGGCGGTGGAAGATGGCGATATTGCCGTGAAAATGCTCTCGAATGCAAAGTCGAGACCGTTCGATGTCGTCTTGATGGACGTTCGCATGCCGGTGATGGACGGTTACGAGGCAACAAAGCGCATTCGCGCTCTCGAAAACAAGGATGTTGCCGAAATTCCGATTATAGCCATGACGGCTAACGCATTTGACGAAGACCGCAAGGCTTCTTTCGAGGCGGGCATGAACGAGCATATTGCAAAGCCGGTCAGCGTTGAAAAGCTGAAGGACATGCTTGCGATGTTCTTGTAATTTTATTCCTATTTATCTGTTACAACGGCGGTATGTCTCCAAAAAATGTAAAAAAGTTATCTATATTGAAAAGCATATGTCAGCACGAGTAACAAGCAGCGATAAAATTGAAGATATGTTTCCGGAAACCCCGGTACGTAAGATTATCACCCCGATCGAGCGCCTGATGAAGGTGGAGACGACGGGCGGCATAGTGCTTATCATTATGACGCTTGCGGCTCTCATCTGGGCGAACTTGAGTCCGTCATCGTACGAGCACTTTTGGCATTTGCCGTTCGTGGTGACGATAGGCAGCTGGGTGGGGGCTGGCGACTTGCACTGGTTCATCAACGATGCGCTGATGACGATATTCTTCTTCAATATCGGGCTTGAGGTCAAGGGCGAAATGACCTATGGCGAACTCCGCGATCCGAAGGCGGCGAGCCTCCCGATTATTGCGGCTGCTGGCGGTATGCTTTTCCCGGCTTTGATTTACTTGGCGCTTTGCCCGGCGGGTACGACTCATGGCTGGGGAATCCCGACGGCGACGGATATCGCGTTTGTGGTGGGCTGCATGGCGATTTTGGGCAAGAAGGTGCCGCATGCGCTCCGCGTGATGATTTTGACTTTGGCCATTGCGGACGATATCGGCGCGATTCTCGTGATTGCGATTGGCTACCCGAGCGGCGACGGCATCAACTTTAGCGCTCTTGGAATGGCTTTTGTGCTCCTTGCCTTGTTCAACGTGTTCTTCCGCATTGGCGTGCGCAACATGCTGCTGCTCCATTTCACGGGTATTGCCGTGTGGGCGTTCTTTGTCAAGTCCGGTGTGCACCCGACGATTGCGGGCGTGCTCCTTGGCCTCTCCGTGCCTGCTAAGGCCGTGGTGGCGAAAGGCGTGGTGGCCCAGTTCGCAAGTGGCGTGGGCAATGTGCTTTCGGGCGAGACGAAGGACCGCAATGAACAGTACGAAGTGTTTACGATGCTCAAGCGCGGGGCAAGCGAAAGTGTTTCGTTGCAGGAACGCTTGTACAAGATGCTTGTGCCTTGGGTGAACTTTGGCATCATGCCGATTTTTGCGCTTGCAAATGCCGGTGTCGAAATCAAACTCGGCGGTCTGGATGTCCCGGTGCTTGGCGCCGTGGCGCTCGCCCTCATTTTCGGTAAGCCGATAGGCATTTTCCTCTTCAGCCTCTTGTCCGTAAAGATTGGCGTTTCCAAGAAGCCGAGCTACTCCTGGAAGGTTTTGTGGGGCGGCGGCATGCTTGCCGGTATCGGATTTACGATGGCTCTGTTTGTCGCTGGCCTTGCTTTTGAAGACGGTGCAAACAAGGATTCTGCAAAGCTTGGCATCCTCCTTGGAAGCTTTAGCGCTGCTATCCTTGGAACCATCTACATGAGCATAGTATCGAAAGAGCATAAGCAGTAGGAAGTCGCGGCATGCCGCACTTCGTCTACATGCTCCGTTGCAAGGGTGACCGCATTTACACGGGCTATGCCGTGGATGTCGATGCCCGCTATGAAGAGCATTGCAGTGGGCGTGGCGCGAGATTTACCAAAGCGTTCCCGCCGGAATGTATTTTACGCACATTTGAACTCGAAACTCGCGAAGAAGCGCTCCGCCTAGAGGCTCGCATTAAAAAGCTCAAGCGCCCGCAAAAGGAACTCCTTGCTGCGGGTGATTCTGCATTAGAAGGTGAACTGCGCGCAGGTCTTGGCGAACGCCTAAAGCCGAAAAAGAAACGCCGGAAACGCCTATTGTTTTAATCGGTAAATGAATGTACATTATTTATGTATGTTATCTATCGAAGACGCCAAAAATCAGGAAGACCTCTTCCAAATAAAGTCCGCCATCATGAGCAAGAAACTCGAAGATGTTGGCGGTCGAAAAGGCGTGATGGAAATTTTGAGTTTGTCCCTAGATGCGTACAAGAATAAGGATTACGAAAAGTCTCTCAAAATTCTTGAACCGCTGATGCAGGTACTTAAGGAACATCCTTTTGTGACTAGCGATGATGTCCGCTATGTCGCCATCTCGGATGAAATGGAATGGGTGCTTTATCAGCATTTTTGCCAGAATCCGTCGCAACAGGTAAAGAACGTCAGCGTCGTCTGCCCGATGGACTGGATTTACCGCCAATATGCGCTTGCTGCATTGGATTTGGGCGACTACTCTACGGCGTTGAAAGGCGTGACCGAAGCCGTCCAGTGGAACCCGACCTCTGCAAAATGCAGAATCTTGTATGCGATGCTCTGCAGTGCTGAAGGTCATTGGGAGAACTTGCTCAAAGAAATTGTTTCTGCCATGAAGTACACGTATCGTTCTAGCGATATGATCCATTGCTTCCGCTTTTTGAAGGATTATTTTATTTATAAAAAGATGTATGATGTGGCTGTATATTGCAGCTTTTTACGCTCGCGCTTTTCGTCTTCTGAAAATGTAATGCTTGAAATCGTGGGCGATATGGTCATGCTCCTTAAACGCACGAATTTTGACTACAGCAGTATAAACGATGACGATATGATTGCTGCTTGCAAAAAGTATGGGTTTACGCCCAACTTCAATCCAGAAGTAATTGCAGTAGCTCAAGACAGTTACGAAGACGCCTTCCTTGCCAAAGATACAGGGCGCGCCGCTTATTTCGCACAAATCATGGAAGACCTCAAAACGGAACAAGAAAAAAGAGATGCCGTCAACCTACGGCAACTCTTCGAAAGTCACAGAAATCCGGTAAGCTAGTGGGAATGTCTTTGAAAAAGCTGCTGCTTCAAAGGCTTTGTTAATGTATATTTTTAAATAATATTTCTTGATAAAAGGGGAGCTAGATAATGACGTACAGCTTTTTCCAAAAAAGAGTCATCATAGTTGGCTTATTAGCTTTGTTTGGTTTGGTCTCTTGTGGTGATTCTTCATCGCAAAGTGCGATTGATAATTCTTCTGAAGGTTGTTTGATGGAGCCATTGGCTGATGATTCTGGTATAAAG
>JAEEGJ010030788.1_pt1 | contig 10451 bp, 5 predicted proteins | sample 8958761 | NCBI WGS metagenome assembly JAEEGJ01 (sample SAMN16246546, study PRJNA631951) | gut metagenome | biome: gut microbiome; feature: rumen; material: RS-attached | host: Bos | place: Iran: Karaj | collected 2018-10
ACCTGGACGGGGATCTGGATGGTATCCTCCCGGATTTTTTCCTCGTCCCAGACCGGCCAGGGTTCGTAGGCCAGGGATTCTTCATGGCCCAGAAGGCTCCACATCTCTTCGCCGATGTGCGGGCAGATGCAGCTGAGCATCTTCACGAAGGCTTCGGCATATTCCTTCGGGCAGGTGCCGTTTTTGTAGCAGGCGTTCACGAAGATCATCATCTGGCTGATTGCGGTGTTGAAGCCCAGGGTTTCAAAATCGCCGCTGACTTTTTTCACCGTCTGGTGGAACACCCGGTCGAGGGCTCCGTCGTTTGCTTCGGTGATGTTTTCTTCATTCGTGAAGAAGGCCCATACCCGGTTCAGGAACTTCCGGGCGCCTTCCACGCCCTGCGGACTCCAGGGCTTGGAAACCTCCAGCGGGCCCATGAACATCTCATAGATCCGCAGGGTATCCGCACCGTATTTTTCCACAATGTCGCTGGGATTGACTACATACTTCGGGAAGCGCTTGCCCATCTTGATGCCGTTTTCACCCAGGATCATGCCCTGATGCACCAGCTTTTTGAAGGGCTCCTTCACAGGGCTCAGGCCCTTGTCATAGAGGTAGCGGTTCCAGATCCGGCTGTACATCAGGTGACCTACCGCGTGTTCCGGTCCGCCGATATAGAGATCCACCGGCAGCCAGTGCTCCAGCAGTTTATAATCCGCGAAGGTTTTGTCGTTATGCGGGTCGATATAGCGCATGTAGTACCAGCTGCTGCCGGCGGAGCCGGGCATGGTGCTGGTCTCGCGCAGGCCCTTTACGCCGTTTTTGTCGTAGTGCTTCCACTCCTCGGCGTTTTCCAGCGGGGCCTTTCCGTTCTTTCCTTTATAATCCTCCAGTTCGGGCAGGACGAGCGGGAGCTCGTCGTCCGGCAGCGGCCAGATTTTGCCGTCCTCGGTATGCACCACCGGCACGGGCTCGCCCCAGTAGCGCTGGCGGGCGAAGATCCATTCCCGGAAGTGGTAGTTGACCGTGCGCTTGGCGACGCCCATCTTTTCCAGCTTCGCGGTGATGGCTTCCTTGGCTTCCTCCACGGTGAGGCCGGTGAACTCTTCGCTGTTGATGAGTTTGCAGCCCCTGCCGAGGTAGTCCTGTTTCTCAAAGGCGTGCTCGCTGACGTCCGCGCCGTCGATGACCTGGATCATCGGGATGTTGTGGGCGACGGCGTACTCAAAGTCGCGCTGGTCGTGGCTCGGAACGGCCATGACCGCGCCGGTGCCGTAGCTCGCCAGCACGAAGTCGCCGATGAACAGCTCCGCTTCCTTGCCGTTGGCGGGGTTGACGCACTTGACGCCTTCCAGGCGGCAGCCGGTCTTGCCCTTGTTGAGCTCGGTCCGGTCCATGTCGTTCTTTTTCCGGGTCTCTTCGATATAGGCTTTGACTTCTTCCTGGTTTTTGATGCGGGGCATGAGGTCCTGCACGAGCTGGCCGTCCGGGGCGAGCACCATGAAGGTGATGCCGTAGATGGTCTCGATACAGGTGGTGAAGATGCTGAACTCGCCGCCGCCGACGATTTGGAACTTCACTTCCACGCCGGTGCTCTTGCCGATCCAGTGGCGCTGCATGTCCTTGGTGCTTTCCGGCCAGTCGATCTCCTCGAGGCCCTCGAGCAGCTTTTCCGCGAAGGCGGGCTGGTCGATGACCCACTGCTTCATGTTCTTGCGGACCACGGGATAGCCGCCGCGCTCGCTCTTTCCGTCGATGACCTCGTCGTTGGAGAGCACGGTGCCCAGCTCCTCGCACCAGTTCACGGGCATATCGATATACTGGGCATAGCCGTCCAGGTAGAGCTGCTTAAAGATCCACTGGGTCCACTTGTAGAACTCCGGATCGCTGGTGGCGATCATCTTGTCCCAGTCATAGTCAAAACCGAGCTCCTTCAGCTGGCGGCTGAAGGTCTGGATGTTTTCCTTCGTGAATCCTTCCGGATGGTGGCCGGTGGTCACGGCATACTGTTCCGCGGGCAGGCCGAAAGAGTCGTAGCCCATGGGATGGAGGACGTTGTAGCCCTGCATGCGCTTCATGCGGCTGACGATGTCCGTGGCGGTATAGCCTTCCGGGTGGCCGGCGTGCAGGCCGACGCCGCTGGGATACGGGAACATATCCAGGGCATAGAACTTGGGCTTGGAAAAGTCCCACACATCCGTCCGGAAGGTCTTGTGCTCCTCCCAGTATTTCTGCCATTTCGGCTCAATGGTCTTCGGGTCATAAATGCGGTCCATGCTGTCTCACCTGATCCTTCAGAAGAATTGAAAGCAGTATAGCATAAAGAACCTGCCGGAGCAATAGAAACAACAGATTCCGCATCTGACGGAACATATTTCATTATGAATGACGAATTGCTGAGAGGATATCCTCTGGTAACGACGATTATATAATTCTGAATTCTGAATTATGAATTATGAATTATGAATTAACTCAGTCTCCCTTCAGCATCCTCTGCATCGGGGTGGTTTCCTTCGGCCAGATCAGTTCCCCGGCGGCGGGCGCCCGGATCCCCGGTTCGGGATTCATCCGTACGCGCCGGAAGGGATATTCCTTCGAGAACCTTTCCCGCTCCGGCTGCTTTTCATCCCGGCTGCCGGCGGGCTTCGGATCCGGCTGATCCGGCTGATCCGGCACGTCCGGCTCGGGTTCCGGTTCCGCGGGCGGGATCTCGGGAAGCGGTTCCGGATCTTCCTCATCTGCGGGCGGAACCGGCGGCAGGACCGGCGCTTCGGGCTGGCTGCCGCTGTCCTCCGGTACAGCCGGCGCGTCCGGCAGGATCACGGGCTCTTCCGGGGTGGCCGGCGCCTCCGGCGGGGTCACCGGTTCTTCCGGGACGGTGGGCGCCTCCGGCGGAGTGACGGGTGCTTCCGGGGTGATCGGCGCCTCCGGCGGGGTTACCGGTTCTTCCGGGGCGGTGGGCGCCTCCGGCGGAGTGGCGGGTTCCTCCGGGGCGGTGGGCGCCTCCGGCGGAGTGATGGGGTCTTCCGGGGCGGCCGGCAGGGATACCGGTTCTTCCGCCACAACCGGCGCAACCGGCGCGTCCTGCGGCACTGCGGGTTCTTCCGGTACAGTGGGCGCAGCCGGTATTTCCTGCGGCGCCGCGGGCGCTTCCGGTTCGGCCGGTGTTTCCGGCACGGCGGGAGACTCCGGCAGGACCGCGGGCGCTTCAGCCGCGGGCTGCGCGGCGGATTCGGCCGGCTGTGCCGGGACTTCAGGCTCTTCACTGTTCACCGCGGACGGGCCGGCCGGGATTGCTTCCGGCTCCTGTTCCTGCGTAGGCGCCGCGGAGACCGGTTTTTCCGGCGGCGGGTCGTCCTGCGACTTTTGCTCCGGTTTGGGTTGTTCCGGGTCTTCTTCCTTCTTCTGCTCCGCCGGTTTCTCCGGATTTTCTTCCTCTTTCTTTTCCGGATCTTCCTGCTTCTGCGGCGCGGAGGGAGTTTCCGGATCCTCTGTTTCATCCTGGTCGTCCGTTTCATCCGGGTCGTCCGTTTCGTCCGGATCCCCGGGGACATCGGTCTCTTCGTTATCCGTGCCGCCCCCGGAGGGCTGGAACGCCGGCTGGCCGGTGGTCACGTTGCCGCCGGAGGGCGGCAGGGGATCGATCACCCAGCCCGGGACCATCAGGGTTTTGCAGACCGGGCAATAGAAATCCCCGGAATAGCCGGACTCGGTTTCCGTGGGTTCCTTCGCGTTGACGACGTAATAATCCACCGGATCGGCATGCCCGTCTTCGCACAGCTCCGCCGGGGCGTTCCACGGCAGCAGGACCAGGATTGCGGCGGTCACCAAACACAGGACGCGTTTTCTCATCTCGTTCACTCCCGGTATGATCTTGTCTCCTCTTATCAGTGCAATTATACCGGAAAAGCCCGGGGCGGACAACGCCCCATATCTTGTGGCGGGCCGCGCTCAGTTGTCATGATGATGGGGATGTGGTATAATTCCTCTGTATACGCAATCGGAAGCAAAAACAAGGGAGTGATCCTGAGATGATGAAAAAGATCCTGTGCCTGACGGTCCTGCTGGCGGTCCTGGCGGTGTTCCCGGCATCCGCGGAAGACGCGAACCCGGTGACCGCGGACGAGCTGGACGCCCTGCTGGCGTCCGTCCGGACGGAAGCGCTCGCGGCGGAACCCCTGAGCGAAGCCGGCGAGGAGGCGGAGAACGAGGACGGCACGCTCCTGCAGTTTGACACGGTGAAGCTCTATGTGGACGGCGCCGCCCTGGACGCGGAAACGCCGGTCAATGCCCTGGTCTTTGACGACGCGGACAAGCCGGTCCTGCGCGGCGTGGGGATCTATTCCACGCCGGAGGAAGTGACGGCGGCGTTCCCGAATGACAACGCGGAGGCGGCCGGCACCCGGGAAGGCGCGGTCCTGTACCTGCGGGTCACGCAGGAAGGCGGGTTCACCTACGGCCGGATCCTGCGGGACGGCCAGCGGGTGGCGGCGATCGAATACGGCGAGGTGCTGCCCGCCGGGGAAAAGTTCCGCTGCGCCGCGGTGACCTTCTCCGTGCTGGAGAGGCGGGTGTATTCGGTCCGGGTGGACGGGCTGAACCCGGAAAACAGCCTGCTGGACGCGTCTTACGCGAATGAGTTTTATGCGGAGCTGAAGAAGCTCGCCGCGCAGGATGAGTATAAGGCGGTGAAGGCCAGCCAGGACGGCCTGGAGCTCACGCCCTTTGACGAAAGCGACCTGGCCTTCGGCGGGATCAGCTTCACGGATCTGAAGCCGGACACCCTGCCGGGCGAAACGGAACGGGACATGACCGACAACGAGGACGGCACCTGGCTGATGGTCTGCGACGGCGCCGGATACGAGGCGGTGTTCACCTGCGACAATGAGAACGGGGACAACGCGAAGATCATTCTCTTCGCGATCCTGGACGATGTGATGGAAGGCCCCCGCGGCGTCCGCCTGGGCGACGTGCTCAGCGAGGACCTCAGCCGTTTCCGCCACGGGGAGAATGAAACGAAGGAAGACCTGACGGAGCTGCTCTACGGCACGGAAGGCGTCGCCCCCTGGGGTTTCGCGTCCTTCGATCCGTCCTACGGGGAGATGACCCTGCGGTATGTCACGTCCACCAAGGACGGCGGGCAGGTGGAGCTGATCCTGCGGTTTGAGGAGAACTACCTGAAGGAGATCCTGCTGCAGGCGCTTTAATAATTCAGAATTCATAATTCAGAATTCAGAATTAAAGGACGAAAGATGAATTACATTGACTTGAGTTGTCCTGCTGAGGTTTTCCGCACGGCGCTGCCGTCGGCGGAGATCCCCGCGGCGACCGTGACCCTGTTCAACCTGAGCGACCGGGTGATTGCCTCGGTCGAGGTTTTGCTGCGCCTGCTCGACAAGGAGGGCGGCGAAACGGAGCGGCTGGCCTTCCGGGGCCGGGCGCTGAACGGACGGCCCCATTCCACGTTCCTTCTGACCGTGCCCTGCGCCTTTTCGGCGGGGCTGAAGTCGCTGGACGTCACGGTGGAAAAGGTCTGGTACGCGGACAACGAAACCTGGCGGCGGGATCCCGCCAACGCGGTGGAATATACCCCGAACACGCTGCCGGTGAGCCCGGCCCTGACAAATCTGAAGTACGCCGCCGGCGAGACCGCCGTCGGCTATCCGAGCATGCAGAACGGGCTGTGGGTCTGCGTCTGCGGCCGGCCGAACCCGGAGGGGGAAACCTGGTGCGCCCGCTGCGGCCGGCAGATGGAGGAGATCTTCTCCCGGTTCACGCCGGAGGCGGTGGAAACGCAGATCAGCCTGAAGGAGCGGCAGCTGGACCTGAACAGCCGGAACATGCGGGAGGACACGATCCGCATGCAGCGGATCCGCGAGGAGGAATACAAGCAGAAAAAAGCCCGCCGGGGCAACCGGATCCGGATCCTGTTCGCCGCGGCCTTCGCCGTCGCGCTGACGGCCGCCTCGCTGTTCTTCTTTGAGCCCCTGCTGCGCTTGTCCGCGGGAAAGCGGGCGCTGGAGACCGGGGACGCCGCCGGCGCGAAGAAAGTTTTCAAAGCGCTGGGCCGCTTCGGCGGGGCGAACGAGCTGATCCCCGAGTGCGACTGGCTTATCGCGCAGGAAGCGGCGGACAGCGCGACTGACGCGGAGGAGATGGCGAGGGCGTCCGCGCTGCTGCGGGCGGTGAAGGACCGGCCGGAAGCGATCGACCGGGCGAACCAGGTGGACCTGTTCAGGAGCCGCCTGCTGCTGGGCAACAACCGGTGGGAAGACGCGCTGAAGGCGCTGGAAAGCCTGCCGGAGGATTATCCGGGCCGGGCGGAGCTGAAGCAGTCGTGCCTGACCGCGAAGGCCTGGGCGCTGCAGAAAACCGGAAAGTATGCCGAGGCGCGGGAGGTCTGGCTGGCGCTGGGGGACATGCCCGGCGCGAAGGAACAGGCGGCCCTGTGCATCTATGAACCCGCGAAGCAGCTCATGGAGCAGGGAGACTGGGACGGCGCGATCGCCATGTTCAGCTCCATCCCGGACTACCAGGACAGCCGGGTAAAGACGCTGGAGTGTCACTACCACAAGGCAGAGGCGCTGGAAGCCGCCGGGGATGCCGACGGCGCGAGCCGGGAGTACCTGCTGGCGGGCAGCTGGGGCGACGCCCAGGAGAGATATAACGGCCGGATCTATGCACAGGCGGAGGAACTGGAGGCGGCCGGGGACATCAAGGGCGCCCAGGCGCTCTATTCCGCCATCCCGGATTACCGGGACGCGAACGACCGGGATCGGGTCTGCCGCTACCGGCTGGCGCAGGACGCCGCGTCGATCATGGAATACACGACCGTGCTGGAGTTCCTGAAGGGCGTTCCGGACGACTACCGGGACACAAAGGCCCTGCGGGGCGAAGCCTCCTATAAGAAAGCGCAGGTCGCCACAAGGAATGAAGACTGGACGGCGGTGTACGAACTGCTGGCCGACCTGGACCGGGACAGCCTGAAGCGGAAATACCGGGACATTGAGAACATGTACGTCATCGCCTGCGAGAAGATCGGCAAGGAACCGTATCAGGATACGGAAGCGGCCCCGGAACCCGGGGAGACCGCTCCCGCCGGCGAAACCACGCCCGCCGGGAATACCGTCCCGGACGGAACGGAGGGAACGCCTTCCCCCGCGCCGGCGGAGGCGCCCGCGACGCCTGAACCCAATCCCTTCCTGGTGACAGAGGACGATTAAGCGATGAGCGAGACGAGAAAGCGGATCCCTGAGCTGGACGGCCTGCGGGTGCTGATGATCTTCATCGTCAGCTGGTACCACATCTGGCAGCAGAGCTGGCTGCGGCCGTATATCGGCGACTACAGCCTGGACTACCTGGTGCGGTCGGGCTATGTCTGGGTGGACGGCACGGTGCTGCTCAGCGCTTTCCTGCTCTTCCTGCCCTACGCGAAGGCGATGCGGGAGCGCCTCCCCGCGCCGGACACGAAGGATTTCTATTTCCGCCGGGCGCGGCGGATCCTGCCGGGGTATTATTTCATCATCCTGGCGACGCTCTTCATCGTGGCGATCCCGTGGAACCTGTACGACTCCGCGCCGTACCTGGTCAAGGACGTGGCGACACACCTGACCTTCACCTTCCCCTTCTTCCGGGACACCTACCTGTATACGCCGCTGGGCGCGGCCTGCTGGACCCTCGCCATCGAGGTGCAGGCCTATGCCCTCTTCCCCATCATCGCCAAAGGCGTCATGAAAAAGCCGGCGCTCACGCTGGGGATCATGGCGGCGGTGTGCTTCGGCTTCCGGGCATGGTGCATCTGGGCGCTTCCGGATTACAGCCTGGTGGTGAACCAGCTGATCAACTTCCTGGACGTCTATGTGATCGGCATCCTGGCCGCGATGGCCTTTACCCGGCTGGATGACCGGAAAGCGCCCGGCACAGGCGCAAAAAAATACGCCCTGCAGGCGCTGGCGACGGCGGTGTTCATCGGGGCGATGGTCGGGCTGATCCAGATGCTGCGCTTCCAGGCGTCTACCGGGGAATATGTGAGGATCCAGGAGCGGCAGATGATCTACCGCCCGGTCTACGCCCTGTGCTTTACGGCGCTGGTGCTCTCCGCGCCTTTCTCCCTGCTGCCGCTGCGCAGGCTCCTCGGCAACCCGGTGACGAAGTTCCTCGGCGGCATCAGCATGAATTATTACCTGATCCACCAGACCGTGATCGTCCATATGAAGCGGCTGCGTTTCCCCTACTCGGTCAGCGCGACGCCGAACACCGACAGCGAGCAGCCCTGGCAGACGAACTATACCCTCCTGGCCTTCGTGATCTCGTTACTGCTGGCAATACTCGTTACTTACCTGGTTGAAAAACCCGCAGCTCGTCTGTTGACGAAACTGCGGGACAGGAAACGAGAGAACATTATATAATTCTGAATTCTGAATTCTGAATTCATAATTCTGAATTCGCCGTTCCGGCGCTACTTCTTCTTCGCCTTCGGCGCGACGCCGCGGATGGTGGCGCTGGGCACGGAGGCCTGCTTCATGAAGGCGCTGGGGCTGATGCCCACGATGTGCTTGAACTGCTTGGAGAAGTGGTAGGGATCCTGCATCCCGACGGCCACGCCGGCCTCGCGCACGGAGCAGTCCTGGTCCCGCAGGAGCTCCTTCGCCCGCTCCATCTTGCAGTGGAGCACGTAGCTCAGGGGCGGCATGCCGACTTCCGCCACAAAGCGCTTGCGGAAGGTCTCCATCGGCATGCGGGAGATGGCGGCCATGTCCGCCAGGGAGAAGTTGTCCTTATACTGGTTGGCGCGGAGCATGTCCACCACCTTGGCGATCTCGTGGGAGAGCATCGCGTCCATGGCCACGGGCTGGCCCCAGTGGGACGCGATCATGCCGTAGAGCAGGTGCTGCAGCTGGTAGGTCGCGTCGGCGGTGCCGGTGTGGCGGACGATGACCTGCACGATCTGCTCCGCCAGGTAGATCTGGCTGGGCAGGGCGCCCTGTTTGAGCGGCATATGGAGCAGCGCGCCCATCTTCCGCACGACCATGGGGCTGAGCGGGCCTTCCAGCGCGATCCACAGGCAGCGGGTTTCCTCTTCCGTGGAGATCTCGCACCGTTTGTCGCCGCCCGGCAGGAAACAGGTGGAGCCGGCGGACAGGGCGAGTTCGTGGTTGTCCCAGAACAGGACGATGCTTCCCTTTTCCACCGCGAGCCAGACCCACTGGTCGTGGGGGTTCAGGGGCCAGGTTCCCTTATCCAGCACGAAAGAGCCGGCGGAGGAGATCCACGCGCCGCTGGCCTGGGTCAGGCTTCCGGGCTTGTGGTATCCTTCCACCGCGAGGGCGGCCAGGTGTTCCGGGACCTCTTTCAGCAAATAGGAGTGCATGGTGTAACCTCCTGAGAAGTTGACCAAATATGACAAATCGTGGAATCAGTATACAACGCACAATTTGGTTTGTCAACGTTCCATGAACCACCCCCGCATTGTCATTCCGACCGGAGCCGCAGGCGAAGCGGAGGAATCTCCCTCCGCGGTCACGTTCCGGAATGTCCGGAGAATCCAAAGGAGCAATAAATGATGAACAATGCCCTCTCCCGCATCCGGGAATACCTTCAGTCCCACGGCGCTGCGTATACCGTCCGGCGCCTGGGCCAGAAGGCGGCCCAGCAGCTGCTGGGCACCTATGACCGCCGCCGGAAACGGGAAACGGCGTCCGCGGAGGAACTCCGCGCGCAGCGGGAAAACCAGCCGGACGCCGGGCTCATCAGCGTGGTGATCCCGGTCTATAACACGGATCCGGGTATGCTCACCGCGCTCCTGGACAGCCTGGAAGCCCAGACCTACCTGAATTTGGAGGCTGTCCTGTATGACGGCGCCAGCACCCGGGCGGAGACCGGGAAGGTCCTGAAGGACCGCGGGGAGAAGGATCCGCGTTTCCGGGTGGTCCGCGGGGTGGAGAACAAAGGCATCAGCGGCAATACCAATGAGGCCGTCCGGCTGGCGCGGGGCGAATACGTCGCCCTGTGCGACCACGACGACCTGCTTTCCCCGGACGCGCTGTGGCGCGTGGCGGACTGCATTGTGAAAAAGCATCCGGACATGATCTATTCCGACGAGGACCGGGTCACCGAGGGCGGGAAAAAGCACATGGACCCGCACTACAAGCCGGACTACTGCCCGGACAACCTGGTGAGCGATAACTATATCTGCCACCTGGCGGTCATCCGGAAAGAGATCCTGGAGGCGGCGGGCGGCCTGCGCGTCGGCTTTGACGGCAGCCAGGACCACGACCTGTTCCTGCGGATCACGGAAAAGACAACCAATATTGAGCATATTCCGTATATCCTCTACAGCTGGCGGGAGGTCTTCTCCAGCAAGAGCCATACCCAGTTTTATACCTGCCTGGAGAACGGCTGCCGCGCGGCGGTGGAGCATGAGGCGAAAATGGGCCGGAAGGCGGAGGCCGTGCCGGTGAACAAGGAGA
>JAEEGJ010030794.1_pt1 | contig 10449 bp, 6 predicted proteins | sample 8958761 | NCBI WGS metagenome assembly JAEEGJ01 (sample SAMN16246546, study PRJNA631951) | gut metagenome | biome: gut microbiome; feature: rumen; material: RS-attached | host: Bos | place: Iran: Karaj | collected 2018-10
AAAATCTGGAACGCCGAAGCCAAGATGGTCAAAGCGCTGAATGATTTGTTCGGAAATGAGCTGACCGAAGGTGCTTCCTACGAGTTTTTCGATGAATTCCAGTATTTCACCGGCATTGAAACGATTCCTGCGGGGAGCTTCAAGGGCTGGGAGAACCTCCGATCCATCACGCTTCCCGAAAGCATCACGACGATCCAGGGCGGGTATGGTGACGAAGATGGTCCCTTCGTGGAATGCAGCAGCCTGCAACGCATTTCCGGAAAGTTTGCAACAACCGATGGAAAAGCCTTGAACTATAACGGAATCCTTCTCAAAGTCGTGGAGGAAATTGCCGCTTATACAATACCTGAAAGCGTACAGGTCATCGGCAGCAAGGCCTTCTACAAATCAATGATCTCCAGCGTTTCCTTCCCTACCTCCTTGACGACGATCCGCGACCATGCTTTCGAGTATTCACAGATCAATGCCGTAAACTTCCCGACCGATCCCGATAACGGGACAGCTTATGTCGATTCCATCGCCGAAAACAGTTTCGTCCATTGTTTCTATTTGAAAGAATTCAAAGGGCCGACTAACGGAACCGTCCGGGTGACCCCTGACAAACTGGGCTTGTATCAAGATACGACCTTGCTTGCCTTCGCCCTTGGGTCGACCATGAAGTCGAACGAGTCGCCCGTTACGACCTGGTCCATTCCCGATAATCTGGGTATCAAGAAACTGGCCAAAAGCGTCTTCGACATGAATAATGCCGGACGTGATATCAACTTGCGTAAACTGGGGCTACCTTCCACGCTCACGCATATCTGTACGCTCGTTTTCCAGTCCCTGGGCATTCCTCAGGGAGAGGAATTGAAGATCTATTTCAAGGGGGATACCCCGCCCGTGGTTGACCAGGGAGCGTTTATGAATGTCACGCCGAAAACGATTTGCCTCTATGTACCCGCTGTCTTGAACAGCGACAATTCGGTCAATCAGGATGCAACCGAAGAACGGAAAAAGGCGTTCCTTGAGGCGATGGGAATGGGAGACGACTTCTTCTCTATCGAATCCTACACAAACTGGCCTTTCGGTTTTTAATTACCGGTGATCTCCACCGTCAATTCGAAGCGTAAATGCATTTGCATAGGTCTGTATAACAGATCCATCTCGCTGGGTTGGATAAAGACGGTAATTCTCTCGATCAAACCGAAACGGTCACCTACCGCATAATCTTCTAGAAAATCCACCTCCAACGCAGTTTCCTCCGGCCTGAAGAGGCCAGAAATGAATTTTGAATCTCCGAGCTTCGTGTACTCTTGCTGTATCGTGTACCGGCAACCCTTCAACATATCATAGTCGAACCCGAGGACCCTGGAAAATTCATTCAACACGAGGGTCACTTTATTGTCGTTGATCATGCTCAAGGACACTTTCTTGTGACAGGAGAAACTCGAGGTGTTGAACCAACTGATTTTGAACAGTTTTTCACCATTCGGTGTCACCATGTTGGAAATCGTGTCCCTCTGCTTCCAACGGTCAGTCACGATCAGGAGACCTAGCACATCTTCTCTCTTAACCCCGGTGGAATCCTGGTAATTGTCCCATACCTGGCTTCCGGTCACATCGGGACTGAAACGAATGAAATGATTATCCTTCTCAAAAGAAACTTGGACAGGAGCCATATCGTCATTCAGGGGCTGAAACTCCACAGTCTCGATGTTTTCGGCCGTATAGGACCCGTCCTGCGACTCATCGAGCGCGCAAAAGATATCGCTGATCTTCAGTACTTTGGGTGACAAATCAAGGTCAAATGAAGCGTTGGGATAACACCGGACTATAAGATCCTTCGGGGAGCCGGGAGGCTCTTTCCCGATTGCCTCGATTGCCTGTTTGATAGCTTCGAGGATGTCGCTGTAGTCAGTCAAGCCATCAATAGCGTTGAAGATTTCTGTCAGAGCAGACACGATATCGTTGGAGAGGGCCGACTCGATATCACCGAGAGACGTGACCACGTCATCAATCTTGCCGCCGAGGTTTTCGTCGAGGTCAGAGATCGCCGTCGGAATTGATTCGACAGTTGTCTTAATCAAGCCCAAGGCTTCCTTTTCGTCCGCAAGGCCTTGCTTCACCGCTGTCTCGATAGCGGCCAGTTTAGTCGCCAGACCGCTGCTAGAATTGTCGATTGCCGACTCGATGGCAGATAGTTTATCCGTCACCGATCCGGAAAGCGACTCGATGGCCTTCTGGATGAGTTCCTGGCCGGATACGCCTTCTGCCGCCCCGTCCTTTATGGCCTCTTCAATAAGGGCGAGTTTCGTTTCAAGGCTCGTAGTCTGGCCTTTTACCGTTTCCTCAATAGCCGCCAGTCTCTCAGCCATTGTACCGCTGAGCGATTCGATGGCCTCCTTGATCAGGGCTTGTTCTTCATTGCCTTCCGCAAAGCCCGCCTCCACGGCTTCCTCAATCAGACCGAGTTTTGTCTCGAGGCTCGTCGTCTGGGCTTTAACCGCATCTTCTATGGCCGCAAGTTTCTCAGCCACGGTGCCGTCTAGCGACTCAATGGCCTCCTTGATCAGGTCTTGTGCTTCCTGGCTATCGGCTATGTCCGCTTGCACGGCCGCTTCGATCAGCGCCAGTTTCGTCTCGAGACTCGTGGTCTGGGCTTGAATAGCTGCCTCAATGGCCGCCAGTTTTTCAGCCACAGTCCCGTTAAGCGAGGCTACCGCCTGCTGAATCAAGGACATCCCCTCACTGCTTTGGGCAAAACCATTATTGAGCGCCGATTCAATCTGTGCCAGTTTGCCAGTTAAGGTGCTGTTCGCATTGTTGATAGTCTGGACAATATCACTATAGTCTGATTCCAAGGTGATAATGATTTCCGGTTGCTGGCTCTCGCAGGCCGTAAACGCCAGCGGCGTAGCCATTCCCAACAAGAGGAACATGCCCAGCAGCCCGCCCATCAGGGTCCTTCCGTTATTATTCTGATTCATAGATTGTTTTCTTGTTTGTGTTAATGACTATCTTAGATTGAACCGCAAGCCCAGCGTGGTAAACGCCTGACCTTTCGGCGAGAGGTCGTTCTTTCCAGCCAGGACAAGACGGTACCCTCCACCGAAGCTTACCGCTACCTGTGGCAGGAAAGCGTATTCCAGAGAAAGTGTGAACGGAATGAAAGGCGCCGCATAGTTGGTGCCTTCATTGTGGCCGGTGACTTGAATCTTGTTGCCGAGTCCGCCCGAGATGATCTCGTTTTTCACACCAATCGTGTAAATGTTGCCGACCGAAAACAAGCATCCGACGCCTAATCCTGCATAGAGAGAAATGCGCCCGGAGCCCACCAGATTGAACTCACACGTGAATTCCGCACCGTGGAAATGGGTTTTCAAGTCTCTGAAGACTTCACCGTTCCCATCGGGAAAAGGGGACTGGGTGTTGTTCATCTGGCTACGGATCATCCGTGAATAATTGTAGTCAAGGCCTGCCCGGAAGCGGGGACTGACATTGTAGTACAGTCCAACGTTACCCTGAGGTTGAATCACTGTCAGCGTGTTCCCCCCGGTATTGGCAAAGCCTCCGCCAAGCGACCACGAAAGGCCACCATCCAGGCGGATGCCTAAGGAACCCGAGCGCGCCGTTTCATAAGCGCTCTGGGCTCCGACTGCCGTTGGCAGCGCCAACGCTATCAGCAGGAGCAGAAAAACTCCGGCACGTTTTCTTGCTTCGGTTCTTGCCATAGTTATAATTATTTGCAAAATACTTGTCGGTGATTGCTTGGTGTATTCTTGATAAATATAATCAATTATCAACTGAAAAGCAAAACGAAAGATAAAATCGCAAAACTACCAGAATGCCCAGGCTAGACTATTTGCTATGCTATAGCCAGCTCTTCGGCATCGCCAACAAACTGACTGAAAAGTGGAGCCCTGGCCCGTGTTATGGAACTAGCTAAGCATCAATAATTTGCTTAATCAGATGGTGCGGATAATCGTACCATCTAATATATTAAATAGCTATATTCCAGCCACTTCCATAACACGATGAGATTGATATACTCAATGGAATGAGTATATTTGTCAAAACGAGCCGACATGAAGCATCATCTTTCATTTCTTCGATTTCTTTTTGTCCTTTTCATTCTCCTGGCCGTGATCTTCTGCATTGGCAGAATCGGGCTGTGCGCAAGCTGCGACAGGGCAGCCGCGGAGAGGTGGAGTGAAGAGAAGGCCAATGAATGGTATGCTTCGCAGCCATGGCCTGTCGGGTGCGTGTATATGCCCTCATACGGCGGTACTCCAGTGGAGATCTGGGGGAAGGAATATTTCAAACCGGACGTTGTGGACAGCGAACTGGCACTTGCTGAGGATCTGGGATTCAACGCCATAAGGCTGTTCCTCTGCGATGTCGTTTGGCAGGAAGATCCGAAAGGCTTTATGAAGAGGCTGGAGGAGACCGTGCGTCTCGCGGACAAGCACGGGATGCGTATCCTGATGACCTTTTTCACGAACGGAGGCACTATCAAGAACCCCTACACCGGCCCTCAGCCCCAGCCTGTGCCGGGAGTGCACAATTCAGTTTGGATGTCATCGCCGGGCAAAGACGTTGTCAATAATCCAGAAAAGTGGCCTATTATCGAGCGCTACCTTAAACAGGTGATGAAGCGCTACAAGAATGACCCCCGCATCCTGGCCTGGTGCCTTTATAATGAGCCGGAGCATTCGGACGGCTTCGACACAATATCTTTCATCAAGGAGGTTTACCGCTGGGCAAGGGAGGTGAACCCATCTCAGCCACTGACCTCCCCGATGTGCGCGATGCCGGATGCCCGCTCCTACAACAAGCCCATCTCCGACTTCATCTGCGAGAACAGCGACATCATATCCTTCCATTGCTACGACAATATAGAAAGGTGCGCCCAATTCGTGGAATATGCCCAGCGATATGGCAGGCCTGTGCTATGCTCAGAGTGGATGGCCAGGACCCGAGGCTCCGATTACCCATCAATCTTGCCGCTATTCAAAGAGAAGAAGATAGGTTCCTTCAGCTACGGTCTGGTCAACGGCAAACAGCAGTGCCAATATCCATGGAACGCTATTGAAGACGGCAAGCCGGTTCCCTTCCCGGAAGAGCCTGAAGTATGGTTCCACGACCTCTTCCGCCCTGACCACACTCCCTACGACGAAACGGAGATCCGCTTTATCAAGGAATATCTGAACCTTGAAGCTGGTTTCAAGAACCCTCCTCACGAAAGCCGACCGATGGCTCTTTGGCATTGGATGAACGGCAATGTGACTAAGGATGGAATAAAGAAAGATCTTCAATGGATGCATGACATCGGCCTTTCAGGCTTCTTCCTGTTCGATGCGGCATATTCAACACCCAAGGTGGTGGACCATCTTCTTCCTTATATGAGCGAAGGCTGGAAGGGTGCCTTCCGCTATGCGGTCGCTCTCGCGGATTCCCTCGGCCTTGAAGTCGGCATCGCCAGTTCTCCGGGCTGGAGCCTTACCGGAGGCCCTTGGGTGAGCGAAGATGATGCCCAGAAGAAACTTGTCTGGAGCGAGACACCTGTCAGCGGCCACTTCCATGGGCCTCTTCCGTTGCCTGAGAAGACCGTTCCGACTGGCCTTTTCCACGCTGTCCCGCCGCAGGAAGGTATTGTCCGTGACTATCTTAAGGAAGTCCGGGTTCTGGCGGTCAGGCAGGGGACCGATCCGGAGGTCAAGGATATTACTGAATCTTATAAAAATGGAATGCTTGACTGGACCGCACCGGAAGGGGAATGGACAGTCTATCGGTTTGCATACACTTTGATAGGGACCGTGAACGGGCCCGCTCCACCGGAAGCCACTGGCCTTGAGGTCGATAAACTGGATGCGGGTGCCGTGAGACGGTACTGGGAAAACTATCTGGGACTGTACGAGAAGGCGCTTGGACGCAGGCTTGGCCCAGGGACTATAAGCAACATTGATATAGATAGTTACGAGTCCGGGAAGGGGACATGGACCTTGCGTATGGAGGAAGAGTTCGAAAAGAGAAGGGGCTATTCGATGGCCCTGTGGCTTCCTGCCCTTGCCGGTGAGAAGATTGGCACTGATGAGGAGCGTGAGCGTTTCCTCTTCGACTGGCGTCAGACTCTTGGAGAGTTGATTGCCGAGAATCACTACGACCTCGCTACCGAGATTTTCCATTCCCATGGCATCAAGCGCTACAGCGAATCCCATGAGGAAAGGCGCTCCTTCATGGGGGACGGGATGATGGTGAAAAGGACCGCCGATGTGCCCCAGGGGGCGTTCTGGGTGCGTTTCCGCGCGGGAGTCTATGCCACAATGCCGCACATGGAGGCGGACCTTCGGGAATCTTCGTCGGTGGCTCATATTTATGGTCAGAACATCTGCGCCGCCGAAGCGTTCACCACTAACGGCCGTCCAGGAAAATGGGATGGTTGGTGGGCATATCAGTGCCATCCCGGAAAGCTCAAGCCTGTCGCCGACGCGGCCATGGCCGAAGGCCTCAACAGGTTTGTGATCCACACATCTGTCCATCAACCATCAGAGAAGTTCAAACCGGGCCTTGGCCTTGGTCCTTATGGCCAGTGGTTCAACAGGTTCGACACTTGGGCTTCCGAGGCTCGTCCCTGGATAGACTATATCAGCCGGAGCTGCTTCATGCTCAGCCAAGGACGCTTCGTCGCGGACATCGCTTATTTGTACGGCGAGGACACCAATCCGACGGCAAGGTTCAGCGAGGAGAGGCCGGCGATTCCCGCTGGATGGAACTATGACTTCGTGAATGGTGATGCCCTCGTGAACGCACTTGAGATAAAGGATGGGAGCATTGTTTCCAAGTCTGGAGCGAGCTACCGTATGCTGGTGATTGACAGCCAGATAGAGAGGATGTCCGATGCGGTCGCCGCCCGTATTGAAGCTATTCGCGAGGCAGGAATACCAGTCTGCGACCTCCGGGAAGGAGGGAATATCGGAGCCTTGCTTGATAGAGAAGGAATAAGCGCCGATGTGGAGAATGTCCCCGACAGTGTGGCTTTTGTCCACCGTAAGCTTTATGACGGGGAAATCTACTGGATAGCGAACATTTGCTCAAGGCCAAGGAATATGACTTTGGGCCTTAGGGATTGTGTTTCTGGCGCCTCGGGGCGGAAGGTTCTGGAACCCAAGGTTTGGAAAGCCGACCGGGGCACTATCGAGGATGTTTCCTATCGGGTTGAGGATGGGCGCTTGTTTGTTGATCTCTGTATGGAGAGGGATGATGCGGTGTTCATTGTGCTGAGAGGCCAGGCTAAAAAGAAATTCATCCGCAAGGAAACACCTGTGACTGAGGAGATTATGTCGTTATCCTCTTGGGACGTCCACTTTGTTCCGGCCATTGAGCCCGATAGGGGAGCTGACTATCATCTCGACAGCCTGCGCGCTTGGAATGAGTCCCAGGATCCATTCCTCCGCTTCTTCTCGGGCACAGCCACCTACCGGGCCTCCTTCCGGTGGAGCGCGGACCCGCATGCGACGGGAGCAGTGCTTGACCTTGGACAGGTATTCAACATGGCACACGTCTTCCTCAATGGCCATGACCTTGGTCTGCTGTGGAAGGAACCATACAAGATTGACGTATCCGATGCTCTTGTGCACGGGGATAACACATTGGAAATCAAGGTCACTAACTCCTGGGGCAACAGGCTTATCGGCGATTCCGCCCTTCCGAAGGATAAGCGTGCCACCAAGACCTCTTGGGACTTCTATTCCCCCGACGACCCGCTCCCGACCTCCGGCCTCCTCGGCCCCGTAAGGATCCTGACCTTTCTGAAATAATGTGAATTTACAATGTGCCCAGGCAGGTCAAGGCTTACGCCGAATAATGTGCCTTGTAGTGGCATGGAATGTGCTTATTGAATATGCCGTGCGCCGGCCGGCACATTAGAAAATGTTGTTTTTATTAACTTGAATTTTATGAATCATTTTAGCAAAGTTTTGCTCGCGGGAGTATTGATTGTCGTGTCTTTCATTGGCGCTTCGGCCCAGAATGACTACAGGTCTCAAGGTTACAAAGGAAGTGTCTCTATCACAGATCACTTTGGGGTCTTTGTGGGAGCAGAGACATCCCACGGCTATATGTTCAATCGTAATGTTTACCTGGGTGCCGGAATAGGTGGATACATATTCCCAAACGGGACGGAGAATCCTTCTTTCGGAGAGGCATTCCTGGATTTCCATTCTTACCTCAGGAACAAAAAGGGCACTCCTGTAGTCGGTCTCAAGACCGGATATATGCACGGATTCGATTTTGAGAATAAGAGCGGAATGAAACTCCAGAATGGGCTGTTCGTGGAACCTAATGTCGGATGGAGCTGGGGCCTTCGTTCCGGACACGGATTAACCGTCGGTCTTGGTGGGAAAGTCATAGCCCCGCTCGGCGATAAGAGAACTGACCAGAAAACACTCTTTATGCCTAAGATTTCCTTCGGTTTCGAGTTCTAGCGGATTACCGCTGCAATAGCGGGAATATATAAATCAAGGACCATAAGACCCATAAAGGCGTGTTATGCAACCTATTCAGCATCAATTGGTTGCTTGATTAGATGGTGTGCTTTTTCGGACCATCTGATGTGGTAAAAAATTATATTCCAATTACTTCCATAACACGGCGGCTTGTAGCGTTAGGCGTTCTGAATGCAGGTTTTTCTTGAATATAGGAATCTGATTGTAGAAGCGACACACAGTACGTTTTTCGTAAGTGGCTAATTGTCAAACGATTGGTTTAAGGTGCATGGAAATAACACACCACTCATAGTTGCTTAAGGTGTTGTAAATCAAGAGGTTCTATAAAACGCAAGGCACGTATGCCGCCGAATTGGCGGTTCACTTCAACAATACTATTTCCAGTAATTAGGGATTTGCTATTTTTGTACAAAACACTTCCGTTAAGGCGGTCTAGAAGTTCTGGTTTAGAGAAAGAAGAAGTAACCAAACCGTTTATAATATGGCAAGTAACGCGGATTTTGTGCAATATATTGTGGACCAGTGCTCGGGTGCGGGGGATATTACCGTCAAGAAGATGATGGGCGATTATTGCGTTTACTGTGACGGCGTCATTTTCGGCCTTGTCTGTGATAACAATCTGTACATCAAGCCAACAAGTCAGGGAGCGGAGCAGTTGAAGGAGGTGGTGACGCGCTCACCTTACCCCGGGGCCAAGGAGCATTTCCTGATTACTGATGTGGATGACCGGGACTATCTGACGGCCATCATAAAGGCGACGATTCCCGCTCTTCCTAAGCCGAAATCCAAACGGAACCCTATGCTTGAAAAATAGAAGAAAGGTCAAGACAATAAATACAAGAGATATGGAATTCAAAGAAGGAAGTAGTTGGAAATGTTGCTTTGATCCAGAAACGGGATTATACACCGCTCAAGTTGGAGGCGGAGTGAACTGCAAATTGTTTGAGATAACCAAGGAAATATATGACCGTGTGGATGATCCCGATTTGGAATGGCCTGCAAGCCTGATCCACGAGGGACGTATGTTATTTATGTCCGTCAATGATCGATGTGGCCCCCCTTACACAATTGTGTTTGATTCGGATTATAAAAAACTATGTCCTTGGTCTGATGCCTGTGTCTCGGGGGAGACTTGGCCGGATGAGATGACAGACGCTGTCGTGGAAGTGCTTGAATCACAAAAGAATAACAGGGAGCAGCGTCGAAAGAAACGTGAAGGACAAAACAAGAAATGAATATGAACAGGCTTCTGACTATTCTGGCGATCGCATTGGCCTGTGCGAGCTGCGCCTCGACAGTGGGGGAGAGATGGAGTGAGGAAAAGGCTAATGAGTGGTACGCTTCGCAGCCCTGGCCTGTCGGGTGCGTGTATATGCCCTCATACGGCGGGACGCCCGTGGAGATATGGGGAAAGGAGTATTTCAAGCCGGAAGTGGTTGACAGTGAACTGGCTTTGGCCGAGGATCTGGGATTCAACGCCATAAGGCTGTTCCTTTGCGATGTCGTCTGGCAGGAAGACCCGAAAGGCTTTATGGAGAGGCTGGAAGAGACTGTGCGCCTGGCGGACAAGCACGGCATGCGTATCCTGATGACCTTTTTCACGAATGGGGGTACCATCAAGAACCCTTACACCGGGCCGCAGCCTCAGCCTGTGCCTGGGGTTCACAACTCCGTGTGGATGTCGTCGCCAGGCAAGGACGTGGTCAATAATCCCGAGAAGTGGCCTATAATCGAGCGCTATCTTAAGCAGGTCATGAGGCGCTACAAGAACGACCCCCGCATCCTGGCATGGTGTCTTTATAATGAGCCGGAGCACACCGAAGGCTTCGATACCATATCTTTCATCAAGGAGGTTTACCGCTGGGCCAGGGAGGTGAATCCTTCGCAACCACTGACCTCCCCAATGTGTGCGATGCCGGATGCCAGCTCATACAACAAGCCCATCTCCGACTTCATCTGCGAG
>JAEEGJ010030799.1_pt1 | contig 10447 bp, 9 predicted proteins | sample 8958761 | NCBI WGS metagenome assembly JAEEGJ01 (sample SAMN16246546, study PRJNA631951) | gut metagenome | biome: gut microbiome; feature: rumen; material: RS-attached | host: Bos | place: Iran: Karaj | collected 2018-10
GCACATTCGCCGACGATTTCTTCGAAAAGGCGGAGTTTCATGGTGCCGTGGTTGGTTTTCATGATGGCGATGGTTTCGCCTGCCTGCGGTTTGTCTAACTGATTAAATGCCATTTGGGGCTCCTGTAGATATGGGGTATGGAAGCGCTACGCTTTGGGCTATGGGCAAAAAGGTTCTTGCGGCTTCTCAACGTAACGCATTGTTTTGCTTATATATATAAAAAAAAGGTGTATTTTATGAGTTTCAAAAGAAAAAAGCCCTTAAAATAATCTAACTTCTACTGAAAAAATACCTCAAAACGAGCGGCGCGAGTGACCTCATACCTCAGAGGGCGCGAAGCGACCGACCTGATACCTATATGAACGATAACTGCAAAAAAGTAAGCGAGCTTCTTACAGCGCAGACGATGGAATTTGCGCTAGACGAAATGGCGGCGAAGATTGCGAAAATGCATCCGTCCGCCGAAAATATGATCGTGCTCGGCATGGCTAGCCGCGGTATTCCGCTGGCTAAAAAACTCACAGAACGTCTTTCCCAAAAGTTTGGTAAGCCCATCGAAATGGGTAGCCTCGATGCCACGTATTATCGTGACGACTTCCACTATCGCAAGAAGGTCGCCACCGAAATGCGTTTTACCGAAATGCCCGCTTCGGTGGAAGGCAAGACGGTCATCCTCGTGGATGACGTGCTTTACACGGGCCGATCGGCTCTGGCTGCCATGCGTTCCATCTTGGATCTTGGCCGTCCGGCGGCTATCCGCCTTTGTGTGCTTGTGGACCGCGGTCATCGAGAACTTCCGATTGCGCCGGATTGTGTGGGGCTTACGGTCGAAACCGCTAGGAACCAGGAAGTCCGCGTGGCGATTGAACCCATTGATAAAGAAAATTCCGTTTATCTCGTAGAAGTGGAGGCGTAAAGTGAGCGCTTTGGAAATTAAACACCTGTTTGGACTTCGTGGAGTGTCCAAGCATGATATCCGCCTGATTCTGGACCATGCAAAACAGTTCCGCGAAATTCTCGAACGTCCGGTCAAGAAAGTGCCGAGCCTCCGGGGCATGACGGTCGTGAACTTGTTCTTCGAGAACAGCACCCGTACGCGCACTAGCTTTGAACTTGCCGAAAAGCGCCTCTCTGCCGATACGGTGAACTTCGCAAGCTCGAATTCCAGCGTCAAGAAGGGTGAAACGCTCGTCGATACGCTCCGCAACATCGAAGCCATGAAGATTGACATCGTGGTCGTCCGTCACAAGGGGACGGGCGTGCCGAAGTTCCTTGCCGATAACAGCAATGCCATTATCGTGAACGCTGGCGACGGCGCCCATGAACACCCGACGCAGGCTCTCCTCGACATGCTTACAATCGAAGAAAAGCTTGGAACGCTCGAAGGCAAGAACGTCACGATCATTGGCGATATCCGCCACAGCCGTGTCGCTCGCAGTAACCTCTGGGGTATGTCCACGATGGGCGCTCACGTGACGCTCTGCGGACCTTCGACACTTGTGCCGCGCAATACAGACCTCATGAACCATGTGACATGGGAACCGGATGTGAAGAAGGCTGTTGCAAACGCCGACGCTATCATTGCTCTCCGCTTGCAGAAAGAACGCATGGACGATGCTCTCCTCCCGAGCATGCGCGAATACCGCAATACGTTCGGCATCACGGAAGAACTCCTCGAATGCGCTAAGGACAAGGTCATCATTATGCACCCGGGTCCAATCAACCGCGGCGTGGAACTCGATTCCGACATTGCCGATGGCGAACATTCTGTAATTCTTGATCAGGTGACCAACGGTGTCGCCGTCCGTATGGCCGTTCTCTTCCTTTTGGCTGGAGGTCGCAACAATGAAAATGCGTAAACCTTGTAAAGGTCGTCTTGTGAATGTCGTTCTGAAAAATGCAAAGTTCTGGAACGGCAAGTCTTTTGAACTTCAGAACGAAGTTCGCCTGAACGCTTGCGAAAATGCCGAAACGGTTGAATTTGACTGCAACGGCGCGCTTGTGATGCCGGCCCTCTTTGGCCTTGGTATTGACTTTATGGAACCACTCCGCGATGACGTCTACACGTTTGCTGATGGCTTTGATGCTTTGCGCAAGGGCGGTTTCTATGGTGGCCTTTACGAAAGTGCCGCAAACCCGATTGACGATGCCGACAAGTACACTGCAATGGTGAACCGCTTCAAGTCCGAAGAACGCGGCGAAGATGCTTTCGATATCAAGTTCCTCGGCGCTTACAGCAAGGGCTTTGGCACGGACAGCTTGGCCGAAATGGTCGAACTTGCCGAAGCCGGTGTCGCTGGCTTTGGCGACGGTAACGGCGTGATTCCGCATTCCCGCTTCCTCCGCCTCGCCATGGAATATGGCAAGATGACGGGCAAGCGTTTCTTCTTCCAGCCGATGGACAAGACGCTCCGCCACAGCGGTTGCGTTCACGAAGGTGCCTACTCCGACATGCTCGGCATGAAGGGCATTCCTCGCATTGCCGAAACGATTGCCGCCTATACAGTTCTTGAAACGGCTCGATTCCTCCAGGTGCCGGTGCACTTCAAGCAGGTCACTTGCGGTGAAACTCTTGAACTCGTCCGTAACGCCCGCAAGAACGGTATCGATGTCACTTGCGATGTGAATTTGTACCACTTGCTCTTGGACGATTCCTGCCTCGAAACGCTCGATTCCGCATACCACATTCTCCCGCCGATCCGCTCGGCTGCAGACCGCGAAGCCTTGTGGCAGGGGGTTGTCGATGGAACCGTCAATGCGATTAGCGTGAACCACACGCCGGTGCTCCGCCAGGATACGGTCGTGAACTTCGAAGATTCCGTGCCGGGCGCACTTTCCTTGGAAGTCGCACTCCCTGCTATTTGGAATAAACTTGTGGCAAGTGTTGGCGAAGCTCGTGCTATCGAACTCCTTTCGACTGCTCCTGCTCGTTTGGCTGGTGCCGAATCCGCTCACGAAAGCGTGGTGGTGCTTGCTCCGGAAAAGACGCACAAGGTTCTCGAAAGCGACTTTGCTGGCCACGTCTGCAACTCTCCGCTCTTGGGCAAGGAATTGCCGTCGTCGATTCTTGCAACCTACATCAACGGTGTTTGGACGGAGCTGTAGTGAGGTCTGATGACTAGCGAGCTTCAAGAAGTCTGGAAATTTTTCCAGTACTATATTCTTCCTGTTCTTCCGTTTGTAGCGCTTGTGCTGATTGAAGTGCAGCTGATGTACAATCGTCGCGAAAATGAAGTGATGTTTGGTACAGATGCGTTCAACGAGAAGATTAAGGCGTTTGAATTTACGCCCAAGGAAGTGCGTACTCTGGAAAAACTCGTTCGCTCGTCCAAGTTCGAAAACAAGGACGCCGTGCTCAATTCTTCTGGACTTTTTGAAGCTGCTGTCTCGGAATTTTATCGCATCCGTAATGTGTTCTCTGTCCGCGATGAAACGCTCGAAGCGATTGCGGGCTTGAGACGCAAGATGGATTTTACCGGTTCAAATCCTTTGGCCATGGTTAGCTCGACAAGGCAGTTCAATGTCGGCGATTCTGTGGACCTGGAATTTGAAAGCGGTCAAGTTTTTAGACGCGTGAAAATCGTTGAACGTTCCGAAAAGACCTGGAGCGTAAAGATTGATGGCTCTGTGGCGCTCGCCAAGTCGTTGCAGGGCTCGCGTGTGCTTATCCGCTGGACCCGTATGAACGATGCTGTTTATTCAATACGATTGACGGTTTTTGCGGCTACTCCAGATAACGTAATTTTTACCCATAGCGACCAGCTCGACAAGGAACAGTTGCGTAAGTGGGTCCGTGAGGTCGTTGATTTCCCGGTGATGGCGACGTTTCCGAACGGCGAGGTGCACTCGGGGGTCCTTTACGACCTTTCTGCTGGCGGTATTCTGCTTGGACTTGCCGAAGACGTGAAACCGGACCAGCAGATTTCCATTTCATTTGAACTTCCGACGTTTGGCGTTCAGAATGTCGATGTCAAGATTTTGAACAATTTGGGGCACCGTAACCCCAATTTCCCGCTATTCAATTCCATCTCGGCGGTGTTCACTGGGTCGTACGCTTGGACCCAGGAACGCGTCCTCCAGTACATTTTTGAGGTCACGCGCAAAACAAAGTCTAAGAAAAACGAGGTAAATGGCGTAACAACTTAGATTTATGTGTTTTAGAGATGATTTTTCGCTTGACATTCGATGTTTATGAAAGTAAAATTTACATAGTATTGTTTCCTATCGGAGTTTATTTTGGCTTTAGGGTTGATTGCTAGAATTCGTGGAGAGCGCGAAACTGTTGGCATAGATGTTGGCCACTACAGCATCAAGTACGTTAAGGTCTATCATGATGCTAACGGTAAAAGAATTGTGCGCGAAGTGGATTTGGAACCTGTTCCTGCAGGCTCCATCATCAATGGTCTTATCCAAAGACGTGATTCCGAAGATTTGACTGCTGAAAATGGCGCAAAGAAGGAGAAGGACGGCTTCGACAAGTTGGGCGAGGCTTTCTCCAAGTTGATGCTTCGCCACCCGATTGATGAAAATGTGGATGTTGTGGCATCGGTGAACTGCGGTGCCGGCGAAGGTGGTGTGCTTGTCGACCGCCTCTCGATCAAGGTCCCCAAGAACGGAAACGAAGAAGCGATTATTGTTCAGACTGCTCAGTCCCGTCCGCCGTTCGACGACCAGGACAACGTTCTGGACTACGAGGTTGTCTCCCGCGAAGGCGATGAAGTCAAGGTGAACGTGGTGGCGGCAAAGAGCTCCATGCTCGATTCCTGGGCGCAGTTCTTTACCCGCAAGGGCATTAGACTTTCGGCGCTGGATGTCGATATTTTCGGCCTTCTGAATGCATTCGCCATGACTGCAACCGATGAAGAACGCAAGAAGACAACGGCCATATTTAATATTGGTGACAACAAGATGAGTGTGGGCTTTATGCAGGATGGCGCCTTCCACTCCGTGCGATCCATGAATGGCGGTTCGTTGAATGTCATTATTAACAAACTGTCTTCTAGCCTTGATATTCCTGCCGAAAAATGTCATGAAATGTTCGAAAAGAACGACCTAAAGGTTGTTGAAGGCGTTGCTATTTCTGTTCTCGAAGACGCCATGAAGGTCGCTTTCGAAGAACTCATGTCCCAGATTACCTTTGGTATCCGCTATCATTCTTCTGCGGAAGATTCCCGTCCGCTCGAAAGAATCCTGATCGGTGGCGGTGGAGCTTCTGTTCCGGGTCTCTTGCAGTATATTGCAGACAAGACCGGGATTGAAACGGCGACTGTGAACCCCTTCCGCTCTGTGGAATGCGATTCTAGCGTGGTCGACAAGGAAGGCATGTCTGTTGCTCTCTCTAACATTTACGCCCCGGCTTTGGGACTTGCAATGAGGAAGTTCTAATGGCTACGAAGAAGAATAAGGGTGCCAACAAGGCGCTTGCAATTACAATCAACCTTTTGCCGGGTGAACACCGCAAAAAGCAAAAGGACTTGACTTGGCTTACTGACCGCCGTGTCGTGTGGCCTACGGTGTTTTTCATTGTCTCTATTTTTGCGGCTTTGTTCATTTATGCTTACACGTTGCAGGAACTTTCCAGCAAGGAAGCCGAACTCCAGTCCGTGCGTGCCGCAGTAGAACGCGAACGCCCGTTGCTCAGGAAAATCAGCGAACTCGAAAAGAACCAGTCCATTATCAATACCAAGATTAACGCGCTCAAGTCCATCCAGATTAGCAAAAAGCGCTGGGTCGTCCTGTTCGAGAATATTTCTTCGGTGCTGCCTCCGAACATGTGGCTTATGAGCGTGTCGCAGGTGAGCGAATTCAATCTCGAAATGAAGGGGACGACGTTTGACTTCTCCGAAGTCGCAGAATACATGGTCAAGCTCGAAAAGCAAGTCAGCGTAGAGAAGGTTTCGCTGGTATCCATTTCTACAACGAAGGTGGATGGCGACGAGGCCTATAGCTTTACACTCAAGGTCGAACTCAAGAAAGACCTTGGAGAGGAGGGTTGATATGGGCAACCTTAATATTGACTTTAAAGACAAAAAGAATATATACTGCATTGCGATGATTGTTGTCATCTTGCTGGCGGCATATTCTGTCTATGAGTATGTATGGGTTCCGTTTGAGGAAGAACATACCGATCTTGTGCGTCAGCTAGATTCTGCAACGAACGAACTCAAGAAGATTGAATCCAAGAGAAACCGTGTTGCAGAACTCGAAATGCAATTGGCGCAGGCCGAAAAGGATTTCCAGAAGCTGAAGGAAATGTTCCCGGAAGAAGAAAAGGTTCCTCTGCGCTTGCAGGACCTCTATTCTGTGCTTCGTAGCTCCGGCGTGCAAATCCAGAAGTTCAATCCGGAAGGTCGTTCCGAGAGGGAACACTACATCGAGAACCGCTATTCCATTGCGGTCAATTCCGGTTATCACATGCTCGGTTACCTGTTTGCTGAAATTGCAAACTTCAATTACCCGACTGCGATTACGAACTTGAAACTTTCTCGCTATTCGGGCATCGCTGCCGAAGTGCAGAAGGCTGAAACTCACGGTTGGACGCCGATTACCATGTCGGTGAACTTCAACTTGACCACTTATACATCCAAGAAGGTTGGCAAATAATGAAATGCAAGTTCCTTCTTATGCTGTTATCGAGTGCAGTTGCTTTGCAGGCTGCACTGATTAAGGATGTCCGCTTTGATTGCTCAAAGAATTGCCAGATGGTATTCCAGTTTGCCTCTGACAAGAATTTGCCGACATTCTTCCAGAAGTATGATAACGCTTCAAAAACTTTGACCGTCGGTTTCTCGGATGCCGACTTCGCCCTTGGCGTCGGTGATTTCGATGTCGACCAGTCTTCGCCGTATGTGCGTTCCATGAAGGTGTTCAAGGAACCGTATCGCGGTATGGACTTCTTGAAGATTGAAATGAATGTGGGCGCTTCGGTCAATTCGGACAAGAACGCCATTGCCTTGAATAAGTCTAGCTTCCTCTTGAAGTTTGCTGGCAAGAATGGCAAGTCCTGGACGCTTTCGAAGCTGTTTGCCAGTAAGATGGCTGCTGCCGAAAAGGCCGCTCGTGAAGAAGAAAAGCGCTTGGCTGCCGAACGCAAGGCTGCAGAGAAACAGGCTCTCCTGGACCGCAAGGCCGCAGAAAAACAAGCCGCACTCGACCGCAAGGCTGCTGAAAAGCAGGCTGCTCTTGACCGTAAGGCCGCCCGCGAAGAAGAAAAGCGCATGGCCGCTGAACGCAAGGCCGCTGAAAAGGCCGCCCGCGAAAATATCGCACAGGCCGCTGCGGCTACGCCTGCTGGGGCATCGGCTTTGCTTCCTGGTTTAAAGGAAATGACGGTGCTTATCGGTTCTGGCATGGAACAGTTCCGCTTGGTGGCTAATTCCCGCTTGAGCATTGGCAACGTTTCTGACCCGAACGGTTCGTTCTTGATTACAGTTGCAATTCAGGGCCCGGATCGCTCTCCGGTGTTCAAGGTGAATGCGGGTTCTCTCGTGAAGTCTGTCTTCTGGGATCCGAATGGCCTCAATATCCAGCTTTCTGCTGGTGCCCGCCCGGCAATCCTCGTGCAGGATGGCGCCTTGATTTTGCAGACGTCTGAAAATGCAATCCGTCGCGAAGGCTTTGTATTCTGGAGTGCTCGCCCGAACGGTATCTACGTTCGTGATTGGATGAAGTCTCCGGATGCTGTGCCGGAATTCTCGGATTTTGTGAAGACTTACGAAAAGGAAAGCAAGAAGGTCGTCTCTAGTACGCAGACATTCCATTTGCGCCCGGTTGTGCGTGAATTGATTGTCGTCGCCGATGAAACGGAATTCTATGCTTCTCCGAGTGAAAAGTCCCAGGTCATGCAGCGTGTGGTCTTTGGTGACCGCCTTGTGAACATGGACTTGACTGGGCTTTACCGCAAGGTGCAGGTGGGCAACAAGATTGGTTATGTGAACCGCCGCGCTGTGAGCTTTACCGATGAACTTTCTGCCGTGCAGATGGAACGCTTGAAGAAGGTGGACCAGGAACGCGGTGAATTGCTCTCGCAGGGCATGAGACCTGGTGGAAGCGCTCTTGACGAACTTTATGAAGATCGTGTGACTTACAGTTCCTTCGGTCGCCGTGATCCGTTTGTAGAAATCAAGGGACTTGTTGAAGAAGGGATTAATATTGACCAGGTGGAACTGGTGGGTATTATTTGGGAATCCGAGGAGCCGGTGGCAATCCTTGTTGACTCCAAAAATTCGGGCGTGTCTTATACGCTTAAAGAAGGCGATAAGATCATGAACGGAAAAGTTCTTAAAATTACACAAACTGATGTGCTCTTCTTGATTCAGGAATTCGGGGTGAGCCGTCGCTACTCTATGGGTCTTCCCGATAAATTTGGGGGTCAAAAGTGAAAAAGCTGACTAAAATTCTGACGATTCTTATCATGGTGGCAAGCTTTGCTACCGCGTGGGCTGCACCTGCCGAAGGTTCTGTGGCCCCGAATAAGAAGTTATATGACTTCAACTTCGTCAATATGGACTACGAAGCGATTTTCCGTTCTGTTTCGGTGATTGCTGGCGTGGACATCTTGATTGCCCCGGATGTCAAGGGCAAGATCAGCTTGCGCGTGACCAAGAAGACATGGCAAGAAACGTTGGACATTATTTGTAACATGAATGACCTCACGTGGGTAATTCAGGACAAGTACATTTCCATCCAGCGCTTGAGCACTTACCAGGCCAAGCAGAAAAAGCTTGCCGATGAAGAAAATCAGGCGGAACAGAATGCTCCTCTTGTCCGTAAGAACTTCCAGGTACATCATGCCAAGGCTGATGAACTCGTCAAGGTGCTTGAAAGCATGAAGTCCAACCGCGGCAAGATTTCTGTCGTGGAACGCACGAACTCCATCATTGTTTACGATACGGAAAGCAAGATTGAGCAGATGGGCAATGCGCTTGTCGAACTTGACGTTGAAACGCTCCAGATTATGATTACGGCAAAGCTCGTGGTCGTGAACAGCGAACTCGCTCGTGAACTCGGTGTGGACTGGACTGCTGCTTTGGGTTCTTCTACGCTTACGCCGGGTACTGCTGCCGCAGCAACGGGTGCAACGGCTGGCTCTAGCCGAATCAGCGGCGTCATTCAGTCCTTCCCGAACGGAACGTCTCCGGCAGTGGGCAAGGCTAATACCGCCATTACGGCAAGCCTCCTCGACAACAACCTCCAGATTGCCATTTCGAACTTGATGGGTGACGCTTCTACGGAAGTGCTTGCTTCTCCGCAGGTTTCTACGCTTGACAATACCGAAGCTCAGGTGTTCATGGGTGACAAGGTCTCCATCCGCGTGATTGACGATAGCGGTGAATCTTCGACCAAGATGGTGGAAACGGGTATCAAGCTCACGGTGACTCCGCATGTTTCTGGCGACAACCGCATCTTGCTCGACCTCCATCCGGAAAACAACTCTTATGGCTATGACGAAAAGGGCGAAGTCGTGATTTCGACCCAGGAAGCAAAGACCAAGGTGGTTGTGGCTGACGGTGAAACTGTCGTGATTGGTGGTCTTACCCGTAACGAAAATACCGAAAGCGAAAGCGGTATCCCGTTCCTCAAGGACATTCCGCTCTTGGGTAACCTCTTCAAGTATAGCCGCAAGTCCATCACGAAGAAGGACCTTGTGATCTTTGTGACGCCGCGTATTATCCGTAACTACATCGGTAACGTCGATATTTCTGAAAAGTCTGAGGAAATTAATGGCGCAGCTCCGGAACTCAAGCCGGTTGATGACAAGATTATGACATCTCCGGTGGTGACGGGTGAAACTCCGGATGCTCCTGTTCCGGAAAACTCTCACGACGACTGGAATCAGTAATTAACATTTGCCGGACTGTTGTCCGGCCTTTGTTTTATAAACGCAAAACCCTGGCTCTGCCAGGGCTTTTTAGTCTTTCGTCTGTAGTCGCGAGCGACGTTCTGTATTCTAATTAACGCACGACGAGTGCGGCGAGGGCGAGTTCCTGGCTCATGCGGGTCGGACACTTGCCACTCTTGATTTCGTAATTGAGGTCGGCGAGGCGGCGCAACACGCGCACGAGAAGCGGCTTACGCCAACGGCGGCAACATTCGGCGGCTTGGCCTTTTTTGACGAACATGTAGTAGTTCTTGCCTATCTTCTTGGCCGCTTCTTCGGGCGAGACGCCTTTTGCGGTAAGCGAGCCGTAGTTCAAAAGTGAGAGCGCGTAGTTGTACAGCGTGTTCGAAATGCGGATGGCGTCAACGCCGCTGTTCAAGAGCTCGTTTAGCTTCTGGACGTATGCCTTGGCATTCTGCATGCCAAAGAATCCTTCAATCTCGTAGGTCGGGATATCGCGCTGGGAAACGACCATCGTTTTCACGAGGTCGAGCGTAATCTTTTTGCAGTCCGGAGCGTAGAGGATGATTTTCTCGACTTCTTCGCTCACGAGCTTGGTGTCGTTGC
>JAEEGJ010030800.1_pt1 | contig 10447 bp, 12 predicted proteins | sample 8958761 | NCBI WGS metagenome assembly JAEEGJ01 (sample SAMN16246546, study PRJNA631951) | gut metagenome | biome: gut microbiome; feature: rumen; material: RS-attached | host: Bos | place: Iran: Karaj | collected 2018-10
GAGGAAGACGGAAGCAGAGGAAAAAAGCCTAATTATTATGTAATAGATAAACAATCGGAATTGGGTGAGCTGATGGTTGCATATAATAATATGAACCCAAAACAACGTGAGAGAATAATGGGATACGCAAAAGCGCTTCTTGATTTATAGGGGCGCATATATTTTTGAAAGTCAATCCGCAAAATAGGATATATATTGTTTTTTGCTAAAGACGGATGAATAAATTCATGAGTAATCAATTGGGAGAATATTGACTATGCGCATTATATGCGTGTAATAATATATGTAATATAATATGTATTTTTTAGAAGTAACAAAAATGAAATTACAAATATTAGTTAAAACTCTTGAAAATGCTGGATTTTACTTTGTAAGGCATGGTGGTAATCATGATGTTTATTCAATAGGAGGGACGACTATGAAAGGTGCGTATCCAACATTTATTAAGCAAGTCGGGAAAGATTTTCTTGTTTATGTTCCAGACTGGGATAATTGCACATCAGGAGAAAGCTTGGAAGATGCCATTAGCATGGGAAGGGATATGATAGGTGTTTTAGGAATTACATATGAGGATGAGGGCAAAGAATTCCCAAAACCTTCCGATTATAAAATGGCGGTGGAAAAAGCAAAAAAAGATAAAGAGGTAATGGATTTTTCTGATGGTATTTTAACGATGATTGATGTTGATTTTACAGAATATCGCAGGCAGATGGATAATAGAGCTGTTAGAAAAAATTGTACTGTTCCATATTGGATGACTGTTGAGGCAGATAAGGTGGGATTAAATTATTCTAAAGTTCTGCAAGATGCAATAGCAAGACTTTTGAATCTTAATTACAATGTCGGTAAATAAAAGAGATATTACATCGGCGCCAGCCAATTATAATCCTACCCTAAAATATTTACATCGACTTTACATTCACCTACTACCATAGCACCATGATAATTATAAAAATTTCAAGCTCCCCAAACGATGTTGCAAATGACAATATAATAAACTAATATGAAGTTAATAAACATGCCTAGTACTTGCAGGTACTAAGGATTAGCTGGGCAGAGGTGCTCAGCTTTTTTGTTATTTATATGTGGTACAAAATGTCAGTGCGAAATGTGTGGGGACAATAGATTAATGAGTTACCACACAGGGGGAGCAAAATGAAACTACTTGACTACAAAAATTCTCTAATAAACGACTATAAAAAGAACAGGCGCACCTTTATCTTTTACCTAATCTTGCGAGCACTTGTAATCCTGACACTCATCAGGTGCATTCTCACAAGGAATTATGAAAGTGCGGCCATCTGCATTTTGTCGTTGTTACTATTTTTGATGCCTGCATTTTTGCAGCAAAAAATGAAAATAGAGATTCCCGCAGTTTTTCAGGGTATCATATTTGGGTTCATCTATGCCGCAGAAATATTAGGTGAGGTAAATCATTACTACGTGCTGATTCCTGGCTGGGACACGATGCTCCACACAATGAATGGATTCTTGTGCGCAGCCATTGGATTCTCACTGATTTACTTGCTCAATCGTGGCAGTGAGAATATTAATTTGTCCCCATTCTATCTGACGCTAGTGGCTTTTTGCTTTTCTATGACAGTAGGTGTTCTGTGGGAGTTTTTTGAATTCACCATGGACTACTTTTTCTATTTGGACATGCAAAAGGATTTCATAGTGCAAAACATTGGCTCAGTTACCCTTGATCCAAACAATTCTGGGATACCATTTTTCATTGGAAATATAACTGACACAGTTGTAAATACCGCCGACGGTAACGCCTATACAATTCCTGGTGGGTACCTGGATATCGGCATCATCGATACTATGAAGGATCTTCTTGTAAATTTAGTAGGCGCCGTAGTTTTTAGCATTATTGGCTACACCACGCTAAAATTCTCCAAGAAATCCAAAATCGCCGAGAGCCTGATGATTAAACCTAATGATTAATTGATCCAAATTTCTCACAAAAAATTTACATAGACTTTACATTTACCTACTACCATGAGTCCGTAACGATTATGACAGGTAGTAGGTTTTTTATATTGGTACTTGCATTCTATGCCCAGGCCATGACCTACGGGATAGTTAGATGAGACATAAGGAGAGAAAATATGGATGCATTTTCGATAATATCATTATTAGGCGGGCTGGCCCTGTTTTTGTACGGCATGCGCCTAATGGGTGAAGGCCTAGAGAAACTGGCCTCAAATCGCCTTGAGAAAATACTGGCCAGACTTACTGGCAGGACATCTCACGCGGTAATTTTAGGTGCGGCCATCACCGCTATAATTCAGTCATCCTCAGCCACCACGGTAATGGTTGTAGGTTTTGTGAATTCAGGAATAATGAGCCTCAGACAGGCGGTTGGTGTTATAATGGGAGCAAATATAGGCACCACCATGACATCATGGATATTCTCCATGACTGGAATCCAAAGCGAATCCTTCTGGGTGAGAATGTTAAAGCCATCATCCTTTGCTCCAATCGTGGCAATGATCGGCATTATATTGCTGATGACAGCCCGTGAGAATATTAAGAAAACTCACGCCGGAAGCATTTGCCTAGGGTTTGGAATCCTAATGTATGGCATGGAGACTATGTCAAAATCCATGGCACCATTGGCAGAAAGTGACACTTTTGCTTCTATATTAATGGCAGTGTCCAATCCGATTTTTGGAATAGTTGTGGGAATGATTTTTACAGCAGTTATCCAAAGCTCCTCAGCATCAGTTGGAATACTTCAAGCTCTTTGCCTTTCGGGTACAGTCACTTTTGCGGCGGCTATACCGATAGTTTTGGGGCAAAATATTGGAACTTGCGCCACAGCCCTGCTGTCATCGGTAGGGGCTAGCAAAAATGCAAAGCGAGCTTCCATGATACATTTGTATTTCAACCTGATTGGAACTATTGTTTTTGTAGGAACTTTTTATACTGCCAACATGTTTTTTAATTTTGATTTTTTGTACCAGGCAGCAAGCCCGGTATCAGTGGCTATAATCCATAGCATTTTCAATATTGGCTGCACAGTGGTTCTCTACCCATTCGCAAACAGGGTAGTGACCCTAGCAGAGAAGACCATAAAAGACGATTATACTCACGTAACTGACCTGCGGGCAGGCATGAAAGTTTGATTATCTAAAGGAGATAGTATGGCTTTAATTTATATAGTAGAGGACGATGAGAATATCAGAGAAATAGAGGAGTTTGCCCTTGAGAATGCTGGATTTTTAGTGAACAGCTTCTCTGATGCTGCAAGCTTTTTTGCCTCTCTTGAGAGAAAATTACCGGACTTGGTTTTGCTAGACATTATGCTTCCCGATGAGAATGGTAATGATATTTTGACAAATATCCGAGCAAGCGAAATAACTCAGAGCATTCCAGTAATTATGGTTACTGCCAAAACTACTGAGCTGGATTTGGCTAGAGGCCTAGAAATCGGTGCAGATGATTACATTAAAAAACCATTCTCTGTAGTTGAGCTTACCTCTAGGGTGAAGGCTCTGTTGCGCCGCACTAGCTCTGACGGCAAGCAAATAATTCGCATAGACGAATTAGTATTAGACGATGGTAAACATACAGTAAGCCTTGGGGATTCTCCAGTTGAGCTTACATTTAAAGAATATGAGTTATTGAAATATTTGTTAATGAATAGAGGGCTGGTTCTCAAACGTGCTCAGATAATGGATAAAATCTGGGGCATGGATTATGAGCTAGAATCCCGCACATTAGACATGCATATTAAATCCCTGCGAGCAAAACTACGTAATTACGGAGACAGGATTCTCACTGTGCGAAATGTAGGTTACAAGTTTGAGTGACATATGGAGGTGTTATGGCACGAAAGATTTATCTTAGATTTGTATTTATGATTATTCTTGTGGCCTTGCTAGCAACAAGCTGTGGGGCTATGGCATATTATGCGCTTTTTGAAAAGCAGGTTCACGAGGATCTCCAGGTGACTGCTCAAATTCTCAGGGATACAGGGGTATTTCAAAATGCAGATATTGCTGCATTTGAGGCCAATCCGAAACTAAAGGAAGAAAAGCTTCGTGTTACCCTAGTGGACACCGATGGCAAGGTACTTTTTGATAACACCACACCTGCATCATCAATGAACAATCACCTTGACCGCCCTGAGATAGCGGAGGCTATGAAAAATAGCTGGGGAGAGGAAATACGTAAATCCGATACTATTGATCGAGTGGATTATTACTATGCAATCGTCCTAGACGACGGCCGTATACTTAGGATTTCAAAGGAAGTGGACAGCCTTTGGACTGTGATAATATCGGCGATTCCCTACTGCATGTCCATCATCATCATTGTTTCTATTATAGGAACCATCCTCTCGAAGCTTCTCACCCAAAGCCTTGTGGCGCCAATCATAAAGGTGGCTGAGAATTTGGATGATGATGTGGAGGCACCATATCCTGAGTTATATCCATTTGTTAGCGAGATTAGAAAGCAACACGACAAAGTCTTAGAATCCGCCAAGAGAATTCAGGATTTCTCAACCAACGCCAGCCATGAGCTAAAGACTCCACTAACGGCAATTTCTGGCTATGCCCAGCTTATTCAGACCAACGAAATAGAGCCAGAGCGACTACAGCATTTCGCAGGAGAGATTGAGAAAAATGCTAATCGGTTGCTTAAATTAATAGATGACATAATAGCTCTTTCAAATCTAGACGCCCATGAGCTACAGGACAAATTCGAAAAAGTGGATTTGTACGAGCTGGCAAAAGAAGAGATAGAGGTTTTAAAAATAAATGCAAATGCAAAAGACATTTTGCTAGAATTGGAGGGGGAGCCCACATACTTTCTTGGACGCAAAGATCTACTAGTGGAACTTATAGATAATCTTGTGGAAAACTCTATCCGCTATAACAACCCTGGTGGACACGTGTGGGTAAAAGTTCAGGAGGCTAATGGAAAAAAGATTCTATCTGTTGAGGACGATGGAATTGGAATCCCAAGCCAGGATTTTGAGAGGGTCTTCGAAAGATTCTACAGAGTGGATAAAAGCCGCTCCAAGGCTAGCGGTGGCACAGGCCTAGGGCTTTCCATTGTAAAACACATTGTGGAGTTGCATGATGGAACAATCCAGTTAGAAAGTGAACTTGATAAAGGAACAACCATAACTATTGTATTTTAGAAAAGGGAACCCACCATGAAAAAATTACTTATTATCGGCGCCGGCGAGTACGGACGTCTTGTAAAGGACTTGGCACTAGAGTCGGGATATGATGAGGCGGATTTTCTAGATGATAACAGCGCCCTTGCCATTGGAAAAATTGCAGACTACAAAAAGTTCGTAGGAGAATATGATGAATTTATCGTAGCCATGGGCAATCCCCAGGTGCGAAAGAAATGTGTGGAGATGCTATCGGCAGATTTTAAGCTTGCCACTATCATTCATCCTAGAGTCTATGTCAGTGGTGATGCATCCATCGGGGCGGGCTCAATTGTAGAGCCTGGCTGCGTAGTGTACAGAGCATGCACCATTGGCCAGTCATGCCTTATTAATGCAGGCGCTGTGCTTAATCATGACAGCACAGTAGGAGACTTTTGCCAGATTGGATGCAACGCAGTAGTTACGGCCAGAGCTGTTGTGGCTGCTGGGACAAAGGTGGAGCACGGGAGCGTAGTTCATTCCGCTATTTAATTAAATGTTTGCAACTGCCCCTAATCCGTGCTACAATCAAACCAATATTATTTAACACAATTTAAGGAGGGTTTTACTATGTTTGAACAGATCAAATTACCATACGCAACAGATGCCCTTGAGCCATATATCGACCAGCTCACAGTGGAGACACACCATGGCAAGCACCATGCTACATACACCAAGACTTTCAACGAGTTAGCTGAGAAGGCAGGCATGGCAGACTTATCTGCAGAGGAGTTGCTTGCATCCCTTGATAAGGTTGGCGACGCTACACTTCGCCAGGGCCTTAAGAATCAGGGCGGCGGTTTCTACAATCACAATCTTTATTTTGAAATGTTTTCACCTAGCCCAGCTAAGGCGCCTACAGGCAAGCTGGCTCAGGCGATTGACGATACATTTGGCGGACTTGACGCTCTCAAGGAGCAGCTTACTACAGCAGCTACTACACAGTTTGGTTCTGGATGGGCTTGGCTTTCTACTGACAAGTCAGGCAAGCTTGTTGTTTCTAAGACGGCCAATCAGGACAACCCAATTTCTGAGGGCACAGGTATGATTCCACTTGTAGCCCTTGATGTGTGGGAGCATGCTTACTACTTAAAATACAAGAATCTCCGCCCAGACTATATTAAGGCATTCTTTGAGGTGCTTGATTGGGCAAAAGTAAGTGCTAGATATGAGGAGATTGTAGGCTAATAGAATTGATCTGCAAAGGGGGACCCATGACCAGACGAGAACGAGAAATCACAGATACAAATGAAATCAACCGCATCCTAGATACCTGCAAGTATTTGCATCTAGGTCTAGTGGATGACGGTAAGCCATATGTGGTGCCAATGAATTACGGCATAGACCATGACGATGGAGATGGGCATTTGATTGTCTACCTTCACGGTGCTAACACTGGCCGTAAGCTAGACATCATTAAAAAGAACTCTGACTGTTGCTTCACAATGGAGTGTAATATCACACCATTCGAGGGTAAGATGGCATGCCAGTACGGTGTGGCCTATGAGTGTGTTATGGGCACAGGCCAGATTCATCTCATAGACGACCCTGCTGAGAAGGACCGTGCACTTCAGGCTATCATGAAGACTCAGACTGGCCACGACCATTTCCAGTTTGATGAGAGGATGGTATCCATCGTCAGCGTCATGCGTATCGACGTGGATGAACTTTCGGCAAAGCATCGTCCACTTCCTGCAGCCATGACTGAGAGCTAGAGAAATCCACTTATTGATTAAAATGCTTCTATATCTTATAATCCTAGAGGGCTATGCACTAAAGTATAGCCCTCATAATAATATAGAAGGAACTAGGTAATAAAATGAATAAAGCATTTGATTTATTAGATATAATTGTTAAGAAGATTTTTGGATTCATATTCAAAATAATGCATAAGGAATACACTGACGGGATTCATGAGGCTACTTTACAGTTCGTTAAGTTTGGCATCGTGGGTGTCACTAATACAGTAGTATCATATGTTATTTATGTTGGCACTTTATTAGGACTTCAGAAGGCAGGACTTTTTCCAAAGGTAGACTATCAGATAGCTACATTTGTTGCCTTTGTGCTCAGTGTTCTTTGGTCATTCTACTGGAATAACAAAATGGTATTCGTAGTAGAGGAGGGTCAGTCTAGAAACATGTGGAAGACTCTTCTTAAGACATATGTTTCATACTCTTTTACAGGACTTTTCCTTAACTGGTTACTTGGATTTTTCTGGGTAGATATTGTAGGTATATCTAAAATGCTTTCGCCAATCATTAATCTTTTGGTAAGCGTTCCTATTAATTTCCTTATCAATAAGTTCTGGGCTTTTAAAACTAAATAGACCATTTAAGTAAATATTATAAGGCTAAAAATAACGAATAAATAAGCGCTCCGGAGGTACTGGACCATTTAAGTGGACAGTATTTTCTGGAGCTTTTTTCGTAAAAATGTACAAAAATTATTATTTTACTACTTTTTTACAAAAAACTATTGACAGGGGACAACAAAATAAATAATATGTGTACAATACCACTAAGGTATTGGTACGATACCTAATCATCAAAAATAATTACAAAACAAAGAAAATTCACAGTTTAACAGCATGTTTTGAAATATTTATGAAATATTTATGAACAAACTATGTACAATATAGTTTCAAATTGTTACAATCTATAATGATGTGCGTTACAAGATGAAACTGAAATCATAAATTTTTATTTAATAGAGAGAAATATAGTGAGGTATGTTATGGAGACAATAACAAGGGATGAGTTAAAAGAATTAGAAGGAAGAACACTTCGAATAGTTACTATGAATGGCGGCTTACTTAGAAACAGAGACAGTGCTTTTTTCGCAGCACTTAATGATGAGGAGGCACAAGCTTTCTGTGAAATAGTTAGAAGCGAATTGCCGGAAGGAGAATACGAGTTTTCGACGGTTGGTTTTGAAGTACCGGACATATCATATTTTAGTTTACTGTTTGATAATAACTATCCGGGTTTTGAAATTGTAAATTTAGGATTCTTTGCAGCGGCGGATCTTTTATACGAGAAAAGAAGAGATGTGGTTGCAAAAATTCAGAGAATGTACGACGGAAGTAAATGCTTATATGTAGCACTCACCGAAGAAGGCAAGGCAATAAGTCAGCCGGTTGGTAATACTCACGCGACAATATCATTTTTTACCAAGGAGGAAGATGCTAGAGCCATTGCAGAAGCGGGAGTTGGCGAGCATACAATTGAAAGATGGATTACTAATCCACCTCTTGATACAACAGTTTTCACAATCGACGGCGAGGTTGTATATGGTTGGGAGATTATAGAAGCTGCCAATAATGTATGGAAGCAGTTCCTAGTTGGAACAGAGAAGCTTAAGAGTCTGGTTGGTGGAAAGGAACTTCATATTTTAGCAGCTGATGATGACTCTGGAGCCATCATGAGATGCCAGGGATTGCCAATTTTATTTGCTACAGAAAAAGCTCTAAAGGAATTTGCAGATTTGAACAAAGCCCAGATGACACATGAGTTTTTCGATATGACAGTGTCAAATGCAGATGGAATTCAAATGGTAGTTGACAACAGTAAATACACATTCATCGACAACGATGAGGGCAGATTTGTTTGTCACAGCGATGATTTAATCAAGATGTTAGCGTAGCTGAGTTATGAAAAAGGCGGGTGAGAAGTTATGAATGAATCAATGGCAAACCAGGCGTATGCTACACAAGGACCACGTATTACAAATATAGGTTTAGATAATTCGTACGCAGGGCATGACAGATTTCAAAATGGAGTATTAGATAGAAATCAAAAAGTTACACTGTATGCTGCAGGTTGGACAGAAGACTGGGCGAGTCAAGAAAACGCTAGTGGATTTTTTACAGATAAAGCGACAATTGATAGTTGCTTACATAATGGTGTGTTAAATACAAATGAATTAGATGGAAAGCTTCAGACAAAATTGTCTAAGTTTAACGCTAATTCAGGAAAGATACAGGCTCATTCACATGTTTCAGCTTATGATGTTGACTTCAATAAGCTTGATTCGTTAAAAACAGATGATCCAAAACTATATGAAAAGTTAACTGCCCCAGATGGAAAACCATCAGGAGAAATAAAGGTTGCTTACGGTGAAGTATATGGAAATGAGCAGCATGGCCCAGGTGGAGGACATCAATATTATCTTAATCCGAATACTTTCAGAGAGGCTATAAAAGCTGGGGTATTTAAACATAACCCTGATGAGTCATATAGTGTTGAGCGAGGTAAGGGATATAATGAAATCTCGCGAAAGGATATGACACCACAAGGATATAAACAATTGCAAAAATCACGAAGATATGAAGCTGCAGAAAGATGGAATAGCATAAATCAGCAATTGAAAAATGAGCGGGATGCCAATGGAGTTAATGTTGCAGACCAAAATAATCAATTTGAGAATAAGCCGAATAGGGGCTTTGTAGCAAGGCCAGATCTTACATATGGTTATTCGAAGCAAACAATTCAAGAAGCGACAGTGACTCAAGACAGTGGAGATATTAATACAGCTATTACTAATACAGAACCTAAAACTGTTGTTGGAAAAGAAATAGTACGGCAAAATACAGCAGTACAAACCGTAGAGGCAAGAAAACCAGCAGCTGGGAGAACGCAGAAACGTTGAGGAGGTTAAAATGAATATATCAAAAAAAGAAATTGTTTTTGATAATGGCTTAACCATTGATATAGATGATTCTTTTGAAACATTATTAAATAAATTCAGAAAAATAGAAGCACTGGATGTAGAGGAAAGTAAATACATTAGTTTCGAATCTGATGATATGGTAAGCAATTATCTTGCTGATGTAACTGTTTATTATTTCAAGGGGAAAGTCGATGAAGTAGAAATCGATTTTGATTTACATGAATATGCCAATAAAGAGTTTAAAGATTATACGGAATTCATGGACAGTAATAAAAAATTTTTAAATGAATTAAAGGAGTATGTTTTACGGCAGTTTCCTGGTTGTGAAGTTTTAGGTGATAACGATAACTCAATCACGATAGCAGTTGATAATCTTTTAGTTGGTGTTACAACAGGACGTGAATTTGAAGATGTTGTTATGCACATTACGTCAAAAGATAATCCTTCTATTGAATATTAAATTTTTCCATAGTAGGAGAAAGCAATGAAGCTATCAGGTAAAACAATAGAATTTGATAATGGTTTAGCATTTTCAATTGATGATACTTTTGCAGAAACTCTTAAAAAAGTTGAATCGTTGGAACATGATTATGAGGAGCG
>JAEEGJ010030804.1_pt1 | contig 10447 bp, 9 predicted proteins | sample 8958761 | NCBI WGS metagenome assembly JAEEGJ01 (sample SAMN16246546, study PRJNA631951) | gut metagenome | biome: gut microbiome; feature: rumen; material: RS-attached | host: Bos | place: Iran: Karaj | collected 2018-10
CGCTAAGACAGATGCGTCGGAAATATACGGCAATTCTTGATCACGGCGATCTTTATGTTTCAACATGAGTCACCTCGTTATGATAAAAATGAAATATTTTTTATGTTCTTCTCTGTAGATGATATACTGATAAATTATGGAAGTCAATACACAAGAAAAATGGATTTCCAACTTGAATAGACAATAGGAATGTGCTATATTCTATTCGTCGGACAATTGAAGAACGAAAATTTTGTCGCCGTTTGTCTCCGTTTGTGGGAATTTGTATGGGTCAATGTGTGGGTCAATTTAAAGCTAACCCCTTGTAACCCCTTATTTTACAAGGGATTCCGCCCCATGCAATCTCAGCACTACCTTCTTACATATTGTGATTTTCAAAGAAATATGATATACTACCCGAAGAACAAAAAGACGGGATTTGATAAATATGGAACAAGCCGAATGGGAAGTACTTCCCTATGAGGAAAAAAACAGGCAACTATTTCTTCAACAAACTGAGCTGTTGAAAACGTTTTTAGAGCACCACGCGATAACGCAGGAGCAGTACAATAAAAGCTATAATGATTTGGTCGATAAAATGGGACAGACAGATTGACAAATCGATATTTGTAGAGGGACAAAGTGAAAAAAATTCTAGTGAACGGTCAGTGGCAGGGCGGGGCAGATCCTGTCACCTTTGACGGAGCAAAAGAAATAACAAAAATGTATCTGGCCGGCCTGGATTATATTTTTCTGCCGGTTTTCACCAATAAAAGCGAAATAGAAGTAAAGAAGAGCGGCATTCTTGGATTCAATGTCCTTCACAGACAGATGCAGTCAGCTTACGAGCGTTTGCAGGAAGAGGCACCGGCCAAGGTATTTGTTCTGGGAGGCGGTTGTGATGCGGACGTTCCTGTCATCGTATACCTCACTGAAAAATACCAAAGCAATCTCACTGTAATATGGCTGGACGCACATGGCGATCTGAATACTCCCAGGGAGTCTGCTTCTTCACTCTTTTATGGAATGCCTTTACGTTCTGTCATGGATGATCAATGCTTTGGACTAATGGAAAATCGGTGCCCTCTGAGCATATCTCAGATCATACACATAGGCGGCAGAGATTTTGACGAAGCAGAAAGCGCCTTTATAAAAGAGACCGGAATGGCTGCATATTCGGTTCAGAATATACGCTCTGACAGTGATCTGATACACAGAATAACCGAAGGAATCTATTCAGATCATATCTACGTACATCTTGATCTGGACGTTATAGACCCTCGGGAATTTCCGAACACGCCCCTGCCGGTCGATGACGGCCTGTCAGGGAAAGAAGTATTCGATATTCTTACTGCTGCTTTTGACAGGTTGGTGGGCCTGGGCATATATGAATATGCACCTTCCGGGGTAAGAAATGCTCTTATTGAGAAACTGATTCAGTTCGGAACAGCTCTGTAAATTCAGATTGAAAAAATAAGTTTGTCGAGCAGATTATTCTGTATGAGTATGACGGACAGCCCATTTTCCTGACCTGACGGTCAGGAAACATCCTGTGTTACGGAGCGTAACATCACTGTCACAATGCATCTCTTTACTGTTACCGGGAGCCTTTCCTATGATGAGGCTGTAAAGAAAACCGCACAGGTGCGGAAATGAAAAGGAGGTCATCATCATGACATTTGGAGAGAAATTAAAAGAAGCAAGAAAAGAGGCAGGATTATCGCAGGAACAGTTTGCGCAGAAACTGAGCGTTTCAAGATCTGCTGTCGCTAAGTGGGAGTCTGACAAGGGAATGCCGGATATAAATAATCTGAAGGCTATGGCGCAGCTTCTGGATATCAGTGTGGACTATCTGCTTGACGAAGATGAAAAGCTCAGTTTCAATGAAACGAAGGAAGCGATCGACCTCGGTCTGTTTGAAGTTACAGGAAAATGCCGTGACAAAAAGGATGCGGCCTGCTATGCAAGATTTAACGGCGCGGATGCAATTTATCCACTCATTCGAAGGAAACGGATGAGTAAAGCGGAGTGGCTTGCAGACCTGATCGCAGGGCCCGGCATCATTCAAGGAGCCGATTATCTGAGGGATTCATCAGCGTATTATCTTGTTGAAGCCGGCGGAAAGCAACTGCTTGTGAATGTGTCAGCAGAGTTCATAACGATCAGAGAGCTGGCAAACAAGGTGGACCCGAAGAAGTTCGATTTCGGAACCGATACGTTCAGGAAAGCACCGTATCAATTGATATGACCGAAAGGACAGACTAAAAGAATCTGATATCAGGAGGAGAAGAGTCAAAATGGAAAAAGGACAGCGTAATAAAGTTCTTCGTCGGATCCTGATCTCACTTGGGATCTGCGGCAGCTTGCTTGGATGTGCTTTGATCGTTTTTGTGTACCTGTTTTTGTTTGGAGGTCCGCCGAAGGTTATAAGAGATGAGGATAAGTATGCAGAGACCATGCATAAGTACACACAGGAAGTTGTAGGAAAAGTACATACAGGGTTCTTTGTTTTTCCTCAGACAATACCCGAGAGTGCGTTTGAGAGCAAAAGTGATCCTGTCTTTTATTTTTCTTATCAGGACACATGGGATGATCCGACGTGTGAAGTGTATCTGAAATGTACATATTCCGACGGGGATTATGCAAATGAGATTGACAGACTGAAAAACAGTGTATATACACTTGATGGGGAACATGGAGAAATAAGCAAAATGCTTGAATTCGAGGAGGCAGGGAGATTTGCACATCCGGTTTATAAAGCCATCGATTGTGATAATAATTCCTATGAATATGCGATGGATCTGGGAGAAAACGGGATTGCATATATCTATACTTCCTTTAAGTATACGCCTGGATCGTTAAAAAAGATTCCTAAAGAATATTTGCCCGATGATTATGCAGAAACTATCAGAAATTGTACATTTACAAACGGTGGTTATAATGTGTATGTAACAGAAAAAACCGATGAATTCAAAGCATATGATTACAGTGAAAGGTTTTGATATGCCCTTGTGGGTGCCAGGGCTGGAAAAAGTGATATATTCGTGATATAATAAATATAAACAGAGAAACAAAAGCGTTTCGTCCGTAAAGGATGGAACGCTTTTATTCATTTAAATGCCTGAATTTGGGCTAAAGAGGATTAGGACATGGCTGCATTTGACAGGGTAAAGAGCGGGATTCCCGAGATGGATACGGCGCTTGATAACATAAGGCTTGGAGATAATGTTGTATGGAGGGTTTCGGATCTGTCCGAATTTAAGCTCTTTATGGAGCCATATATCAGGCAGGCGATAGAGGATAAAAGAAATATCATCTATTTCCGCTTTGCCATGCATGAGCCTCTTCTTGAAGAGTGTTCCGAGATAAAGACGGTGAATATCCCCTTATCCCACCGGTTCGAGAACTTCACTGTGGATATTCATAACGTGATAGAGAAGGAGGGTTACGATGCCTTTTATGTGTTTGACTGTCTGTCTGAGCTTCAGACGGCGTGGGCAACAGACCTTATGATGGGTAACTTTTTCAGAGTCACCTGCCCCTTCCTCTTTATCCTGGATACAGTTGCCTTTTTCCCTATAATTAGGGGCAAGCATTCGGTACAGGCGATAAACAAGATCCTTAATACCACACAGCTCTTTTTTGACGTCTATTCGGATAAAAAGAATGTATATGTAAGGCCGGAAAAGGTGTGGAACAGGAATTCAGAAACCATGTTTCTTCCACATACTTATGATCAGGGTACCGGCGAATTCCGTCCCATACTTGACGGGGTAAAATCAAGCAGATTTTATCAGACGCTGGGGCAGGCGCAGCGGTCTGCCGAGGAACAGTATTCGGATTCCTGGGACAGGTTCTTTAACCGGATAAAGCTGCTTAAGGAGAACGGGATGGATATTACCGATGACTGTTCCAAGATGTGTGATATCATGATGACCCGCGATCCCAAGATGCGGGATATGGTCAAGGAACATTTCACACCGGAGGATTATTTCGCAGTCAGGGATCATATGATCGGAACGGGTATGATAGGAGGAAAAGCATGTGGAATGCTGCTTGCCCGGGCGATCATCAGAAACAAAGAGCCGGATATAAGCGAAATTCTCGAGCCGCATGATTCTTTCTATGTCGGTTCGGATCTGTATTATACATACATTGTCGATAATAACCTGTGGGATACACGGATAAAGCAAAGGACTAAGGACGGATATTTTGAACTTGCACAGGAGTTCGCGGATAAGATAATGGCCGGTGTCTTTTCCGATGCTATGCGTGACCAGTTTGTCAGGATAATCGAATATTACGGGCAGGATCCGTATATCGTCCGTTCCAGCTCTATTCTTGAGGATGGATTCGGAAACGCATTCGCCGGTAAATATGAGTCGGTATTCTGTGTGAACAGGGGAAGTCTTGAGGAGCGGCTCTACGAATTCGAGCATGCCATCAAGGTCGTATATGCAAGCTCAATGAGTCTATCTGCTCTTGATTACCGTAAGCGGCGCGGACTTGATAAGAGGGATGAGCAGATGGCCCTTCTCATCCAGCGGGTTTCAGGGTCCTACTATGGATCCAACTATATGCCCTGTGCAGCCGGCGTGGGATATTCCTACAGCCCTTACAGGATAATGAAGGATACTGATCCAAGTGCAGGTATGCTCCGTCTGGTCATGGGCCTTGGTACTTCAGCCGTTGACAGGACCGAAGGGTCGTATCCGAGGATAGTAAACCTTGATAAGCCGGAGAAGACTTCCTATTCATCTTCCGCCGATAAACACAAGTTCTCCCAGGGTAAGGCGGAGGTCATCGACATGACTGACCATACACTAAAAAAACTGTCTCTTGATAATCTGGAACCTGATATACCGGGTTATCTTGACAGGATACTGCTTGAACACGATTATGACGCAGAGACAAGGCTTCGTGAGATGGGCAGGAGACGTGATGTTAAGTTCATATCCTGCAAGGGTCTTGTAGAAAATAAGACTCTTATGGAACAGATGAAGAGGATGCTTGCCTGCATCCAGGAAGAGTACGAATATCCGGTTGATACGGAATTTACAATAAATATTTCCGAGAACGGAGAGTATTCGGTAGACCTTCTCCAGTGTCGTCCTCTTCAGGTCCAGAAGGGAAAGTCAGGCACCGTGATCCCTCTGGATGTTCCCACAGACAATATCCTCCTTGAGAGTAAGGGGGCTTCAATGGGCATGTGCAAGACAACCGAGCTTGATCTTATTGTATATGTGGATCCGGTAAAGTACTACTCCATGCCTTATAAAGAAAAGGATCTTGTATCCAAGCTGGTTGGGAAGATCAACTGGCATTACAGAGACCTCAATAAACATATGATGCTTATCGTACCGGGGCGTGTGGGAACAACATCCCCGGAGCTTGGGGTACCGACTTCATTTTCCGACATAAGCGCTTTTGAAGTTATATGCGAGACCGAAGAGTCGGGAGCCGGATACAATCCCGAACTGTCCTACGGAAGCCATATATTCCAGGACCTTGTTGAAGCCGAGATCCTTTATACCGCGGTGTTCAATAATGAGAAAACGATTCATTTCTCTCTCGGGAAACTTGATGAATATCCGGATGTTATAAGTGATCATGAAGAAAAGGAAGAACTTAAGGATATTGTCCATGTATATGATTTAAGCGGTGCTAAATGCGAAGTATATAATGATGTGGCGAATGAACATCTGCTCATAACCTTACGGACATAATACAGGGAGTGTTGACCATGAGAAACAATCTTATAAAAGTCGCGGCGGCTGTACCGGAACTTAAGATCGGAGATATAACTTACAATACGGAAAAGATCATTGAAGTTATAGATGAGCATTCTGACAGCGGACTTATTGTCTTTCCGGAGTTGTCACTTACAGGATATACCTGTGCGGATCTGTTTCAGAGCGATCTGCTGCTAAACGAGGCTTATACTGCTCTTATACAGATAGCGGATCATACGAAGGATTTGAGAATAACTGTGGTTGTCGGCCTTCCGATCAGGTTTGAAAACTGTAGCTATAACTGCGGTGCGGTCATTTCCGGGGGCAGGGTAAAGGCTGTTATCCCAAAGTCATATCTTCCCAATTATTCTGAATTCTACGAATGCCGCTGGTTTTCTCCGGGCAAGGGTATTACGGGAAAAGCCATACGTATTGGGGATGAGGAAATACCTTTCGGCACGGATATCCTCGCGGAGGATCCTGTAACAGAGGCAGTACTTGGGGCAGAGATCTGTGAGGATCTGTGGGTGCCTGATAAGCCGAGCACACATGCGGCACTGGCAGGGGCAAATATCATAGCTAATCTGTCAGCTTCAGATGAACTTATAGGAAAGCAGGAGTATAGAAGAGAGCTTATAAAACAGCAGAGCGGATCCTGCTACTGTGCATATATTTATTGTTCGTCGGGAACGCATGAGAGCAGTACCGATCTTGTATTTTCGGGACATACGGTAATTGCCCAAAGCGGTAGCGTTATCGGAGAGTCAATATTTCCGGAGCCTACACATGTTGAAGAGACTTTGATCGATCTTGGATGTATCATGCATGACAGAAGGCATCAGAACACATATGAAAACGAACTTACTTCGAACTATCGCAGGGTATCCGTAAATATGCAGGCAGTCGGAAAGAATGAGACGAATATTGGTGAAATGTCGCAGATTCTTAAGAAATATGAATATCCCGTACCGAGAAATCCCTTTGTACCCTCGGATGACAATACAAGGGACAAACGATGCCGAAGGATTCTTCAGATCCAGTCAAGCGGTCTTGCAACAAGAGTACGTGCAACAGGAATAAACAACCTTGTGATCGGTATATCGGGGGGCCTTGATTCAACACTTGCCCTGCTTGTATGCGTGGAAGCCAAGAAACTCATACCGGACATCCGAATAATTGCTTATACAATGCCCAGCCAGGGGAACACATCGGGACTTACATATAAAAATGCCAACAGACTGATGGAGCTGCTGGCTGATGAAGCATATGAGATCCCGATAAAGGAAGGTGTAGAACTGCATCTAACGCAGCTTGGACATGAACTGACTTATCAGGGGGAGAGTGATGTCACCTATGAAAACGCCCAGGCCAGGATGAGGACATATCTTCTTATGGATGCTGCCAATATGAAGAACGGTCTTGTGGTCGGAACCGGAGACCTGTCGGAGCTTGCTCTTGGATGGTGTACATACAACGGTGACCATATGTCCATGTATGCCGTAAATTCATCGGTACCCAAGACCCTGGTACGTTTTATCTGCAGATCCTATGCCGGGATGTGCGGGAACAGAGAACTTAAGGAAGTGCTCATGTCGATCTGTGATACCCCGATCACGCCCGAACTTACCCCGAGTAGGGACGGAAAGATTGCCCAGAAAACCGAGGAGAAGGTAGGAAAATACGACCTGAATGACTTTTTCCTCTTTTACACTTTAAGGTACGGATTTGAGCCGTCAAGGACAGTAGCTTATGCATTAAGGGCATATCCGGAACTGACCCTGGATGAGGTACGGGAAGCGGCAGAGAATTTCTTTAAACGTTTCTTCTCGCAACAGTTTAAGAGGAGCTGCCTGCCCGACGGACCCAAGGTGGGATCGGTTTCTCTGTCACCAAGAGGAGACTGGCGTATGCCGAGCGATGCTTCGGTTAAGCTGTGGCTGGAGGATTTGAAATGATCACCCTTAATGATTATCTGTATGACGGAAATACAGTGCTCAAAATTCTTATACAGTATGCATCGGACTTAAAGGCTGAGGCACTAAGATCGCATAATACCATCAATCTTGCCCACAGCAATTTTCTCATGCAGATAATAGAGCTTCTTGAACACAATGATTTCCTTTCCTCACAGTCACAGAGGATCAAGGGATATTATCTGTATATGACAAAGAAGTATCCTTTTCTTGCCTTTACGTTTAAGGGCAGGATAAAGTCGCTTATACGTGCGGAAGAGAAATTTAATGGTTATATTTTGGAATTCATATACAACTATTACAAGGAAAAAGGACGGTATCCGAGTGAATCGGAAATTAAGAATAATCTTAACTGCTTCAGAGATTTAATAGCATACCGGATAGTGATATCCCTTCCCCTGTGTCATGTTTCCGATAAGGAAAGGGCTGAAGCAGAGGAACTGAAGTATTTATATGAGATAGCGAATACCCTTCCGGGATTTCTTGAAGAACATGGGTTTACGCCTGAAATGTCGGGATATACAGACGGAACGGATATTTATGATCTCAGTGAAAATGTCCGTCCGTATTACAGGGATTATATAAGACAGCCGCGTGTATCGGGATATCAATCCCTGCATATAACCTTCTACGATAACCTGGCAAGATGTTATACAGAAGTACAGCTTCGAACAAAAACAATGGATGACCTTGCAGAAATAGGAGAGGCAGATCATTCAGGATATGAGAAAAGACAGGAAGAGAGCAGGAGCAGGCGTGATATCATATCCGCAGGAGAGTGTAAGGCATACGATGAAGCCTATGAAAGACTTAAGAAACTGCAGGAGCTGGACTTATCAACCGTTAAGGTTAACATGTTCAAAGCCCTGAATAACCATCTTATAAATGATGGCTGTGGTCTGTTCCGCGGCCGGCAGATCCTGCCGTATGAACACCTGTCCAGATTTCAGAATGACCTGATAGATTAAGCATTCTTCATACCGGGGAAGGGGTAGACATTATTCCTGCAAACAAGCTGATCAGTGGTATAGCGCTGGACGCGGCAGATAATCCCGAACTCGTGTTAAAGGGCTATATTGACCGTATAAGGGGCTTATACGACGTGATAGTGATAGACTGCTCCCCTTCCTTCGGGATGATGAATATAAACGTTCTGGCGGCGTCAGACGGTGTGATAATACCCACCAAGCCGGAATACTTTGGGATTGACGGTTTGCAGGAGATCATCGGCAGTGTCCGGAGCATCAAGAGCAGATTCAATCCGGATCTTGGCATTGAAGGGATCCTTTTCACAATGGATACATCCCGATTAAACAATACCAAGAGAAATAAAGAAGCAGTACAAGCGGCATTTGGGGAGGATATCAATATATATGATCTCTCTATTCCCAATGCCGTTGCAATGGCAGAAGCATCTTCAGAAGGTGTCAGTATCCATTCCTATGACAGGAAATGTAAGGGGGCTGAAAATTATCTTGAAATAGCGAAGGAGGTGCTTGCAAATGGCTAAGGAAAAGAAAGAGATCAGATTAAGTGCTGATTTTGACAATACATATGATGAGATTCTGTTGGATCAGCAGGTAAACAAGAAAAAGGATGGAATAACTGATATTCCGATAGAGAAGCTTCATACATTCATAAATCATCCATTCAAAGTACAGGATGATGAGAAGATGGATGAGCTGATGGAGAGCATCAGGGAGAACGGGATCCTATCTCCGGTAGTCGTAAGACCTTTGGACGACGGTTATGAGCTCATATCAGGCCACAGAAGGACTCATGCAGCAAAGAGAGCAGGACTTACATCTGTACCGGCTGTAATACGCGATCTGAGCGATGATGAGGCTACTGTGCTCATGGTAGATGCCAATATCCAGCGAGAAGAGATCCTGCCGAGTGAAAGGGCACATTCGCTGAAGATGAAAATTGATGCAATCAACAGATTATACAAGCATGGCGACCGAAAATGCGTCCGCAGCAGAGATATAGCTGGTGATGAAGCAGGATTATCCGGCAGGCAGGTGCAGAGATATCTTAATCTCAATGATCTTAACCAGGGATTTCTGGATATGGTTGATGAAAAGAGGATCCAGATGAATCTTGGGCTTGAAATAGCCTCCATGCGTCCTGAAGTTCAGCAATGGCTATTTGACTCCGTAGAGATGGGGAGTGTGATCAACTCCGATATCATAAAGCATCTTAAAGAGGTTGATGAAACCGAAGGCCTTGATGAGGATGTTATAAACTACATTCTCAACGAGCAGGAACAGAAGCCGAAGGGCAGGAAGATCATCTTATCGGAAAGAAAGCTTAATAAGTACTTCTCGGATATATATGAGATAGAGGAGATTGAGACTATCCTATATAGCTTGCTGGACAGATGGAAACGAACGATGGAAGGGGAGAATAGTGATGAGTGAGTCTTTCCAGTTCGACTACTACTATGGAGCAGAATCGGACCAGTTCAGTTTTATCAGGATACCGAAGCTGCTCCTCAAGGATCCGAAGTTCCTTGACTTATCATACGGAGCGATCATCACATATGCTGTGTTGCTTGACCGTATGAACTTATCAATTAAGAACGGCTGGCATGATGAGAAGAACAGAGTATTCATCAGATACAAGGTCGCCGATCTTACAGAAGCGATGGGGCGTTCAGAAGATACCATATCGAGATATCTTAAAGAACTGGAAGATATAGGCCTTATAGAGCGCCCCAGAAGGGGCCTTGGCAAAGGAAAGGTTACTTATGTCAAGAATTTC
>JAEEGJ010030821.1_pt1 | contig 10445 bp, 10 predicted proteins | sample 8958761 | NCBI WGS metagenome assembly JAEEGJ01 (sample SAMN16246546, study PRJNA631951) | gut metagenome | biome: gut microbiome; feature: rumen; material: RS-attached | host: Bos | place: Iran: Karaj | collected 2018-10
TTCTTCGAAATTTCTACGAGTCTCCTGCGTCGCTCGGAAAAGAAAGCAAGCTTTCTCTCCTCTCGCTCCTCGGAGCCTTGTAAAATCTTATTCTTCTGTCTCAAGGATGTCCAAATCTTATCGTCACCTATTATATATATTATAGGAAACTTGACGGTTCGTTCAATTACCCAAGTAAATAACATTAAACATTAAAGATTAAATATTAAATACTCGCTTCTTGTACTACTTGTCTGTTTATGTAAGTCTTTCAAAGATCTCGCTTCTTTTAATGGCTCTCGCTGTTTTTTGGGCGAAAGCGGATGCAAAGGTACGGACATTTTTTGAACTACCAAAGAAAAATTCCGACTTTTTTTCTCAAAAGCCGGAATTTAACTATTTTTCAGAATGCGGACTATTCGAATATTTCTTCCGCGTCGGTTTCTTCTATCGTTGCTTCGCCTCCACCGCCATAAGGACAAGGGGTGAAACCGGGAGGCATCTCGAATACTGCCTGGTCGCTGTAACCTAGTCGTTTATCGGCAAAGACCTTCTGCATATAATAGGCCCAGACGGGAAGGGCCATCGCTGCACCCTGTCCGTAGGTCATGGTATCGAAGTGGATGTCACGGTCATCGCCGCCTACCCAACAGCCGCTGACAAGCGTCGGTGTGATGCCCATGAACCAGGCATCGCTGTTGTTGTTGGTAGTACCGGTCTTACCGCCCATCTGACAATGGATATTATAACGTGAACGAACGCGGCTACCCGTTCCTCCATCGACCACAGCCTGCAGCATGGTGAGCATCTTATTGGCACTCTCGGAACTGATGACCTCATTCATACGAGGCTGGAACTCGACAATGACATTGCCTTCGTTGTCACAAATCTTGGTAACGAACAACGGCTCGCTACGAATACCGTTGTTGACGAATGCCGTATAAGCGCTGACCATCTCGCCGACGGTTATCTCACAGGGTCCGAGACAAAGGGCCATTGATGGATGGATGTCAGGATTCTTGATGCCGTACTCATGAAGCAGCTGAACGAAAGCCGATGGACTGAGACGGCTCATGAGGTAAGCGGAAATCCAGTTGTTGGACTGCTGGAGTCCCCAGCGCAGGGTTACCATCTCGCCATAACGGGCATGACTACCGTTGCGGGGTGTCCAGGGACGTCCGGCCACCATGTAGGTCTGCTGCACATTAGGTGCCACATCGCAGGGGGTAAAGCCGTTCTCCATAGCGAGGCTATAGAGGAAAGGCTTGATGGTAGAACCTACCTGACGGCGACCGTCCATACACATATCGTAGGCAAAATGCACGAAATCAGGACCTCCGACATAGGCTTTCACAGCTCCGTTGCGCGGGTCCATGCTCATAAATCCGCAACGCAGGAACTTCTTGTAATAGCGGATGGAGTCGAGCGGAGTCATGACGGTATCCACCTCCCCATGATAGGAGAAGACGGTCATCTCAGTCTTGGTGTTGAAAGAGCGGTCAATCTCTGCCTGGCTGGCTCCATTGCTTTTGAGTACCCTGTAACGCTCACTCTGACGAATAGAACGATTGAGGATGTTACGTACCTGTTCCTGCGTGAGATTGCGGGAATAGGGAGCATTGGGCTTGCGTTTGTTCTCCTGGTTGAAGGCGGGCTGCAGATACTTGGCAACATGCTCGAAGACGGCTTGCTCAGCATACTCCTGCATGCGTGAGTCAATGGTGGTATAGACCTTCAGTCCGTCGGTATAGACATTATAGTTGTCGCCGTTCTTCTTACGGTTCTTGTTGCACCAGCCATAGAGCGGGTCGTTCTCCCAGTTGATGGAGTCCTGATAATATTTACCCTGATTCCAAGAGGCGTATTCAGAACGCTCGGGGCGGTTGGCCATCATGTAACGACGCAGATAGTCGCGGAAATAAGTGGCGATGCCGTCCTTATGGTCAGCCACATGGAACTTGAGGTTGAGCGGTTCAGCGGCATATCTTTCATAGTCAGAGGAAGAGAGATAGTTGGCTTTCTCCATCTGACGCAGCACCACATTACGTCTCTCACGAGCACGCTCCGGATGGCGTACAGGATTATAGAGCGACGGATTCTTGCAAAGTCCGATGAGCATGGCCGCCTCTGGGACGGTAAGGTCTTTGGGGTCTTTGCTGAAATAGGTATTGGAAGCGGTCTTGATGCCTACGGCATTATGCAGGAAGTCGAAGTAGTTAAGATACATGGTGATGATCTCGTCCTTCGTGTAGTTTCGCTCCAGCTTGACGGCGATGACCCACTCGATGGGTTTCTGCAGCAGACGTTCCATCACACTATGGGCAGTAGCGGAGTAGAGCTGCTTGGCAAGCTGCTGGGTAATGGTGGAGCCGCCGCCTGCACTTTTCTGTCGCATGAGTCCGCGTTTGATAATGGCACGTCCAAGGGCATAATAGTCAACGCCGCAATGCTCATAGAAGCGGATGTCCTCCGTGGCTACAAGGGCCTGGATGAGTGCGGGTGAGATCTGGGTATAATCGACCATTACACGATTCTCCCTATTGTAGTTCCACGTTCCCATGACCTTTCCGTCAGCGGAATACACCTGGGTAGCAAAACGGTTGATGGGGTTTTGCAGATCCTCAATGGGCGGCATGTATCCTATCCATCCATTGTCAATGGCAACGAATGCAAAAATCAGGAACAGCATACCGCCTAAGAGCAACGTCCATAAAAAACGTATCAAGAACTTTCTCATGCCTATATATATAATAATGTATGATTATCGCCTGCAAAAGTAATGCTTTTTCTGCATATATCAAAAAAACTTTCCATTTTTTCCGTTTCTAAGTTGTCTATATCGGAAATATTGTGTAACTTCGCGCCAAAATAACAAGCAACAATGGATAAACATAATTTTGTGACGATTGCCAACCTCACTCGTGAAAAGATACTTTACATGATTGAGATGGCCGAACAGTTTGAGAAACATCCCAATCGGGAAATCCTGAAAGGGAAAGTTGTGGCAACACTTTTCTTCGAGCCTTCCACCCGTACGCGCCTGTCGTTTGAAACGGCTGCAAACAGGCTTGGTGCCCGTGTCATCGGCTTTGCTGACCCGAAGATTACCAGCGGTACCAAGGGTGAAACGCTGAAAGACACCATTCTCATGGTTTCGAACTACGCTGATGTTATTGTCATGCGTCACTACATAGAAGGTGCTGCGCAGTATGCTTCAGAGATTGCACCCATCCCCATTGTCAACGCAGGCGACGGTGCCCACCAGCATCCCTCGCAGTGTATGCTCGACCTGTACAGCATCTACAAGACACAGGGAACACTGGAGAACCTGAACATCTACATGGTGGGTGACTTGAAATACGGGCGTACCGTACACTCGCTGCTGATGGCCATGCGCCACTTCAACCCGACATTCCATTTCGTGGCACCGAAGGAGCTGGCCATGCCCCGCGAATACAAGCTGTACTGCGAAGAACACGGCATCAAGTATCAGGAGCACACGGCGTTTAACGAGAAAATCATTGCTGATGCCGACATCCTCTACATGACCCGCGTGCAGAAAGAGCGCTTCTCCGACCTCATGGAGTACGAACGCGTAAAGAATGTCTATGTGCTGAACAACGACATGCTCTGCTCGGCTAAGGAGAACATGAGAATACTACATCCGCTGCCCCGTGTCAACGAGATAGCCTACGACGTGGATTCGAACCCGCATGCCTACTATATCCAGCAAGCCGGAAACGGACTCTATGCCCGTGAAGCCATTTTCTGCGACGTCTTAGGCATCACGCTGGAGGATGTTAAGAACGACAAGACGATTATATAATTTTCGATTTACGGATTTTCGATTTACGATTTATATGAACAACAAGAAAGAAATGCTGGTAGCCGCCATTGAACACGGCACCGTAATTGACCACATACCCGCCGCCAAGACCTACCAAGTGGCCAGTCTGTTGGGGCTCTTCGACCTGAAGACACCCGTCACCATTGGTAATAATTACCCCTCACTAAAGGTGGGGAGCAAAGGCATCATCAAGGTGTCAGATAAGTTTTTTACCGATGACGAGATATCGCGGCTCTCAGTAGTAGCGCCAAAGGTCATTCTCAACATTATCCGCAACTATGAGGTAGTGGAGAAAAAGACAGTGGAAACGCCAGACGAAATAAAGGGCATCGTGAAATGCAACAATCCCATGTGTATCACGAACAACGAGCCCATGACCACGCATTTCCACGTCAGCGGAAATATCCTGACCTGTCACTACTGCGAAAAGGAACAGGACATCAATAAGGTAGAACTGGTTTAAGACACTTGTCTTGAATCGTTATTCATCCTTGTCGAAGAGGTGCTCGGCATCCTCCTGCTCATCCTCGTCGAACCAGTTGGCAAGACGCTCATGGGCACGCTGCTGGATGTCGGGGTCAACATTCGACCATACACGCTGCAACACAAACAGCAGCACGGCCAAGTCGTCGGACAGACCGACAATGGGATAGGCATCGGGCAGTACATCGAGCGGACTGATCATGTAGCCCAAGGCACCGATAATGAGTGCTTTGTCGCGCTTGCTTACCTTGGGGCTCTGCAACGTATAGTAGAGGATGAGTGAAGCATAGACGAATTTTGCGCCGGCGCGCTTGGCCACTCGGGCCACCTTTTCCATAAATTCATTGGTTGAAAAGTAATTGGCATGGGTCATGAAATCGGGAAGTTCCATAAGATATTCAGTTTTTTAAGTTATTAAGTTTGTCAGTTATTCAGTTTGTAAACTATTGAGTTTGTAGGTTATTGGGGGTCCACTAACCGAACTAGGCGGAAGCCCGTCGTCGATGCACGCTTCTGCATGTATGTGCGGAAGAGCACCGGCTCTACTTCTACCTTTTTGTGAACGCTGGAGGCATGCAGGAAATGCAGACCATCAGACTTCCACAAAGCAAATCCAAGATGAGCGATATCGAGTCCGTCCTGATTGGCGGTCAGGGCAATGACGTCACCATCCTTCACCACTTTCTTGAGGATGCTGGTCTTGATTTTCGAAAGCAACGACTTAGGGATGTAGGGATATTTGTGCCCTGTCAGGAGCTTTTCCTGCCCAAGGATGACATCCACATATTCCGGATGATTCCTCAACGCCTTGTACAGGTTCGGATTCTTTGACATGAAATGAACGTCAACGGTCTGAACGGCCGTAAACGGCGGGTTGGGCGCGGAAATCTCTTTTACGTACTTCATCTGGGTATTGTCAATAATCCAGTCGCTAAAATAATGCAGGCGGCTGGGATACTTGTCAATAATGCCTCCACGATAGCGCAGCTGCCGCAGGTAATAGACGAAATCAGCAAACGACGTCTTGCCTTTACGGGCACAAAGGGTCAGTGCCAACACATTCTCCACAAACGTCGTACAGTCGAGTTCGCGGGTGTTGACGACAAGACGCTCGTCATCATTGACTTCAAGGGTATGCGCCACATAAGGCCGGTTCAAGAATTTGCGGGCAAAGAATAGCGTTGTCGTTGCCTTTGCCGTCTTGGCCTCCTTCAGCACGCGACATACAAACACGCTGTCCTCGGGAGAATAGGTCATCTGGGCATGAAGAGACCCCCACCCCGTCAACGTTAAAAGTGTCAGTAACAATAATTTCTTCATTTCTTATCTTTATATGCTGATCGTTCACCAAAGTTGAAACCAACGTAAATATTCAGATTGCCAAACGCATTGTTGGCAGAGAATCGGGGTTTTCGGTAGGTATAGCCGTGAAAGACGGCGCTTGCTCCCCCGTACCACTTCTTATTATTATAGACCAGTCCCAAACGGGCAATGCCATCAAAATTGATGTTGCTGAACCGGAACCACTTCTGCCGTTCGGCATCGGCATCACCTCTCACACGCTTGTAGCCCAGTCCTAATGAGGCACTGGCGCAGAAAAGCCAATTGCGGGCAAACACCCAGTTGTAAGCATAGCCCCCCGTCAAGGAGTAGTCTAAGTACTTCACGCTATTGAACATCAGTCCGCTGTCGATTTCCGCAGACGGTATCGTGCTATACCTTTCCACCATGCGCTGCAGCTTCTCATGATCAAACTCCAAGCTGTTACGGGTATAGCCGATTCCTGCAAGCCATGAGCCACACGAGATTTTCTGACACGTGCTCTGTGCGAAAGCAGCCGGATAGGAGAAGCGCTGGTGATTAAAGATGTAGTATATATTGAATCCCGTGATGCCGACACTCAAGCCGTCGAATTCCAGCCCTTCAAGTGGGTCAGTGAATTCCGAGGGGACCTCTTTCCCCAGATTGATGTCACGAATCTTATAGTCGTTGCCCGTTCGGCGGGCGAACAAATCAACTCCTATCTGGGCGGCATAGATGCTCAAGTCCCACTCCTGCTTCGAGGTACTGCTGCCACCAAGATTATGCAGGTCTATGGTATAGCCGGCAAATATCCAGCGCCAGCCAAAATACGGTCCGACCTTCATCGTCGGAGACGGGGCCAGCGTAATGCTCTGTCCGTTGCTGCTCTTCAGCTGGTAGATGTCATAAGTATGGGTCAACTGTACCATCGCGGCAAAGTTGTAATGCTGCGGTTCCACATAGCTCGTATCAATCTTACTGAATCCCCGTACGGTCCGTCGCAGCCAACTGAGAGAATCAGGCGGAGAGGAATATGCTCCTACTCCGAAGGTGACCAAAACGATGAAGGAAAGCAGCAAACGTCTCATACACATCAGAATTTTCCCAAGATACGATCCATGGCCCAGTTGACCGGCGTAGCCGATAAACTGGTACACTCACAGACTCCCAGTCCTTGCAGATGCTCCACGACATTCTTGATGAGCGGGAACTGCACGTAAGGAGGATTCGGCACGGAGAGACTCTGAGTACCTTCACTGGTATGGAGCACAATGGGAGCATAGTTAAAGACCGAGAAGCTGAGAAGTCCGCGGTCACCGATAATCTCAATGCGGTCCTCACGCGCCGACTCATGAGCCACGAAGCACCAAGAGCCACTGCCAGGCAGTCCGTTCTCAAAACGGAAACAGGCACTCACCGTGTCCTCTGCCTCATAAAGTCCGCCACGATTATCCTTGTACCCCCTTGCATCAACTATGACACCGAACATCTGCTGCAGCAAGTCCAACTGATGAGGTGCCAGGTCGTAGAAATAGCCTCCTCCGGCTATGTCAGGCTGTAAGCGCCAAGGCAGGTTGCCACGCTGATAGTCCTGTTCACGCGGTGGAACAGAGAAACGGACCTGCACATTGACCGGCTTACCAATAACGCCGCTGTCAACAATGCTTTTCACTTTCAGAAAATATGGCAGGCAGCGACGGTAATAAGCCACGAAGCAAGGCACCCCTGTCTGCTCCGAGATACGGTTAATACGCGCACAGTCATCATAAGAAGCAGCCAGCGGTTTCTCCACATAGACCGGTTTGCCGGACTTCATTGCCATGATGGCAAAGGTGGCGTGACTTGACGGCGGGGTGGCGATATAGATAGCATTGACATCTGGATTGTCAATGAGTTTCTGGGGGTCAGTATAGTAATGGCTGACTCCATGACGCTCAGCATAACTGCGGGCCTTCTGTTCGTTGCGGCTCATGACGGCCTCAATGTGCGAGCCCTCCACTTCGTTGAAGGCTGGCCCGCTTTTCTTTTCGGTTACTTCTCCACAACCTATGAATCCCCACTTGATGAATTTCATACGATGACTGAATTTGCGTGCAAAGTTACGAAAAAAGGAAAGAAAAGCCAAGCAAAACAAAAGATATCTATCATTTTTTTGCCGATTCCATATTTTCTTCTTACCTTTGCAACATTAAATTGAAAAAGATGCAAAAGAAAAGCATAGAGATTCTATTAAAAGAGCGAAGTGCACGTGCCTCGCTGTCGGCAGGTTTCCAGCTTTACATGGAGAATTTCCGCCGTATTTTCAAATCCACCTGGATAGCAGGCGTCATCACTTCTATTGTCTGCGGAATTACTGCTACCATCATCTTCATTTGGTGGCCAGAACTGATTGCCCGTGTATATACGCATTTGGAGAACGCCTGGCAATATGCCGATGAATATCGCATGATGTTGATTGTTATCGGCATCCTAACATTGCTCTCCTTCATAGCAACAGCTATTTGGGGCGGTTACGGCGCTGCGCTGCTAAAGCAGCACCAGGCAGGTGGTGCCATGCTTCCCAAACAACGCCATCTGCACTGGGAAGGACACATGGCTTGGCGTTCTGTAAAGGCTTGGTTCTGGTGTGTCTTACTCTTTACGGTTTTCTACGGAATCGTCTTTGCATTCATTTATTGGAAGCGCGGTGTTGTTGAAGACCCCATGCACCATGTCGTTTCTTTGTGTATGGCTATCGTTTTGTTTTCCGTTGTCACGTTATTGATGGTACCTTTAGCCTACCTTTCAGTAAAGTATCTGATGGATGTTAAAACCAGTTTTTGGCCATTGCTGTTCAAACGCTATGGCACTTCGTTGCGCTACTGGGGACGACAGTTTGTAGTGCTGCTCGTTTGCGCCATCATACTCGGGCTGTTGTGCTGCATTGTCAGTCTTCCGGAGATTATTCTCTACGAAGCCAACTGGCAAGCACGCATTGGTGTTGTTGGCGGTGACCCCTTGGGCATGCCTGATTCCATCACCATTCTGACTTTCGTCACCTGCGCACTCAGTTCGTTTATGCAACTTTACATCACACTGCCGCTGCTTTTCTGCCTATATTATATGTATGGCTCCATAGATGCGAGGGAGAATGAGAAAAAAGAAAGAATGAAAAAAACAGATAACGAGCTATGAAACGAGTATTGTTTATTGACCGCGACGGAACCATTATCCGTGAGCCAGAGGACGAGCAGATAGACGCTTTTGAGAAACTGCAATTTGTTCCAGGTGTCTTCAGCGCCTTAAGTTTTCTGCGCCAGCATACCGATTTTGAATTTGTAATGGTCAGTAATCAGGACGGACTGGGAACCGAAGCATTTCCCGAACCGACATTCTGGCCCGTTCATAATTTCATTCTTGAAACGCTGAAAGGAGAAGGCGTCACCTTCGATGAAATACTCATTGACCGGCATTTCCCTGAGGACAATGCTCCCACCCGCAAGCCACAGACTGGACTAGTTGAGAAATACATGCAAGATCCTGAATACGACATTGCCGGAAGCTATGTCATTGGAGACCGTGATACCGACCGCCAGTTTGCCCAAAACATTGGCTGCAAATACCTGCAAGTCGGCGAATGGCCGAAAATTGCAGAGATTATCTTTGCCGGTGAGCGGACTGCCGAAGTGAAACGTACCACGAAGGAAACCGACATTTATGTGAAAATGAACCTGGACGGCACGGGACGTTGCGATATCAGTACGGGGTTAGGTTTCTTCGACCACATGCTCGAACAGATAGGACGTCATGGAATGATTGACCTTACCATCCACACCAAGGGAGACCTGCACGTTGATGAACACCACACCATTGAGGACACGGCACTGGCTCTCGGCGAGTGTATTGACCGTGCGCTGGGTTCCAAACGGGGCATTGAGCGTTACGGCTATTGCCTGCCTATGGACGACTGTCTCTGTAGCGTCGCCCTTGACTTCGGCGGACGACCGTGGCTGGTCTGGAATGCCGAGTTCTATAGAGAGAAAATCGGAGAAATGCCTACCGAGATGTTCCTTCACTTCTTCAAGTCATTGAGTGATGCTGCACGCATGAACCTCAACATTCGCGCTGAGGGACAGAACGAGCACCACAAAATTGAAGGAATCTTCAAGGCATTGGCCCGCGCACTGAAAATGGCAGTCCGTCGTGACATTTTCCACTACGAGTTGCCGTCAACCAAAGGAATGCTCTAAACAACGATTATAGAAGTTTCTGGAGCTTCGAACGTAGCGCCTCCGCTTCCGACTGACGGATTCGGAGGCGTATTTCACAGGTATTGTCGAAGCTCTGGCTGATGATACGGGGCTGCATCTCCTTCACGATACGCATCACATCGTTCATCTGCGGATAAGAGAATTGCCAGACTATCTCTTCCTCCACTTGACGGATGACTACCTTGGCATGGGCAATGGCATCAGAAGCAGCCTCACGATAGGCGACAATCAGTCCGCTGGTACCCAGGTTCACACCCCCGTAATAACGCACCACGACAATCAGGATATCTGTAAGCTCATTCGAGTTGATCTGTCCCAAGATGGGCTTTCCTGCCGTGCTACTGGGTTCGCCATCGTCGTTAGCCCGGAACTCCAACCTATCGGCTCCCAACATGTAGGCATAGCACACATGACGGGCATCAAAGTACTTCTTCCTGTAATCAGCAATGATCTCCTTGACCTGAGAAACATCAGTTACAGGATGCGCAAAAGCGAGGAACTTACTACGCTTTTCGGTGTAGTAGCCCTCGCTGATGGTTTTGATGGTTTTGAATTCGTCGGTCATAATCTAGTAAATCTAGTGA
>JAEEGJ010030823.1_pt1 | contig 10444 bp, 10 predicted proteins | sample 8958761 | NCBI WGS metagenome assembly JAEEGJ01 (sample SAMN16246546, study PRJNA631951) | gut metagenome | biome: gut microbiome; feature: rumen; material: RS-attached | host: Bos | place: Iran: Karaj | collected 2018-10
TTCCTTCTTTCTCTTCTTCCGTCTTTCCTGCTAATGCATCCTCTAACCCTTGGGCTACTTCTTCTTCGCTTACTCCGCTCTGTTGAGCCAAGCCGCTTACCACTTCACTGTATTCTGCACTCGTTTCTATTCCTTCTTGTTGTTCTTCTTCTATTCCTTTTATGTTACTTTCTTCTTGTTCTTTAACTTGTTTAGATTCTCCTATTACTGTTCCCTTTGTTTCTGCTATCTCTTCTGCACTCTTTTCTGCTTTTATCTCTTCTTGGGTTTCACTCTTCTCTCCTATATTTTCTATCTTTTTCGGTGCACTTACTTCGCCTTTTTCCAATGCTTTCTTCCTGTTTACCAATGCTTGATAATATACTATGTCACTTTGTCCCGCATATCCCAATACCTGCTCTTTCTCCGCATTATATACCGCTACTACTTTGTTCCCTTTGCTCTTATCTTTGATTACTCCGGCTTTTTCATCTATCTCTATTATGCTGTCTACTTCTTCTTCACTCATGTTCCCTATCGCATTCATCGTACTTACACCTTCTCCGCTTCCCGTCCTCATCGCCTCTTCCGAACTTACTAATCCTATCTCACTCGTATCCGTCTTTCCGCTTTCTATTACCTGTTCATTTTTCTCTTTGTTATCTTTTGCTCTCTTATCGCTCTTTGCATATGCCGGTAAATTGGCTATGTTTAATACAAAACATGCCACTACCAATAAGCTCACCACTTTCCTAAATACGTGGTCGCTGTATGTCTCCTTAAAATATTCCCTTATACCCATGACTACCTTTGTTATGATATTCATGTTGTCCTCCTCTAATTTCTCTATATTTTTATTTATTTTTTCTTCTTTTTTATTCATTTTTTTCTCCATATAAAAAACAAAACTAACCTGTGCCTTATTTAGCACAAGTTAGTTTTATCTTCTATTCTTTTTGTTATTGCTTCTATCGCAAACCCTTTTCTGTTTCTTATCGCTGTTATAAACGCTATAAAAAACAATACTCCCATGGTTTTTTCTATACTACAATACACTTTCACATTGTTGTATAACCTATATAGTCGTTCCAATATTTTACCTACCGATATTGTTACTACTTCATCTTCCTCATTATATACCACAAGCTCTTTGTATTGTCTGCTTTCTATCTCTATCCCGCTGTCACTGCTCGTATTTACAGGCGTTTCTTCTTTACTCTGTCCGTTACTTATAGGGGCTTCTGCTCCCGTTTCTCCCAGCCTCAAATATTTATATAAATCTTTCGTCACCTTATTACTCATCACAGTCAATGTGTCCGTACAACTCTTGAACGTCTCTACTATAACGTTGTTTACTACCGCTCCGATTATCGTGGCTATACTTTCTTTGTTCTCTATTGATTTCGGCATAAATCCGTTTATTACCATACTGAAAAATATCACCAATGCAAGAGTCACTCTCACTACTCTTGCAGATAATAAACTTTTAATTGATTTTTTATTAATCAATTTTGCCATTTATCCTCTTATTTATTTGCTTTCTACCTACTCTAAATTATAGTTTGTTTTCTCTGTTTTTTCAATACTTTTTTAACTTTTTAATTTTTTAATCTGATACTTTTTTGACTCTACCGCATTCTAATATATGTATATTATATGCTTTATATATAAATTTTTCTTAAAATATTTGTGAATTTTTTGTAAAAAAACGGCAAACAGCACATACATATATATATACTTTATTGCTTTTTTTGGGTAATATTTTGTTATAATATGGATAATTATATTTACGGATAAAAAATTATGGCAAGAAAGAATAAAAAAGAATTAGAAGAATACAAAAAAAGTAAAAGATTGTTATTAGGTTGTATATGTTGTGCCGTAGCATTTTTCTTATTATATGCATTAATATCTGCAAGTGATACGGGGATAATAGGTGAAGCTCTGTCCAGTATAATGTTTAGTTCTTTCGGAACTTCATCATATATAATACCTGTTATTTTGTTTTGGTTCGGTATACTTTATTTTATAACCTCAACAATATTAAGAACAAGAATTGATTTAATTTTGGCAGTAGTTTCGGTTACATTATCATCTATTTTATTTTCATTAATAAAAAACAGCTTTAATTTAATATTTCAAGACGGCGGATGGCTCGGTAATGTATTGTATCCTTTCTTTTTAAAATTTTTCGGTAAATGGGGTTCAATAACAATTGTCGGCATACTTTTCATATTTTTTGCCGCTTATTTTTTTAGAATATCTTTATTTAAAATTGCAAAGTATTTAGTAGTATCCACAATAAGCGATATAAAGCAGTGGTACGAATACAGAAAAGCAAAAAAACAGGAAAGACCGAATATTGTTCAAAACAAATCTAAAGAACAAACGAATGAAGAATCTTATTTTGAACAAACGGAAAAGCCCAGAATTATAGACAGCAGACAAACAAAAAAAGACGACAAAGAAGATTTCGTTCAAGAACAAATTAAATCCGCAAAAGAACAAGAAGAGAAACAAACAAAAGTTTATGAAAATTATAAAAATGAACCTGTCCAAGAACCTGTTATTGAACAAAAACCCGTTGCACAACAAGAAAAAATAGATACTAAAACATTTAGTTATACTTTGCCTCCCGTAACTCTTTTAAGAGAAGGAGCTTTAAACACACAAATAAATGAATCAGAACTCCAGGAAAGAGCAGAAGCATTAAGAAAAGCTTTGGAATCTTTTAAAATAGATGCCGTTGTACAAGACATTATTCCCGGCCCTGTTATTACCAGATACGATATAGTTCTTGCGCCAGGAGTAAAACTTCAGTCCGTAATGAACATAAGTGAAGATATTTCTCTTGCCATGAAAACCGCTGCCATAAGAATTGAACCTGTACCGGAAAAATCAGCTGTAGGTATAGAAATTCCTAATCCAAAAGCTTCGCTGGTAAGTTTAAGAGATATTATTGATACGGAAGAATTTAAAAATTCAAAATCTTTATTAACATTGGCTGTCGGAACAAAAACCGATGGCAGCGGATATATTTCAAATTTAGCAAAAATGCCGCATTTGCTTATTGCAGGTTCTACCGGTTCGGGAAAAAGTGTCGGTGTTCATAACATTATTTTGTCCGTATTATATAAAGCAAGACCTGACGAAGTTAAATTTATATTGATAGATCCGAAAAGAGTAGAAATGACGGCATACAAAGATATACCTCACTTATATAATCCCTGTTGTATGGCGGATGATGCCGATGTTATCACAAGGCCTAACGAAGCTTCCGATGCATTAAAGAAGTTGGTTAAAGTTATGGAAGGCAGATACGAAAAATATGCAAGCAATATGGTTAGAAACATTGAAGATTATAATGCCAAAATGACAGCAGAAGGCGGAGATAAAGATTACTATATAATAGTTATTATAGATGAGTTGGCGGACTTGATGATGGTTGCCTCAAAAGAAATCGAAGATTCCATTCAAAGACTTGCACAAATGGCAAGAGCCGTTGGAATACATTTAATACTTGCAACTCAAAGGCCGACAGTCAATGTTATAACCGGAACAATTAAAGCAAATTTCCCTGCAAGATTATCGTTTCAAACGGTATCTGCTGTGGATTCTAAAGTTATATTGGACAGTATAGGTGCGGAAAGCTTAATAGGAAAAGGAGATATGCTTTTCCTTCCTCCTTCCGAACCAAGACCGGTAAGACTTCAAGGTGCATTTGTTTCTTCAAAAGAAATAGAGCAAGTGGTAAAGTTTATAGCAGACCAGGATTTTCCTAAATTTTATGAACCGCCCACTACGGAAGTAAGCCAGGCTGCAGCCGCAACGGCAGCAGATAAGGCGGAAAAAGATCTTATACCTGCGCTGAAACTGATTCTTGAAAGAAGAAGAATATCGCAGGATTTGTTAAAGGCACAATTTGGCGGTTCCGCAAGAGCATCTAACATATTAAGTGTTTTGGAAGTCAGAGGTTTTATTCATAAACCGGAAGGAACAAACCGTTGGGAAATAAATTATAATTTAGTGGAGGATTATTTAAGAATAAATGATAACTAAAAATTTATTTAAATTATCATCCGTTATATTTTTAATGTTTGTCGGTGTATCTGTTGCTTTTTGTCAACAGGAAAATTCACAGGATATCGATGCCATACTTTCAAAATTGGAAAAACAAGATTCCGCAATAAAAGATTTGCAGGCAAACTATTTCCAAACATTAACATACTTTTCCACCAACGAACAATTTACATCCGAAGGTGTATTTAAACATAAAAAACAAAATTATATTTATTTAGGTCAGGAAAAGCCGACAAAACAGTATTCTTATATCGACGGTAAAAACATAACAACTTATGTTCCGGATAACAGACAAGCAATTGTGGAAAGATGGAAAGATGTCGTTAACAGTGACATGATATTAACTTCGGTTTTTAAATTTGTACAAAACTGGAAAGCTTTGAAAAAAGATTACACTATAGAGTTACAGGAAGAAACAAATATAGATTACTCTTTTTTAATAAAGCCTATTAATCCAAAAGAAAAATGGAATTTAATAATTACCATAGGGAAAAATTCGTCTTTAATAACAAAAACTTCTTTTAATAACGGAAATTTTGTTGTAGATGTAAAATTAAGCAATTACAAATTGAACAATAATTTTTCACCTGCTGTTTTTAAATTTACAGCACCGAATAATGTTGATGTTATAGAATTGTAGAGGTTATTATGAACGGTCCCGGAAAAATTTTACAACAAGCAAGAAAGAAAAAAAGATACTCAATAGAAAAAATACACAAGATTACAAAAATAAAAAAAGAATTTATTGAAGGTCTTGAAAATGATGATGTGTCGGTTTTTCCAGCCGAACTTTATTATAAAAACTTTCTTAAAACTTATGCCCAGTTTTTATCCTTGGATCCTGAAAAAACGCTTGAATTATACGAAACTTCAAAGTTGGATATGCAAGACGATTTATTCAAACAACCGACAGATGGAGCAGAAAACAAATTTCTTACTTTCTATAACAAGAACAAACAAATATTTATTTATGCAGGATACGGTATACTTGCGGTTCTTTTAATTTGTTTAATAATTATGATTATACCGACAAATAAAAATTCACAACATACGGAAAATTCCGCAATTCAACAAAGTGATGAAAGCATGTCTTCCAAAAAAGAGTTACAAACAGAACAAAAGCTTTTCATAAAAGCCGTTTCCGATACTTGGTTAAAAATTGTCGGCGACAATAAAACACTTTATGAAGATATTTTAGCAAGAGATAACACCATTGAAGCAACGGCAAAAAAAGAATTTACGGTTAAAATCGGAAACATTGACGGTGTAGAAGTTTATTTCAACGATAAACTTATAGACATTTCAAAAGATGCTTCATCAAGTAAAGCAAACACTATAACATTAAAAAGAGATTAAGATTGAAAAACAATAAAGTATCGTTTATTACATTGGGTTGTTCGAAAAATACGGTTGAAGCGGAATCCGTAATAGGCTTGTTTTTAAAAGAAGGTTTTGAAATAACCGACAATTTATCGAAAACAGACATTATAGTTATACATACTTGTTCGTTTATTCAAGACGCTCAAGCGGAATCTCATTACCAAATACAGCAGGCAGGCATTTTAAAACAACAAAATAAAAATTTAAAAATATTTGTTACCGGCTGTTTAGCTCAAATGTTGCAAGATAAAATGCAAAAAGATTATCCGTTTATCGACGGGTATGTAGGAACAGGCAACTTTGACAAAATAGTAAAACTCATAAAGAAAAATAAATTTTTTGCGGATACCGGTTGTGCGGGCGGCGTAAACACTTTTAAAACAAGAGTATTGTCTACAAATTTACCTTCAACATACATCAAAATAGCTGAAGGTTGTAACCACAGATGCAGTTATTGCATAATTCCTAACTTAAGAGGAAACTTTGTAAGCAGAACAATAAGATCAATAACCGATGAAGCTAAAGCTCTTGCAGATTCCGGAATACAAGAACTTAATGTAATAGCGCAAGATACCACATCTTACGGAATAGATATATACGGTAAACTTTCACTTGCAAAGTTGCTGAAAGAATTGTCAAAAATAAAACAATTTAAGTGGATAAGATTATTGTATGCTTACCCGTCGACAATAACAAAAGAATTGTTGGAAACGATAACACAAACGGAAAACATTTGTAACTATATTGATATACCGATACAACATATAAGCAAAAATGTTTTAAAAAACATGAAACGCCCTGCAAACACAAAACAAATTATAGAAAACATAAAAAAAGATTTTCCGGAAATAATATTAAGAACATCTTTAATAACGGGATTTCCCAATGAAACAGAAAACGATTTTAAAGAACTTTTATCTTTTATAAAACAAAACTATTTTGAGCATGTTGGAATATTCGGTTATTCGGATCAAAAGCTTGCTAAATCTTATAAATTGAAAAATAAAATTTCTCAACAAATTATAGAAAAAAGAGTTCAACTTATTGCAAACGCACAATTCAAAAATGTTATAAAAAACAACAAAGCAAGAATAGGTAAAACTTTTGAGGTGTTACCTGAAACAATTTCGGGAAACAAAATTTATTGCAGAGCATTTTTCCAAGCACCGGAAATTGATAACAATATTATTATTAACAAAAACAAAAATATAAAGTTAGGCAAATTTACTAAAATCGTTATAAAAGATTATAAAGACTACGATTTAATTGCAAAATAATGTATAATTGTTTTTTAAAGTAAGTTAAGATTGAGGTTTTATTTATGAATTTAGCAAATAAATTAACAATGCTTAGAGTTTTACTTGTACCTGTATTTATTATCTTTATGATAATAGATTCTTTTTGGGCAAACATAATAGCTTTACTTATTTTTATTGCAGCTTCAATAACAGACTATTTTGACGGAGCTATTGCAAGAAAACAAAACACGATAACAACTTTCGGTATTTTTTTTGATCCGTTGGCGGATAAACTTTTGGTAACTTCCGCATTTATTTCTTTTGTCGGAATTTATACTTTAAATGTTCCGGCTTGGATGGTAATATGTATAATTGCCAGAGAATTTATTATTACCGGTTTAAGATCCATCGCCGCTTCAAAAAACATTATTATACCTGCAAGTATGGCAGGAAAAGTAAAAACCACATCTCAAATGATTGCAATTATAACTATACTTGTTATTCTAATAGTCAATTCAGCAATAATAAAATTCTATTTCAACACACCTTACGACTTGGTTGAAATTGGCGGTTGGCAACAGGTTTTAGGATTAATTTTAATTTATGCTCCTTATTGGTTAATGTTAATAGCTACGATATTTACTTTGTATTCGGGTATAAGTTACTTGATTGCACATAAAAATATTTTCACAGAACCTGTCAAATAAAATGTTAAAAACTGAATTTATTTTATCGGGAGAATTTCAAGAAAATTGCTATATTGTATATGAAGAAAATTCAAAAAAAGCAATTATTATTGATCCCGGTCAAGACGGTAAAAAAGTAATCGATAAAATTGAAAAGTTAAAATTAAAACCGGAACTTCTTATAAACACTCACGGACATTTCGATCACACTTTTTCGGATGATATTATCAGACAAAAATATAATATTCCTTTAGCTATTCATAAAGATGATACCGAAATGCTTTCCGATGCCGACAAAAATTTTTCAACAATAATAGGTTGTCCCACAATAATAAATGATGCCGATATTATTTTTGATAAAGAAGAAACAATGGAAACTTCATTCTGTAAATATTCGGTTATTCATACACCGGGCCACAGTGAAGGCTCAATATGTATTTTAATAGACAATATTCTTTTTGCAGGTGATACCGTTTTTAAAAATTCCATAGGAAGAACAGACTTATATGGCGGCGACTATGAAGAACTTATTCAATCTTTACAAAAAATAAAAAAACTTTCTCCCGACACAATAATTTGTCCGGGACACGGACCGTTTACTACACTAAAAGATGAACTAAAAAACAATATGTATTTCAATCAATAAAATGCAAACAGTTGACGATTTTATTAACTACATTTTAATAGAAAAAGGACTTTCAAAAAATACCGCTCTTGCCTACAGAACCGATTTAAACACTTATCTGAAATTTTTGGAAGAAAAAAATATAAATTATGAAACAATAACCCACTTGGAAATAACGGATTTTTTATGGTATCTTAAAACCTCAAATTTCAAATCTGCCAGTATTTACAGAATGATAGAATCAATCCGACAATTTTATAAATTTCTTATTGCCGAAAATCTTATAAAAAACGATCCGACGGTATATCTCACAGCACCGAAACTTCCCGAATATTTACCTGAAATGCTTACGAATGAAGAAGTTACAAGATTATTGAATTCCGTTTCGGAAGCGGATACTCTTTCAATAAGAAACAGAGCTATGCTTGAACTTTTATATGCTACAGGATTAAGAGTTTCCGAACTTATAAGTTTAAAATTTTCAAATATAGATATTGAAGAATGTTATGTAAAAATTTTCGGTAAAGGCAACAAAGAAAGGCTTGTTCCTTTCGGACAAAAAGCACAATTATATTTAAAGAGATATTTAAGAGTAAGAAAAAAAACAAAATCGGAATTTGTTTTTTTAACAAGATTAAACAAACCTATATCAAGAATAGAATTTTGGAGACAGTTAAAACAAATTGCTCTTAAAGCCGGCATTATGAAAAACATTACCCCCCACACTTTAAGACATTCTTTTGCTACACATTTACTTACCGGCGGTGCCGATATAAGATTTGTTCAAGAAATGTTAGGGCACAGTTCTATATCCACAACACAAAGATATACTCATGTAACACAAGAAAGATTAAAAGAGCAACATAAAAAATATCATCCGAGAGGATGAAAAAGGCAATTTATAATTTACAATTTATAATTTATAATTAACGACAAAGATAAAATAACTTATAATCTCATAACCCTATAACCTTATAACCTAATTTATAATTTAATTGTAAAACAAAATAATTTTGTAGTATAATAATGTAATACAATATATAAAATATTTTAAACGGAGTATTATAATGAAAAAAATTATTTTTTCAATTTTGTTGCTTTCTATATGTGCATTACCGGTAAGTGCAAAAATGAGTATGGATTTTATTGCAAAAACCGGAATTTTAGCATCACCTTATCTTGATATGGACACAAACATTTCTATACCGGAAATAGGTTTTAACGACAGAATTTTGGATGTGGATTTAGGTTTCACTTTGGGCGGTGAAGTTTTTGTTTATCCGTGGCAAAATATAGGTATCGGAGTTGGTGCTTTTCATTTATTTAAAACAGATATAGAAAACACGGCACAAAAAATATCGGCAACAAACTTTTATATTGCCGGAAAACCTAAATTGGTTTTTGAAAACAAAGAAATAGACAGTGTATACATTATAGGTCAGTTAGGTTACAGTAATGCCGATATAAAATTAATAGATGCAAGCGGACTTTCAGGCCTTTATATGGGTGCAGGCGTTGGTATAGAAGCTAAGTGGTTAATAGTTGAAGTGTTATATACATACTATAATTGGTTAATTCCGGATAACGATTTTGCCGGTCACGGTTCAATGTATAGTTTGCAACTTAATTTAGGTTTCAAATATTCAATATAATGTCAATACTTTTCAAAATAATTTGTTTATTTTTGTTGATTTTGTTTTTGTTCAGATTTTTCTTCACGGAAAAATATTTACAACTTGAATATCATTTTTTTTCGTGGTATTACAAGCTGTCCGGAATAGATGCACAATTTAAAACAAAGTCACCGTCAATAATAAAAACTACATCTTTATTCGGTATTATCGTTGTATTCTTAATTTATTTTGCCGGATTAAAAGATATGGAAAAGAACAAATCAAATGTTCCGACACAAGGACAAAAAACGGAAATTGCCGAAACTATAAACATGGAGAATGCAAACATGGAAACAGTTTATGATTTTTTAAAGAAGTGCGAAACTTATTATCTTGCAACGGTAGAAAACGATCAACCCAGAGTAAGACCTTTCGGAACAATAGATTTATTTGAAGATAAGATATATATACAAACCGGCAAAGTAAAAAATGTATCTAAACAGATGGCCAAAAACCCTAAAGTGGAAATATGTGCTTTTGACGGCAGCTCTTGGATAAGAATAGAAGCCACTGTTGTAAATGATGACAGAATAGAAGCAAAACAACATATGTTAGACAATTACCCATCGTTGCGACAAATGTATAAAGCCGATGACGATAACACTCAGGTGTTATACTTAAAAGATGCAACAGCAACTTTCTATTCCTTCGGTAAAGAACCTAAAGTTGTTAAATTTTAAAATCATTTAATTTATAAGATTAAACTGTTTATGAATTGTTCCGCTACTCTCGGGGAACGGTTACCTCTGTTTAAAGCAAAAGTTTCCGCTTTAAGAGATAATT
>JAEEGJ010030824.1_pt1 | contig 10444 bp, 9 predicted proteins | sample 8958761 | NCBI WGS metagenome assembly JAEEGJ01 (sample SAMN16246546, study PRJNA631951) | gut metagenome | biome: gut microbiome; feature: rumen; material: RS-attached | host: Bos | place: Iran: Karaj | collected 2018-10
CTGATATTCACGACCAAGTCGCCCTTGCCGTTTCCGTAACCTTGAACAGCGGGCAACCCCTTTCCGCGCAGACGGATAGTCTTACCAGGTTGTGTGCCGTTGTCCAACTTTACTTTCAGTTTCGTGCCCTCAATGGTAGGAATCTCCACGTCACCACCAAGTGCGGCTGTTGGGAAGTCTAACAGAAGGTTGTAGATCAGGTCATTGCCATCACGAACGAAAGTGTCATGCTCCTCTTCCTCAATGAACACTTGGATATCTCCGTTGACACCATTGTGCTTGCCTGCGTTACCCTTGCCTGGCACATTGACCACCATGCCTTCGGCAACACCAGCGGGAATATTGATTTCAACCACTTCCTCACCTTTCTTGATGCCCGTACCGCCACACTCATGACACTTGTTCTTGATGACCTGGCCTTCACCACCGCAGGCAGGGCAAACGCTTTGCTGCTGCATCATGCCAAAGATACTCTGGGTGGTATGGGTGATAACACCAGAACCATGACAGGTCTGGCAGGTCTCCTTGCCGCTGCCGTCTTCAGCACCAGTGCCGTGACAATGCTCACAAGGTACATCCTTACGAACCTTGAATTTCTTGGTTACACCTTTGTTGATTTCCTCAAGGGTGAGCTTCACCTTCAGACGAAGGTCGCTGCCTCTGTGCTGCTGTGGACGGCGTGAGCCTCCGCCAAAACCTCCGAAGCCGTGACCACCGAAAATGTCACCGAACATAGAGAAGATGTCATCCATGTTCATGGATGCACCACCAAATCCGCCGAAGTCGAAGCCACTGCCCATGTTCGGACCATCGAAGCCGAACTGGTCATACTGCTGACGAGTTTTCGGGTCGTGCAGTATGTTATAGGCCTCTGCAGCCTCCTTGAATTTCTCCTCGGCTTCTTTGTCGCCTGGGTTACGGTCGGGGTGGTACTTAATGGCTATCTTTCGATAGGCCTTCTTGATCTCGTCTTCTGAAGCGTTTTTCGCAACGCCCAGCACCTCGTAGTAGTCGCGTTTCTGTGCCATATTATTGTCCTACTGCCACCTTAGCGTGGCGAATTACTTTATCATTCAGTTTATAGCCTTCCTGCAGGCAGTCGATCACCTTACCTTTTTTGTCCTCACCCATGCCAGGCACCATAGCCACAGCCTCATGCACGTCGGTATCGAAATCTGCGTCTTTAGTATCGATTTTGCTCACGCCCTGAGCCTCCAGCGTCTTCAAGAACTTCTGGTGGATGAGTGTCATACCTTCACGCAGCACCTCTGGATCATCGGTTTTGGCACCGTTCTCAATGGCACGCTCCATATCGTCGATGATGGGCAGGATAGATGTAATCACTTTCTCACCACCGTTCAGAATCAGCTCTGTGCGCTCTTTCAGCGTGCGCTTGCGGTAGTTCTCAAACTCAGCTGCCTTATAGAGCAATTGGGTCTTCAGTTCCTCAATCTCTCTCTCCGCTTTCTCCAACGGGTCTAATTCTTCTTCTTTCTCAGAAGCTGCCTCACAGTTTTCTCCCTCACTTTTTTCTTCTGCCTCTTTGGCAGTCTCTTCAACAGGAGTCTCGTCCAGAGTCTCTTCTCCTTCAATGTTGATATCTTTTTCTGTCATAATAGCAATGTTTTAATGTTCTGAACACCAATATGCAAATTTCGTGCCATTAAGAATACATCTTCTCTTTCTGCTCTTTGATAGCCTCGTCGTAGATGTAGTCGTCATAGGTCATCAGCTTGTCGATGGTGCCTTTTGGTGTCAGTTCGATGATGCGGTCTGCCACCGTGTTGATAAACTCATGGTCGTGTGAAGCAAAGAGAATATTACCCTTAAATCCGATCAGGTTGTTGTTAAAAGCCTGGATACTCTCAAGGTCGAGGTGGTTGGTGGGGGTGTCCAGAATCAGACAGTTCGCGTTCTTCAGCTGCATGCGGGCAATCATACAACGCATCTTCTCACCACCCGAGAGCACATTCACGTGTTTCAGCACATCCTCCTCCTTGAAGAGCATACGACCAAGGAAAGACTTCATCGTCACCTCGTTGCCCGGACCCCATTGTGAGAGCCAATCTACCAGGTTCATCTCACTCTGGAAGAACTCGGTGTTGTCGAGTGGGAGATAAGCGGTTGTGATGGTGACACCCCATTTGTATGTACCAGCCTGCGCCTCACGGTTGCCGTTGATGATCTCAAAGAGGGCGGTCATCGCCTTTGGGTTATGGCTTAAGAAGACGGTCTTCTGTCCCTTCTCGATGGTGAAGCTCACATTATCGAAGAGTACCGTTCCGTCGGCATCCACAGCTTTCAGACCCTCCACTTCAAGAATCTGTGTACCAGGCTCGCGTTCCATTGAGAAGATGATACCAGGGTACTTACGGGTAGATGGGGTAATCTCCTCTACGTTTAACTTCTCCAACATCTTCTTACGTGAGGTGGTCTGCTTCGACTTTGCCACGTTAGCACTGAATCGACGGATAAACTCCTCCAATTGCTTCTTCTTCTCCTCGGCCTTCATCTTCTGGTTCTGAGCCTGACGCAGAGCCAGCTGTGAACTCTCATACCAGAACGAGTAGTTTCCTGAGAACAGAGTTACCTTACCGAAGTCGATATCGACGGTCTGGGTAGAAACGGCATCGAGGAAGTGACGGTCGTGCGAAACCACGAGCACACACTGTTCCAAATTTGACAGGTATTCCTCCAACCACTGCACAGTGTCCAGGTCGAGGTCGTTGGTGGGCTCGTCGAGCAACAGGTTATCCGGATGTCCGAACAATGCCTTTGCCAGCATCACACGCACCTTCTCGTTGTTCGAGATCTCTGCCATCTGCTTGTAGTGCTGGGCTTCTGCCACACCGAGATTCTGCAGCAGCTGCGCAGCCTCACTCTCTGCCTCGTAGCCGTTCATCTCGGCAAAGGCCATCTCCAGTTCTGCGGCGCGGTTACCATCCTCCTCGCTCATCTCGGGCTTCGAATAGAGTGCCTCGCGCTCCTTCATGTTATCCCACATGGGCTTATGTCCCATCAGCACGGTATCCATCACTGTGAAAGCATCGTATTTGAAGTGGTCCTGCTCCAGCACACTCATGCGCTCACCAGGCAGCATCTCTATGCTTCCCTTGTTGGGCTCCAGCTCACCGCTGATAGCACGGAGTAGGGTAGACTTACCAGCGCCGTTGGCACCGATAATACCGTAAATATTTCCACTTGTAAACTTCAGGTTCACATCCTTATAAAGAACCTTCTTACCAAACTGTATTTGCAGGTTTGTAACTGTAATCATCTTAACTCTTATATACCTATTATATTATTATATACTATAGAATGCCTTTGGTTGATGGCAACTCGTAGTGATAGATATCACGTCTGACTGCCATTTTCAGCGAACGGGCTAAAGCCTTGAAGATGCCCTCAATCTTATGATGCTCGTTATCGCCCTCTGCCTTGATGTTCAGATTCATCTTGGCAGCATCGCTAAGACTCTTAAAGAAGTGTAAGAACATTTCGGTAGGCATCTCACCAATCTTCTCACGCTTGAACTCTGCATCCCATACCAGCCAGGGACGACCGCCGAAGTCTAAGGCTACGGAACACAGACAGTCGTCCATCGGCAGACAATAGCCATAGCGCTCGATACCTCTTTTATCGCCCAGCGCATTCAGGACACATTCGCCTAAGGCGATACCAGTATCCTCAATGGTGTGGTGCTCGTCTACCTCGAGATCACCTTTGGTGTGCACCGTCAGATCTATCATCCCATGCTTGCCGATCTGTTCGAGCATGTGGTCGAAGAAACCCAAACCCGTCGAGATATCACATTTGCCAGTGCCATCCAGATTTACCTTGATATGTATATCTGTTTCTTTGGTGGTTCGTTTTACCTCAGCTGTTCTCTCACCAGCAAAAAGCATTTCTGCGATCTTCTCCCATGACATACCTTCATTATTCAGAATCAGAGATTTACAACCAATGTTTTGAGCAAAGGTTCTGTCTGTCTCCCTATCGCCGATCACATACGAGTTAGCGATGTCATATGCTGGGTTGTTCATATATTTCTCCACCAGTCCCGTGTTAGGCTTACGTGTCGGAGCTTTGTCTTCAGGGAAGTGTGGATCGATCAGAATCTCATCGAACTTGATGCCTTCGCCTTCGAGTGTCTGGAGGATGAAGTTGTGTACAGGCCAGAAAGTATCCTCTGGGAAAGCTTCTGTTCCCAGTCCGTCCTGATTGCTCACCATCACAAACTCAAAGTCTGTATGTTCTCTGATAAAAGCCAAGTTGCGGAAGACGCCCTTCGTAAACTTCAGTTTTTCAAAGCTGTCAATCTGCTCGTCGGCTGGCTCTTCAATCAGGGTGCCGTCTCGATCGATAAATAATATTCTCTTCTGTTTCATAATCACTTCAAATTGTTGAGTTGTTTCATCTCTTCTTCCTTACTCGATATCGAGGCTTTCAGCAGATGGAAGGGGAAGAGGATCGACAGCCAGACGTAGGCCTGGAAGAATCCTGCAATGATGAAAGCGCCTAACGACAGCCAGCGCACATAATCGGGCATGCCCACAGGATCGCCATTTATGATACCCATCTGCGACTGCCAGTTGGCTGCCATCATTATTATGCTGGGCAACGATGTCAACAGCGTCAGGATGGAGATGACGAACAGACAGACGATGGCAATCAGGATGATAGCGCCCAGATGCATGAGCCATGATAAAACCGACACCTTACCTGAAGCATGCATTATCTGCTTCTTATGCAGGAGCCATCGTGATGCTGCTAACAACAGAATCACTGCCACCACCCCAATCAGCGTACCCCAGAGCAGCAGAGTAGGGGAAAACAGTAAAGGGATAGCCGATGCGACAGCCGACAGCACGGCATAACCCAGCGTTATGGGCCATGTCTGTCGGAGTATCTGCCTGAAATGGGCAAAATAAAACTGTAGTCCGTCTCGGATACAACCTCGGGCACTGCGACGCTTCAGAAGAATTTCTTGATGATCTTTTCCCATCGTTCAACATTATAATCGACTGCAAAGGTACAAAAAAGTTAAGAGTTAGAGTTAATAATTAAGAAAAAATGCATATTAGTAACACATTTTCTTGACTCTTGGCTGTACATAATTAATAAAAAGTAGTATCTTTGCACCCAAATAACCAGAATAAGATGAAGATATTAAAATGGGGCTTCATTGGTTGTGGTGAAGTAACAGAGAAGAAGAGCGGACCTGCTTTCAGCGAGGTTGAAGGGTCGAGTGTCGAAGCTGTGATGAGTCGTACAGAGCAGCGGGCACGTACCTATGCTGTGGAACATGGTATCCGTAAATGGTACACCGATGCGCAGGAACTCATTGACGATCCTGATGTGAATGCCATCTATGTGGCCACCCCGCCTTCCAGTCACGCTACATACGCCATTATGGCCATGAAAGCGGGCAAGCCGGTCTATGTGGAGAAGCCCTTGGCCGCCAGCTATGAGGACTGTGCCCGCATCAATCGTATCTCCGAACAGACTGGTATCCCCTGTTTTGTAGCTTACTATCGCCGTTATCTGCCTTATTTCCAGAAGGTCAAGGATATTGTGACCAGTGGACAGATCGGCAAGATCCTCAATGTGCAGATCCGTTATACAGAGCCTTTGCGTGAGGCTGATGCCGAAGCCATCAAGAACGGCACTCCGCTGCCTTGGCGCCTCCAGCCGGAGATTGCTGGTGGCGGCTATTTCTACGATATGGCTCCCCATCAGCTGGATCTGTTGCAGGATATCTTCGGCGTGATTCTCGAAGCACGCGGCATCTGTGCCAATCGCGGCGGTCTTTATGGTGCCGAGGATTCCGTCAGCGCCTGTTTCCGTTTCGAGAACGGCCTGCCAGGTTCTGGTTCCTGGTGCTATCTGGCGCACGAGAGTGCCCGCGAGGATTGTATTGAGATTATTGGAACCGAGGGACAGGTCAGCTTCTCTGTGTTCGACTATACCCCCATTCGTTTGCAGACGAGCGAGGGCGATCAGCAGATCACCGTACCTAATCCCCCATACGTACAATATCCGCTCATTAAGAATGTGATAGAACACCTGCAAGGACTGGGTGTCTGCACTTGCACCAGTGCTTCTGCAACGCCAGTTAACTGGGTGATGGATCGCATTTTGGGCAAATTCTGATGTGAAAACATGAAGAGGTTGCTGATAGGTCTGATGGTTGTGATGAATGGTCTGATGGTCTGGGGCCATGAGACGGATACACTGTCCACTGACACCTTGGCGACAAACGATGATCAAGGCGTGATCATACGAACTATTCGTGGTTTCGACAAGAAGGACTATTCCTATATCGAGCCTAACCACTACGAGTTCACCTTCATGATGCAGCTGACGCGAACTTATGAGAGTTTCAGTCTGAGCAGCAATGAACAGTCGCTCTCTCTGTCTCCTGACAGAACGACGAAGATCGGTCCCTACTTCGGCTGGCGCTGGATATTCTTAGGTTATACGTTCGATATACAGAACATCAGCTTCAGTCAGAATGGCTTGCGCAAGGAGTTCGACCTGAGCATCTACTCCTCGCAGGTTGGAGTCGACTTGTTCTATCGTCGCACGGGTGATAACTATAAGATCCGCGATGCAGAGTTCGGTAAGGATGTCGATGGTCACCTGTTTGAGGGAATCCCCTTTGCAGGTGTGAATGTGGGCATCACAGGAGCCAGCGCCTATTACATCTTCAATCATCGGCGCTTCTCTTATCCTGCAGCTTTCGCGCAGTCTACCTGTCAGAAGATCAGCTGTGGCTCGTGGATGGCGGGATTGGGTTATACCCATAACACCCTCGAACTGGATCACGAGGCCCTGCAGGAGGCCATCGACAAGCGTATCGGACATACAGTGCCGTTGGACAGCGGAATGCTCTTCCGCAAAATCAGTTACAACGATTTCATGCTGTCTGGTGGCTATGCCTACAACTGGGTGTTTGCGAAAAACTGGCTGTTCTGTGCCAGCGCCCAACTGGCTCTGGCCTATAAGACGAGCCATGGTAAGACCGCCGACGAGAAGAAAGGCTTCGATTTCAAGAAGGTCAATCCCGATGTGATCGGCCGCTTCGGACTGGTCTACAACAATATCCGATGGTATGCTGGCGCCAGTTTCATCATGCGCACCAATAAATATAGCACGTCGCGCTTTACGGCCAACAATATTTTCGGGTCGTTGAACGTTTATATAGGGTACAACTTTATGTTGAAGAAGAAATACAGACAACAACAAACCATATAAGAATGAAGAAACAACTACTCCTGATATGTGGACTCTGGCTGAGTCTGGCTGCCTGTAAGGCAGGCCATGTCTGTTACCAGCAGGCCGACAGCCTCAAGATCTGTCGTCTGCTCACAGAGGCTCAGAAACAGGGCGATGCGGTTAATCCGCTGTTCTTCGCCAAGAAGTTCCTCGGATTGCCATACGTGGCTCACACCTTAGAGGTGCAGGACGATGAAGGTCTGGTCGTGAACACCCGTCAGTTGGATTGCACTACCTTTGTGGAAACCATCACCGCCCTCACGCTCTGTGCCAGGAACAACACCTACACCTGGGCCGACTACCTGAAGCAGCTCACGGCCATGCGCTATCGCGGTGGCAAGATCAACCGCTATCCCAGTCGCATCAACTATTTCACCGAGTGGATTATGCAGAACAACCAGCGCGGCATCGTCACTGACATCCAGAAACCCAATCCGCCGTTCTCTGGCGTTCAGACGGTGAAGGTAAGTTATATGAGCACCCATCCCGATGCCTATAAGGCTTTGAAACAGCATCCAGAGTATGTGCCCGAGATCCGTCAGATGGAGCAGCGTGTGTCTGGCAACAAGTTCTTCTTTATCCCACGCGATAAGGTGAAGAACACCCAGCTGCTGCGCGAGACAATTCACGACGGCGACATCATCGCCATCACCTGCACCAAGCCAGGGCTCGACATTGCCCATCTGGGTTTTGCCCTGTGGCGCGAGGATGGTCTGCATTTCCTGCATGCCTCGATGATGCGCAAGAAGGTGCTCGTTGATCCACTGCTGCTTGGCGACTATCTCAAGATTAACAGCGCCTATACAGGCATCCGTGTGATTAGAATCAATAAGTAAAACCAATAAACCGAAAAGAAATGGAAGTACCCGATTTTATGAGTTATTCCGACAAATTCTCACCAACGGAATTTGTTAAAAAGATCTCCCGCATTGCTAAGCGGGCTGGTGCAAAACTGGTATATGTCGCCCTGATCCTCTATTACTCCTTGAAGAGCGACAAGGTGAGCAAGACCGATAAGGCCCTCATCATCGGAGCACTGGGCTATATGATTAGTCCCTTCGATGTCATCCCCGATGCTATTCCCATCGCAGGACTCACCGACGACCTCGCCGTACTGCTCTTTGTATTGAAGAAGGTATGGGATGGTGTCGATGCCAAGACGGTGGCGCTTGCCAAAAAGAAACTCTCGAAGTGGTTCGACGAGGAAGAGATCAAAGAGACCGACTCCCTGTTCGAAGACGATCCCGCCCAATCCCCGTCATAACAAAAATAATCCCCGCCATTTCTGCGGGGATTATTCGTCTCTGAAGTGAGGTGCCTGGCGGATTCGAACCGCCGTGGACGGTTTTGCAGACCGTAGACTAAGCCACTCATCCAAGGCACCAAAAAAAGACCGATTTTTAATTCGGGTGCAAAGGTACATAATTTTTAGTGAATAGTAGATAGTGATTAGTGAATAATTGCCTGCTGTTGGCTTTTTTTAACACTTGAAGCAATCTGATCCGCAGTTTTTGCAGCCTTTCTTCTTAGTACAGTTCTCTGCCAGCGGACATCCTTTACAAGCCTCATTCTTATCCGTCAGCGTCCTGTAGATCCTGTATCCAGCATATCCAACCGCCGCTACCAAAACAATGCTTACCGCCAACTCCTGCCACATATCATAGCTTCGTGAGTTTACGAAGCAGCACCTTATTCACCCTCTGAATCCGCTTGCCTCGTTTCTCGATGTCCTCACGTACATTATTTATATTGTTAAAGAGATCGCTGAAAGCATTGAGCAGGAAATTGGGCTGCCCCTTATCCTCCTTCGCTTCAGGATTTGTCAGGATACGGATACCCTGATGCTCTATATGCACATCAATGTCGGACCCCATCATGATCGGATCGCCGTCGTAGTGTATGGCGCCTGGTTCCTTGCGATGAATATGCAATTTCTTGGTGCGGAAGGTCTTGATCTTCGAGTTATTACCCAGCGTCTTCATAAACAGGTCGGCTGCCATCTGTGGTGCATCGAGCACATCGAAGGGCTCCATGATGATCACATCCATCTCGCCGTCCTTCATCGTTGCACCTGGGGCGATATAGGCATTATTGCCATACTGCGAGGCGTTGGCACAGGCGATGAGGAAAGCCTTGTACTTATGGGCGCCCGTCTCGTCCTCCACCTCGTAGCGCTCGGGCTTATATTTCAGTCCCTCTTTCAGCACATTCTCCACATAGGTAATCGGCCCGCGCTTGCCAGCTTCGGCAAACTTCAGCGAAATAAAGGCATCGAAGCCCATACCACAGGTACAGAAGAAAGGCAGCTCATTAATCACGCCATAGTCGAACGTCTCGATCCTACCTTGGTTAATCACCTGGATGGCCTTCTTGATGTCCAGAGGCAGACAGAGGTGGCGTGCCAGTCCGTTGCCAGAACCACAAGGGATTATTGCCAGAGCCGTGTCAGTGTGGGTGAGCGATCGCGCCACCTCGTTCACCGTGCCGTCGCCGCCTACGGCCACCACGATGTCAAAATGTGCCTGGGCAGCGTCTTGGGCAATCTCCGCAGCGTGTCCGGCATATTCGGTGAATCTGATTTCGTAGTCGTATTGCTCTTTGTCGAGCGTGCTGTCTATCAAATTAGGTATTTCTTCTTTTGAATGAGTACCCGAAATCGGATTCAATATGAAGATAATTCTCTTTTTCTGTTCCATATTTCAGTGCAAAAGTACTAATTTTGGATGAAAAACGGGTAATAATGCAATAAAAAAACACGAAATACGACATTTATTAAGAAAAACTTGCACGATTTCGCAAAAAATGTGTAACTTTGCACGCTGAAAATAAAAATAATAGAACATACCTTATCGGAATGGGACAGTTACAAGAGAAATATTCGCATTATCGTGAGCCGCAGAAATTCATGGAGGCTGACGTGTACCCTTATTTCCGCGCTATTGAGGGAAAGCAGGGAACGGAAGTGGAAATGGGTGGCCACAAGGTGCTCATGTTCGGCTCGAATGCCTATACAGGCTTAACGGGCGACCAGCGCATTATCGATGCTGCCAAGGCCGCTCTCGACAAATACGGTTCAGGTTGTGCAGGTAGTCGTTTCCTCAACGGAACGCTCGATCTGCATGTGCAGCTCGAAAAAGAGATCTCAGAATTCATCGGCAAGGACGAC
>JAEEGJ010030828.1_pt1 | contig 10443 bp, 7 predicted proteins | sample 8958761 | NCBI WGS metagenome assembly JAEEGJ01 (sample SAMN16246546, study PRJNA631951) | gut metagenome | biome: gut microbiome; feature: rumen; material: RS-attached | host: Bos | place: Iran: Karaj | collected 2018-10
AGAAGATGTCTAAGAGCCGTGGAAACGCCGTAATGCTTTCTGCAACAGAAGATGAAACTGCAAAGCTCATTAAAAAGGCAAAGACAGACCAGGACCGCAATATTACTTATGATCCTGTAAACCGCCCGGAAGTTGCAAACCTTCTTATGCTTATCAGCCTTTGTACTGGTGAAGAGCCAGCTGCAATTGCTGCACGTATCGGTGATGGCGGTGGCGGAATGCTCAAGGCAACTCTTACAGAAGCACTCAACGAAAAGCTTCGCCCATTGCGCGAAGAACGTGCACGTCTTGAAAAAGATCCGGAGTATATCAGAAAGGTACTGCTTGATGGTGCTGCTAAAGCCCGCGAGATTGGTATTCAGACTTTGAATGAAGTACGCGAAGTTATGAATATGTGTATATAAAGCAAACTTATTTGAACACGGCAGATAATGCCGTGTTTTTTTTAAGTAAGATTCTCTCCCATTAAAAACAAAAGTTTATGCTATTTAATATTGTAAACAATTAAATCGAGTGCTATTATAACACTATGAGTAATTTACCTTTTAATTTAATTGACGCTGTTAATAATCGATACAGCATGAGAACATTTAAATCTGACACAGTTAATGCTGAAACACGCCAGAAGATTTTGAATTATGCTGAGAAAATCACTAATCCTTTTGGACCAGAAATCAGAATTAAATTTATAGAAAAGCGTACAAGTGCCAATGGCGAAAAGCTTGGAACCTACGGAATAATCAAAAATGCAAATCTTTTTCTTGGAGTTGCAATAAAGAAGGTTGAAGGTGCCCAGGAAGCTCTTGGCTATGAGTTCGAGCAGCTTGTGCTTTATATGACAAGCCTTGGACTTGGAACCTGCTGGATTGGCGGAACCTTTGATAAGGGAGCTTTTGCAGAGGCTATGAAGCCTGAGGCAGATGAGATTTTTACAATTATTTGTCCTGTCGGATATGGAACTGGCAGAAAACGTTTTTTTGAAAAAATCATGAGGGCAAACTTAAAGGCGGACAGCAGACTTTCCTGGGATAAGCTTTTCTTCAAGAATGATTTTGCAACTTCTTTGCAGGCTTCTGATTGTCCTGATTATGAAGAAGCTCTTGAGCTTGTACGTCAGGCTCCTTCTGCTGTGAACAAACAGCCTTGGCGTGTTGTTTTTGATGGCAAGGCCTTCCATTTTTATGAAAAGCATTCTATGCCAGCTGCTGAAAATTTTGATATTCAGAGGGTTGATATGGGAATTGCCTTTAATCATTTTGAACTTGCCGCTCAGGAAAAGGGCTTGGCGGGACATTTTGAAAAGCTTGCACCTGCAATCCAAGCTCCTGAAAATACAGAATATATCACTTCCTGGATAATCGGTTAGTTGTCAGGGAAAGGTGGACGTCATGCAAAATTAATTATAAAATGTAGTCATGTTCCGCCTTGCTATCTGCGAAGATGAAAAAGTTGTATTAGATTTTGAAACTTCTCTCATAAATAAGTGGGCAGCCGCTCGTGGTTGTCCACTTGAATTAGATACTTATATATCAGCCGAACAGTTTATTTTTGAAAGTGAAGATAAAGCTCCCTATGACCTTTTGATTTTTGATATTCAGATGAAGAATATGAACGGTATGGAGCTGGCAAAAAAACTCCGCGCCCGAGGCTGTGATTCAGTCATCATTTTTATTACCGGTGTTGCCGACTATGCAATTGAAGGCTATGAGGTTGGGGCTGTTCGCTATATTTTGAAGCCTGTCAAAGAGGAGCTGCTTTTTAAACTTCTGGATGATATTTTTGCTGATTGTCAAAAGGCCTGTGAAGAGTATTTTATGCTGGGCCAGGGAGCAGACCTTGAGAAAATCTCTTTTGATAAGATTGTCTATATTGAAGCGCGCGGCCATTATGTATTTATGAAGGGCTCTGATTTTGAGCGCGAATGGAAGGCTGGCTTTGCGGAAACTGCGGCTGCCTTTGAGGGGCGCGGTTTTTTCTGCCTCAGGCGCGGCTTGATGGTGAATCTAAAACATGTAGCCCGCATCACCCGAACGGACTGTATTTTGGATGATAATGAAAGTCTGCCGGTGGCTCGCGGGGTATATAAAGAACTCAATGAGGCATTTATCGCGTTCTTTCGACAGTAGATTGATTCGCTGCTCGGTTCCTGCCTGTCGAAAAAAATAATCTCCAGACACAAAAAATAATTTTTTTCCTCAGGTTATAGCAATAACCTATTGACATTATAGGTAAAAGTTATAATAATAACCTAGTAACCAACTAGGAAACTAGGAAATAGAAAATAGTGATGAGGAGAATTATGGCAGAAAACGTACTTTTTAGAAAATTTACAGAAGAAGACTATGTAAACTTTGCAGAAGAAACTGCACGCTGGATTAAAACAACTAGTAAAAAAGGAAGAATCGGAAAGCTCTGGAACCAGAGTCCGGATTCAAAAGAAAACTTTGAAGATTATCCAATGCTTACTCCAAAATCACTTTATGGCGGTTCTGCAGGAGTAGGACTTTTTTACCTTAGACTTTATCAGGTAACAAAAAAGAATGAATACCTTGAAGAAGCAAAGCAGGCGGCAGAAGAAATAATTTCTACTGATGAAGGACTTGCTTTTTACGAAAGAACCTTAAAGCTTGGAGCAACTGCAGATAAGCTTGTGCACGTAAAAAATATGCCGGGCTGGATCGCAGGCTTTTATAACGGACCTGCAGGTCATGCTTATTTTATTCTTAAGCTTTATGAACTTACCGGAGATAAAAAATATCTTGATTATGCAGTGAAGGTTGCAGAGGATATTCTTGTTTCTGCAAAAAAATCAGATCAGGGAATCTACTGGAGTGAACAGCTGGATTACTGTGGCGATGCCGGATATATTCCATACTTTTTTGAATTATACAGATTTACAAAAGATGAAAAGCTGATTGAGGCTTCCAGAAGTTTTGGTAAATATCTGCTTTCTAAGGGTAAGCCCGCACCAAAGGGCGGAAAGTTCTGGAATGTTGTAGACCTTACAATAATTGATTTTCCTAAGGATGTTTTCTGGGTAAATCTTGCTCACGGAACCAGTGGTGTGGGCTTTGTTTTTGCCCTCCTGTATCAGCTTACTAAGGATCAGGAATTTCTTACAGCGGCTAAGGATGCGGCAGATTACATTAAGGGAATTGCCGTTGGAGATGAGCAGGGCGTACTTGTTCCTTACCTCGACAGTCTTGAAAGAGGGCCTTCGACTGAGTTTTATTATCTGAGTCAGTGCCACGGTCCTGCCGGAACTTCGCTGCTCTTCCGTTCTCTTTATGAGATTACAGGCGAAAAGGATTATCTTGACTGGGTGCTTAAATTGAGCCGGGGCATAATTAAAGCCGGTGCTCCTGAAAACTTTAGCCGAGGCTACTGGCAGAGTCAGGCTTTATGCTGCGGAACTCCAGGAATTCTTGAACACTTTGTTTCGGTTTATAAGCTGACTGGTCAAAAGGAATTCCTTGAATATGCAGAGCGGGCTGCAAAAACTGTCGTAGGTCAGTCTTTTGTGGAAGATGCTGATGGAGACATCTATCATCAAAAATCACTGAGACGATGGAGCGGGGCATGGTGGAGAACTATTCCTACCGATGTTCACACTTATACCGGACTCTATATTGGAACTGCCGGTAATGCCTGGACACTGCTTTCTCTTGCTGCTGCAGAGAAGGGCGAAAAGCTTCTGGAAACAATTGAGTATGATTTTTTTAATCAGAAATAAAAAGAAATAATAAAAATAAACCATAAAAAGGAGATGAAAACTATGGCAAAATTATATGATTCAATTACAGAACTTGTTGGTGAAACACCACTTGTACATCTTCACCGCTATGGAGATGCAGTAAAGGCTCAGGGAAATATTCTTGGAAAGTTTGAATATTTTAATCCGTCGGGAAGCGTAAAGGACCGCGCCGCTTTGAATATCATTGAAGAGGCTGAAAAACGCGGAGACATTAAGCCGGGCGATACTCTGCTTGATTACACCAGCGGTAATACTGGAATTGGTGAAGCTACCTTTGCGAATGCCAAGGGCTATAAACTTGTTATTGTAATTCAGCCTGGAGTTTCAAAGGAACGATCTCAGATTCTTAAGGCACTTGGTGCAACTCTGCTTCAGGTAACTGATGTTCCAGGTTTTCCTGAGCTCCTTACAAACGGTCTTTCAATGGAAGGGCTGGACAGAGTTTTTAAGGCTTTTGCAAAGCAGAACGGCTGGTATTATTTGAACCAGGCTGGAGACATTAATAATTCTCTGGCACACGTTAAAACTACAGGACCTGAAATCTGGGAAGCAACAGGCGGAAAGGTTGATTATGTTGTTCAGCTGGTTGGAACCGGCGGAACTCTTTCGGGCCTTGCAAAATATTTCCGCGAGAAAAATCCGGATGTAAAAATTATTGGAGCCCAGCCTGCTGAGCAGTCTAAGAAAAATCCTGCTTTCCCGGACAGAAATACAATTGACGGCGTTTTGAACTTTAATGGAGTTCCTGCTCAAAACTATCCGCCTCTGCTTGCAAGTTTTGATACAAAATGGGATGAATGTTTTGATGTAGTTGCAGAAGACGGCTATGAAACTGGCCGAAAGCTTGTTGCTACAGAGGGCTTTTTTGTAGGACAGTCTGCGGGTGCGGCTTTATGGGTTGCTACTCAGATTGCTAAACGCCCGGAGGCTGCTGGTAAGAACATTGTAGTTATTCTTGCTGATAACGCCTTTAAGTACCTTTCTACAAATATGTATAAATAATTGATAAGGATTGCCAGGCTGTAGAGCGTGGCAATCCTTTTTTTTAGTGAAATCTTACAAATCTTAGTGTATAATTATTCTTGTGAATAATTTAATAACGTTTATTTTTGCAGCCCTTGGACTTGCCTGCATTTCTGTAATTCTTACAATCTGTATCCTCAAACACAAATACGAAAAACGCCTGTCTGATTTTCAGGATTCGGTTCTTAAAAAGCAGCGAGATGAGGTTCAGAATATCTATCAGACAATGAGGGCCTGGCGGCATGATTATCACAATCATATGCAGGCAATTAAGGAGCTTCTTTCTATGGGGAAGAAAGAAGAGCTGTCTGAATATTTAGACAATCTCGAAAAAGATCTGGACGGCATAGATATTGCCATAAGAACCGGCAACGTGGGGCTGGATGCAATTTTGAGTTCAAAAGTAAGTATTGCCCGCAAAAACAATATTGAAGTGAACTGTACGGCCAAGGTTCCCCAGGACTTAACTGTGAGCGACGTGCATCTTTGTGCCATTGTCGGAAATCTTATGGACAACGCAATTGAAGCCTGCGAAAAAATGAAAAAAGAAACTCCTGATGCAGAGCGCTTTATCCGCGTCTACATTGGACTTTTTAAGAGCCAGCTTTATATTTCAGTTATAAACTCAACAAAAGAGAGCAAACGCCGCCGCGTGTCAGAATTAGTGACCAGTAAGTTGGGCGAACACGGTTTCGGCCTCCGCCGAATTGATAAAATCACAGAAAAATACGACGGCTATGTAAACCGAAAGAATGAACCGGGAGTGTTTGCGACTGAGGTTATGTTACCGCTTTAACATTTCATGCACCAATTTTTGCATTTCGTGTTCTTTTTTTATTCAGACTATATAACTATGTTACCTTGTAGCCATCTTAAAATATGAGGTAATACGGAGATAAAAATGAAAAACACAAGTCTTAAAAACACCTGCATCGCATACAAAGCGGTCTTTAAAAGATATCCGGCTTCTCCTTTCTTACTGCTTTTGCATATTGTTACCCGGGTATTAATTCCTATCAGTTATACTGTAATTCCGGCTGTTGCAATTCGGGGAATTACAAGTGGAAGCATAAAATACTTTTTTTCATCATTAGGTATAGTTTTGCTTGCTGTTTGTGCCCTTAATATGATTAATGGCTTCTGCAATTCTTACTTACAAGGTTATAGAGTTTTTACAAGACTCGGGGACTTTATGTTGCAGTTCTTTAACAAAAGTCTCACTACCGGTTATATGAATATTGAGCCGGAACCAAAGCATAAGATAATGGATAAAGCGTCTGATGCTATCAGCAGTAACTGGGGCGGTGTTGAAAATATTATGCTTCAGAGCATGGAGCTGATAATTCTTATTTTTGGTTTATTCACTTATGGAACTGCGGTTTTTATGCTGGACTGGAAAATTATGGCAATTACAATTGGTATGTTTGTTGTAGATACTGCCTGTCGTGAATGGGCCATACGATACTCTGATAAGCACCGCGAAGAACGTTCTGTAATATTCCGTAAAATTAATTACATAAAAAACAGTATTAGAAATGTAAGTGCCGGAAAGGATATACGAATCTTTGGACTTGAAGGCTGGTTTCATTCGAGATTTGAAAAGCTTTTAAAAGCTGTTGAAAAAAATCAGAGGGGAGTTTCCCTTCACTGGTATTTTCCGACAATTGCAGACTGCCTTTTTATGTTTCCCCGTGACTTACTTGCATATTCGCTGCTTATAGGAAAAGTTCTTTCCGGCCAGATTGATATTGCAACTTTTACTCTTTATCTGGGACTTGTAAGTGGTTTTGCAAACTGGATTTATGGTTTATCAAATACTTTTCATAATCTCCGGGCCGCAAGTCATGCCTTTAATGATTTTAATGATTTTATGGCTCTGGAAGATTTGAAGGATGATGGAGCTGATGCTGGAACTCCGCTTGCTGAGCAGAGTAGCAGCAATCCTCCTGAAATTGAATTCCGAAATGTTTCCTTTAATTACGAAGGAAGTGATAAAAAGATTTTTGAAGATTTGTCTTTCAAAATCAAGGCCGGAGAAAAGATTGCTCTGGTTGGAAACAATGGGGCTGGAAAAACAACAATTGTTAAGCTCTTATGCGGCCTGTATCCGCCGGTAAGTGGTCAGATTTTTGTAAACGGAAAGCTTCTCTGGGACCCTTCAATGAGCGTAAAGCAATATATGAAAACTATAAGTGTGCTTTTCCAGGATACAAATCCTTTTGCTCTTTCAATTGCAATGAATGTTGCAAGTTGTGATGAAAAAGATATGAATCGTGAAAGGATAAAAGAAAGTCTTAAAAAGGCGGGCCTTTTAGAAAAAGTTGATACTCTTATTCACAAGGAAGATACCTACATTACTCAGGAACTGGATGATGACGGAGTTCAGCTTTCGGGTGGTGAGATTCAAAAGCTCTTACTGGCCAAGGCAATTTACAAAGACGGTTCCTTACTTGTTCTTGATGAACCAACTTCTGCCTTAGACCCGATTGCAGAAAGTAAAATCTATGAAGAATATAACCGTTTTGCAAATAACAAAACTGCAGTCTTTATTTCGCATAGACTTGCAAGTACAAAGTTCTGTGACAGAATTCTTTTTCTGGAAAATGGAAAAATCATAGAAGAGGGAAGTCACAAGGAACTTATGGAAAAAGGCGGAAAATACCGCGAAATTTTTGATATCCAGAGTCACTATTACGCAGAATCAACAAAAGATAAAAAAGATAATCAGGAGGAACTGGCATGAAAAATTCAAATACAATCCGAAAAGTACTTTCTTTAATTCACCGCCTCAGACGCGGCTATATAAGCCTTGTTTTTATTTCAAGAGTGATTGCTGCAGCTCAGCCTTTTGTTGGAATCATTTTTTCTAGTAAGATTATTGATCTTTTGATTCAGCGTGCTCCAGCCAGTCTGATTATGAAATATGCATTAATTCTTGTTACATCTACTGCAATCTTAAATGCTCTTGAATGGGGTCTGAAGGCATTTATATCTGTTGGAGAGCAGGTGTTAAATGAAAAAATAAATCAGATGATAAGCGAGAAAACCTGCAGAATTGATTATGATATTCTGGAAAAACACGAAACTCTGGATATGATAAAAAAGGCACAGGAAGGAATGAATAGCCGGGGAGGCATACAATCCTTCTGCTCTAATCTTGCTGCTGGAATTCAGAATATTGTAACAATCATTTATTCAATCATCCTCCTGGTTCCTGTATTCATTCCAGCTCCTTCTGCAGGGCTTACTGGAATCGGTAATTTTGTAAATAAGTGGTACAGCGTTTTTATACTGATTCTTGCAATTGGTATGAATACTGTTATGAATATGTTAGACCGAAAGCTGGAAGCAAAAGTTCAGCAGTCTTTCTTTGAACGTAATGTTGTATGGAACAGACGTTATTCTTACTGGTTTACAATGGTTTTTAATTATTCTCTTGGAAAATATATCCGCCTTTATGATATGCAGAAAATGCTTTCAGCTAAAGTGGGCCAGGCAAGTGATAATATGGAAAATGAGTTTTATACTCTGCGTGACAAACTGCTGAAAATTTCCTGGATTCCAATAGTTGTAAATGTGATTCTTCAGTTTGTAACTTATGCTTATGTAGGTCTAAAAGCTGTGTTTAAGTTGATTAGTGTTGGTGATTCAATGAAGTATGTAGGTGCATATACGAATCTTGCTCAGAGCGTTCAAAATATCGCCGGCATTTTTACAGAGCTTGATATTGAAAGTAAGTATCTTGCATATTTTTATGATTACATGGCAATTGAAAACAAGCGCTATGAAGGAACCATTCCAACAGAAAAACGCGATGATAATGTTTTTGAAATTGAATTCCGCGATGTTTCCTTCAAATATCTGAATACAGAAACTTATGCACTGCGCCATGTTAATCAGAAAATTACGCTGGGAAGTAAAACTGCGGTGGTAGGAAAAAACGGTGCCGGTAAAACTACATTCATAAAGCTTTTGTGCCGTCTTTACGAGCCTACTGAAGGTCAGATTCTTTTGAATGGTGTTGATATCCGTTATTATGATTACAAAGATTATGCAAAACTCTTTGGCGTTGTTTTCCAGGACTTTAATCTTTTTTCTGCAACAATTGGTGAGAATGTTGCTTCCAGCGATGAATATGATGAAAAACTGGTAATTGAATGTCTGGATAAAGCGGGTTTTGGAGAACGCCTTGCAAAAATGCCGGATGGCATACGGACAAATATTTATCAGTACGAAGAAAACGGTGTTGAGATTTCAGGTGGTGAAGCTCAGAAGCTTGCAATTGCCCGCGCTCTTTACAAGAATGCTCCATTTGTAATTCTTGATGAACCGACCTCGGCTTTAGACCCTGTTGCTGAATACGAAATCTATCAGCACTTTGATCAGATGGTTCAGGATAAGACTTCAATTTATATCAGCCATAGAATGTCCAGCTGCCGCTTCTGCGATAACATTCTGGTCTTTGACGAAGGCCAAATTATTGAAAGCGGAAGCCATGAACAGCTGATGAAAGAGGGCGGACTGTACAGCGAGTTGTGGAACGCACAGGCACAGTACTATGCATAATGCGACGTCCGGTGGTTTCGACAGGCTCAACCACCGACCTTAGTTAACGGCGCCTTGAAACTCATCTTTCTTGGCGTTGCTACTTTTTCGAACTTTACGGTGTAGGTGGCTGCGGTGCGGTCTATTTTGAGGATTGTGCCGCGGCCCAATATTTTATGTTCAACTGTGTCACCTTCCTTAAGGTCTGCCAGTTCAGATTTCTTTGCAAGTATGGAATCTGATTCCTCAATATAGAGCTTTGTTTTTGTAAGCAACTGAGGCGGAAGTTCCACTTCGTAATATAAAAGCTCTTTATCAATATCAAAAATAAAACGAGAAGGATAGCGGCCGCCGGCGTGGTTTGTAAAACCTTCTGCTTCGGAAAGATAAAGTCTTTTCTGAGCTCGGGTTACTGCAACAAAGGCCAGGCGGCGCTCTTCTTCCATTGCTTTAAGGCTGTCTACCTTCTGGCTTGGGAACATGTTTTCGTTCATGCCAACAATAAAAACAACCGGGAACTCAAGCCCCTTTGCAGTGTGAATTGTCATAAGACGTACCGCGTTCTTGTGGGCTGTAATGTCTGCGTTTGTATAAAGGGCAGCGTGGGCCAGATAGTTTTCCAAAGTACATTCTTCGCCACAACTGGTTTCGTATTCGTAAATTGACTGCTTGAGTTCAGCAAGATTGTCGAGGCGTTCCTGACTACCTTCCGTTCGTAAGGCAAGCTCATAGCCGCTCTGGTTCATTACGTGGCTGAACAGTTCTGAAATCTGCATATTGTGGTATGTGGCAGAAAAGTTTTCTATGAGATCTATAAATTCCTGTGCCTTTGTGTTTGCAAAAAGCTCGTCGCCAATAGAAAGTTTGAGTGCGTCATAAAGTGAGCCGCCGTGTTCTGCTACATATTCTTTAAGAAACTTTATACGGCGTTCTCCAACATTGCGCTTTGGAGAGTTTACTACGCGAAGGAAAGACAAATCATCCTTGTAGGCTATCATGCGCAGGTAGGAGAGTGAGTCTTTTATTTCTGTACGGTCAAAAAAAGGAACACCGGAGTTTAATGTGTAAGCAATCTTTTCGCGCTGGAAAACTTCTTCTATTGTGCGGCTGATGTAGTGGGC
>JAEEGJ010030829.1_pt1 | contig 10443 bp, 10 predicted proteins | sample 8958761 | NCBI WGS metagenome assembly JAEEGJ01 (sample SAMN16246546, study PRJNA631951) | gut metagenome | biome: gut microbiome; feature: rumen; material: RS-attached | host: Bos | place: Iran: Karaj | collected 2018-10
TACTCGTAATGATTTTCTTCCGTATCTCCAATCGAGCTTTCCGTGGAGAGCAGCAGGCCGGTGTACGAATCCATCAATTCAGAGGTCGTATTTGTGACGTACCGGTCCGTATAAGCGGGGATGGATGACTTCGGGATATAACAGACCGCGTCGAATTCGACTTCACGGCTCCCGTTGTAGACGTGGTCCTTCTTCACGGCCACCTCCCATTCGCAGTCGTTGATCTGATACCCCTCGCCCATGATGGCGAACGTAGCCATGCCGTTGGGCAGAAGATACGATCCCCCGTCGGCGTCAGCGTTGAAAGAAAGTCCGTTCTCTTCGAAATACGTGGCAGACGCCCGGGGCGGGATCTCGTCTACCGCCTTCAGATACGTATCCCATTCCTCATCGTAGAGCGTATCGCCGGTCCAGCTCAGGAGCAGCACCTCGTCGCCGGACGCGTCCTGGAAGATCAAAGAAGAACCGTCGACCCGGTACGTCCCGCTGTTCTGGTCTGTTCCGCCGGCATCCTTCGAGACCCAGGTGTGATCGTCCCCGATCTGAAGCCAGTACTCCTGCTCGCCGTATTCCCAAAGTCCCGCGTATTGGGACAGATCTTCCGTTTCCGCCGGTTCCTCGCCGCCTGAACAGGCTGCCAGGCTAAAGCACAGGACTATTGCCAGCAAGATAGAAATAAACCGTTTCATTCGCTTACTACGCTCCTTCTATACGGGTAAAAAAGGTAATAATGACATAGCGGACCGTAATGCATCAACGCACAACGATCTCTCTGACGCAATCCAGGTAACAGGGTTCGTTTACAAATTGCTGCTTGCCCAGCACCTCCGCCTCGTCCGCGAAATGCAGATGCGAAGCGAACACCGCCTTGATGAGCGGCTCCGTGCGGATCAGTTCCAGCATGGCCTGCGTCGCCTCGTCCGCCGGCATCTTCGGATCGGTCTCGCCGTGCGCCGCCAGCACGTCCGTAGGCGTTCCAACGCACATCGAGGAATCCCACCATTCGTACGCCTGCGGCACGAACGTCGGCGAATAAAGGGGCAGATGCAGGAACAGGAGGATGGGCAGGCCTTTTTCGATCTCCGCCTTCAGAAAGCCCAGCTGCAGCCAGCTGAACTGCGCCAGGGAATCGTCCAGGGTGACGAGGTCGACCCCGCCGATCTCCATGGCGTCCATGGTCGGGTCGCAGGGCAGAAAGCGCAGAAAATCGTCCAGGAAGCGCTCCCGGTCGTCCGCGTTGCCGCTGTCGCTGTCGTAGGTGTAATAATCGTGGTTGCCGAAGGTATACAGGTAGCGGCGCCCTTCCAGCATGCTTGCCAGCAGCTGCAGGTTCGCGTAGGACGGGCTGTCCGCCACGTCGCCGGTGAACACGAGGGCGTCGTAATCTTCGCTCAGGTCCAGCGCCTCTTTCAGCCGCTGTTCCTGGGGAACGCCGCCGGCTTCCTTCAGAAATCCGGCCGTCTTTTTCTTCGATTTCGCCTTTGCCTTTTCGCTGTCCTCTTCGCAGCATCCGCTCAGATGACAGTCGGAGACCTGCAGGATCCTCAAAGGTTCCTGCAGGCCGAGATCCAGTTCCGTTCTCAGTATTTTCATATTATCCAAACAGCGCCAGCAGCAGACCTGCCGCGACGGCGGAGCCGATGACGCCGGCCACGTTCGGACCCATGGCGTGCATCAGCAGGAAGTTCGACGGATTGGCTTTTTGCCCTTCCATCTGGGAAACGCGGGCCGCCATGGGCACCGCGGATACGCCGGCGGAGCCGATCAGCGGATTGATCTTGCCGCCGGACAGCTTATACATCAGTTTGCCGATCAGCAGACCGCCGATCGTCGCGAAGATGAACGCCATCAGGCCCAGGCCGATGATGGCCAGCGTGCGCACGTTCAGGAAACGGTCGTAGCGGGCCGTCGCGCCGACGGACACCGACAGGAAGATCGTGACCGTGTTCATCAGGCCGTTCTGCGCAGTGTCGGAGAGCCTTGCCGTGACGCCGGTCTCACGCAGCAGGTTGCCCAGCATCAGGCAGCCCAGCAGCGGAGCGACCGAGGGCAGCAGCAGGCATACGAAGATCGTGACCACGATGGGGAACAGGATCTTCTGCTTCTGCGTGACGGGCTTCAGCTGCTCCATCACGGTCGTGCGCTCTTTCTCCGTGGTCAGCGCGCGCATGATGGGCGGCTGGATGAGCGGGATGAGCGCCATGTACGAATACGCGGCGATCGCAATGGGCGCCAGATAATCCGGCGCCAGAATGCTCGTCAGCCAGATGGCCGTCGGGCCGTCCGCGCCGCCGATGATGCCGATGGAAGCAGCCACGTTGGCCGGGAACTTCAGCATAAGCGCCATCAGGAACGCGGTAAAGATGCCGAACTGCGCCGCTGCGCCCAGCAGCAGGGACTTCGGGTTCGCCAGCAGCGGGCCGAAGTCCGTCATGGCGCCGACGCCCAGGAAGATGAGCGACGGATACAGGCCGATCTTGACGCCCACGTACAGGATGTCCAGCAGACCGCCCTCGTGGATGACCTCGCCCAGCCCCAGCGTGCCTTCGATGTAGGCATCCCAGAGCTCGGGATGATACAGGCCGCTTCCGGGCAGATTCGTCAGCAGCATGCCGAAGGCGATGCCGACCAGAAGCAGCGGTTCGTATTTTTTATGAATGCCCATGTATAACAGGACGCAGGCGAGGGCAATCATGATGATCTGTCGCACGTCGGTCAGCTGCATAAAGCCGGACGTGCTCCAGAGCCTGCCTAATATACCGGAAACACCACCCATAGACGCACCTCTAGATGACCAGCAGCACGTCGCCGGTGACGACCGTCGCGCCCTTTTCCTTTGCGATCTGCTTGACAGTGCCGTCGGAAGGCGCCGCGATCTCGTTTTCCATCTTCATGGCTTCGATGATCATCAACACGTCGCCGGCTTTCACGGCGTCGCCCACCGATACGTTCACCTTCAGCACGGTGCCGGGCAGCGGGGATTTGACCTGCGTGCCCGGAGTGACGGGCAGGGGGATGGCGGAGTGCACGGTCTGCGGCGTCTGGTCTGCAGCCGGGATCGGCGCAGCCACCGCGGGAGGTACGGGCGCCTTTGCCTCGTACTCGTCGAGGAGCATGGCCTTGCCCTCTTCCACTTCCACTTCATAGACCTTTTTTCCAAGGCTCACTTTATACTTCATCGCTGCCTCCGTTCTCTGCGTCGATGCGCTTTATGGAGAGAAATCTCAGTTCGTTCAGGGGTTTGCCCATGGCGTCCGCCACGATGGCCATCACCATGGCTGCGTCGCGCTCAGGCGTATCGTACAGTTTGACCCCTCCGGCGCTTCCCGGCGCTTCAGGAAAACCGAATTCGACGATCTCCTGCGTCTGCGCCGGCGCGGCGGTCCGCTCGGGGACTGCTGCCGGTTTCGGCATCGTCAGCCGGTATAAAAGGATGACGATCACCATGAGCATCGCCAATGCCGCAAAAACGACGGCGATCCCCAGCAGCGAATAGATCACACCGGTTCCTATGCTCATTCGTCTATCCTTTCTATGCTGTAGCTGCACATGTTCTGTTCTTTGGCTTCGCGCTCCTCGAAGAATTTCTCGGCCACCGCGGGGAACGCGATGTAGCTGAGCACGTCTTCCTCGCAGCGCGCCTTGCTGCCCAGATAGGCTTCGGCCTTGGCAAACGCTTCCTCATCCAGAGGCGCGACGACGGGCGGCTCTCCGCCCAGCACTTTCGCGCGGACTTCCTCGTCGATGGGCGCGGGCGTCTTGCCGTATTCGCCGCGGCAGTAGGCCTTGACTTCCTTGGAGACCGTCTTATAGCGTTCTCCGGCCATCACGTTCAGCACCGCCTGGGAACCGACGATCTGCGACGTAGGCGTGACGAGGGGCGGATAGCCCATATCTTTGCGCACGAGCGGGGTCTCTTTCAGCGCTTCCTGGAACTTATCCTCGGCGCCCAGCCCCTTCAGCTGCGACAGCAGGTTGGAGATCATGCCGCCGGGCATCTGATACGTCAGGCACTGGGTGTCCGTCGTCATGGAGATCGGGTTGAGCGTGCCGTCCTCGAGGAAATCGGCGCGCACTTTCTTGAAGTAGTCCGCGATCTCCAGCAGCACCTGGCCGTCCAACCCCGCGTCCATGCCCATCTCCTTCAGGGCATAGTACAGGGTCTCCGTAGCGGGCTGGGACGTGCCGCCGGACAGGGGCGAGATCGCCGTATCCAGCACGTCGGCGCCGGCTTCGGCGGCCTTCAGACAGGACAGGAACGCCATGCCCGCGGTGCAGTGCGTATGGATGACCACCGGCAGATCCAGCGCGTCCTTCAGAGCGGCCGTCAGATCGTAGGCGGCTGCCGGGGTCATGATGCCGGCCATATCCTTGATGCAGATGGACTTGGCGCCCATGGCGGCCATTTCCTTCGCCAGTTTGACGTAAGCTTCTCTCGTATGCACGGGGCTGGTCGTATAGGAGATGGCGCCGGAAGCGTGCGCCCCGCATTCGACGGTCTCCTCGATGGCGACCCGCAGGTTGTCGACGTCGTTCAGCGCGTCGAAGATGCGGATGATGTCGATGCCGTTGCGCACGGCAGCCCGCACGAAACGGCGCACCACGTCGTTGGGATAGTGGGCGTATCCTAAGATGTTCTGCCCTCTCAGCAGCATCTGCAGCCGGGTGTTGGGCATGGCTTTGCGGATCTTGCGCAGTCTTTCCCAGGGATCCTCACCCAGAAAGCGCAGGCAGACGTCGAAGGTGGCGCCGCCCCACATCTCGGCAGAATAATAGCCGGCTTTGTCGAGGGCGGGCAGGATGGCTTCGAACTTGCTGAAGGGCATCCGGGTCGCGAGGAGCGACTGCTGGGCGTCCCGCAGGACGGTTTCTGTGAATTGGATCATAGGCGTTTCTCCTTGTATTAAAAGTGCACGATTGTTTCCGGACAGTTGACGCAGTATCTCCGGTATTCCGCCTCGTTCAGGCTGCCGCCCGCGGCGAAGGCGTCGATGACCGCGCTGAGTTCTTCGATCAGATTCCGCTCCAGTCCCTGCAGGGACCGGGGGTCTTCCGCTTTCTCGCAGAAGTCCTTCAAGGCTCCGGGCGGATAGGCAGGCGAATCCTCCGGCAGGGGCACGTCGGAACAGACGTTGATGCCGGCGCCGACGACGACGGAAAAGCGCTCGCCGCAGCTGACGCTCTCGCACAGGATGCCGCAGACCTTTCTGTTTTCCAGCAGCAGGTCGTTGGGGTATTTGATGCCGCAGGACAGGCCGTAGGTGCGGAGGATGGCGCGGCGGACCGCCAGGGCCGCCGCGGGGGTCAGCGCCAGGATGCCGTCCTCCTGCTTCAGCCGCGACGTCAGAACGGACAGATACAATCCTCCCTCCGGGGAGAGAAAAGGACTGCCCATATGTCCCCTGCCGCCGGTCTGTCTCTTTGCGATGATGACGGCTTCTGTTTCGCCGGTCTTTGCTAACGAAATAGCTTTCGTGTTTGTGGAATCTAAAACGTCAAAACGGAAAATACTTCCCATATTAATGAGTATACCAAAAAAAGTTCAAGTATTGTCAAAAAACGTTCCATCCGTAGAAACAAATCGACAATTGTGGGATAATTATAGATAGAGTCCCCTATATTCCAATGGTTTAATACTAAGGAAGTGACACCATGGATATCAAAGAATTTGCGGCGGAAAAGGCCATCGATCTGATCTTTCATGAGATCGATAAGGATCCGGAAGCCGCGATCCGCAAAGTGACCGACCTGGTCCTGAAGCTGGATGTCAAAGACGGCCTGCACAATCAGCGGCCGACGCTCGAAAGAGTCGCGAAAGACCCGGACAACGTCTGGCATAAATACGTACTGGACATGTTCCAGACCGTCGACAGAGACGTACTGAAAAAGATCCTCATCAACTTCGTTTACCACGCCAACGTACAGGCGAACCCGCGGGCGATCGCGGCCAGACAGAAATACGGCTGCAACATCCCCTGGGCCATCCTGATGGATCCGACCTCCGCCTGCAACCTGCACTGCACCGGCTGCTGGGCCGCGGAGTACGGCAACAAACTCAACCTGAGCTACGAAGAACTGGACGACATCATCCGCCAGGGCAAGGAACTGGGCGTCATGATGTACATCTATACCGGCGGCGAACCTCTTGTCCGCAAGGACGACATCATCAAGCTGTGCGAAAAGCACAACGACGCGATGTTCCTGTCCTTCACGAACGCGACGCTCATCGACGACAAATTCGCGGACGAGATGCTGCGGGTCAAGAACTTCATCCCCGCCATCTCCGTGGAAGGATTCGAAGAAAGCACCGACGACCGCAGAGGCCAGGGCACGTTCCAGCGCGTCGTCGACGCGATGACCCGCCTGAGGGAGCGCAAGCTGCCCTTCGGCATCTCCTGCTGCTACACGAGCAAGAACTGCGAAACCATCGGCAGCGAAGCCTATTACGATCAGATGATCGCCTGGGGCGCGAAGTTCTGCTGGTTCTTCACCTACATGCCCGTAGGCGTGGACGCGGTGCCCGAGCTGATGGCGACGGCGGAACAGCGGAGCTGGATGTACGACCAGGTGCGCGCGTTCCGCAAGACCAAGCCCCTGTTCACCATCGACTTCTGGAACGACGGAGAATACGTGGGCGGCTGCATCGCGGGCGGCAGAAGATATCTGCACATCAACGCGGCGGGCGACATCGAACCCTGCACGTTCATCCACTATTCGGATTCCAACATCCGGGAGAAGAGCCTGATCGAAGCGTTCCAGTCGCCGCTGTTCATGGCCTACCGCAACAACCAGCCGTTCAACGACAATCTGCTGCGGCCCTGCCCGCTGCTGGACAACCCGCAGATGCTGCAGAAGATGGTGCACGAGAGCGGCGCGCACTCGACGGACTATACCGCGCCGGAAGACGTGGACGCCCAGTGCGCCAAGTGCTTCGAGACCGCGGCCAAATGGGGCCCGGTCGCCGATAAGATCTGGGAGCGCGACTTCCTGCCGAAGCATCCGGGCTATATACCGTATAAAAACGGAATAAAGTAAGTGTACGTAGTGTCAACGGGGACGGTTCCCAGCGACAACTTTTCGCGAAAAGTTGTCGCTGGGAACCGTCCCCGTTGACATTTTTATACCACCTGGAACAGCCAGAATTTCAGATACTCGGTCTCCGGGACGCCCCAGAGGATGGGATGGTCGGGAGCCTGGCGCCGTTCCTCGATCTGCCGCAGGGACACGCCTGCGTCCGCAGCGGCCTCCTTCAGCATCTTTTCGAACATCTGCGGACCCATGAAGTGCGAGCAGCTGCAGGTCGCCAGATAACCGCCCCGCGGCAGCAGCTTCATTGCCTTCAGGTTGATCTCCTTGTAGCCCCGGAACGCGGCCTTCGCCGTCTCGCGGCTCTTCGTAAAGGCCGGCGGATCGAGAATGATATAGTCGAACGGGTGCTTTCCGGCTGGCACGCCTTCCGGCCGTTCGCCGTTCGCCAATGCCGTCAGGTAATCGAACACGTCGGCGCAGACGACGCGCTGGACGCCTTCCAGACCGTTCAGCGCGATGTTTTTGCGGCTCTGCGCGCAGGCGTCCTCCGAAATGTCCACGGAGATCACCTGCTTCGCCCCCGCCGCCGCGCAGTTCATGCCGAACGCGCCGGTATGGGTGAAGCAGTCCAGCACCGTCTTGCCTTCCGACAGTTTCGCAGCCGCCTGCCGGTTGTATTTCTGATCCAGGAAAAAGCCGGTCTTCTGGCCGTTCACGAAATCCACGTCGTACTTCAGGCCGTTCTCGACGATCTGTACATGGCCGTCTGCCGGGTCGCCGTACGCGCAGCCTTTTCCTGTCTGCATGCCTTCCTTCGCGCGGATCGCCGCTTCGTTTCTTTCATAGATGCAGCGCACCTGCACGCCGTATTCCGCTAAGACCTCTCTCAGCAGCCGGTACAGCATGTCTTTGCGCCTCTCGATGCCCAGGCTCAGCACCTCGGTCACGAGCACGTCTTCGAAGCGGTCCACGGTAAAGCCGGGAAAGCTGTCCGCCTCGCCGAAGATCAGCCGGCAGCAGCGGAAATCCGTCTCGCCCATCGCGGTTCGGCGGTATGCGACTGCATGTTCGATCCTTCTCCGCCAGAATGCCTCGTCAAAGCGGTCGTTCGTGTTGCGCGAGATGACGCGCACGCGGATCTTGGAGGCGTCGTTGATGAACCCCGCCCCCATCCAGCGGTCTTTCTCCGTATACACGTCGACGATATCGCCGTTCGCATAGGTTCCTTCCGGTCCGCGCGTCTCCTCACCGTACACCCAGGGGTGACCGCTCCGCAGCAGACGCGCTGCCTTTTCGTTGCAGATGACTTTTGGAAAGTCTCTCATGGTTTTCTCCCCGCGTCCGCCGGACTAAAACGCCCAGTTGCCGTCCCGGAAAACGGGTACGGTACGCCCGTCACGGCATACGGCGTCGATGGAAAGATCGGCCGTGCCGATCATGAAGTCCTCGTGGACCATGGAGTCGTTCACGCCCAGGGCGTGGATCTCGTCCAGGCTCTTCTCCAGACCGCCCTCGACGCAGTCGGGGAAGCCGAAGCCCAGCGCCAGATGGCAGGCCGCGTTCTCGTCGAACAGCGTGTTGTAGAACAGGATGCCGCTCTGGCAGATCGGAGACGCATAGGGAACCAGCGCAGCCTCGCCCAGATAGGCGGCGCCTTCGTCCATGTTGATGAGCTCGCCCAGCAGCGCCTCGTTCTTTTCCGCGTGCCATTCGACGGCTTTGCCCTCATGGAAGCGGATCCAGAAGTCCTCGATCAGCTGCCCGTTGTAGCACAGGGGCTTGCTGGCGTAGACGATGCCCTCCGCGCTGTCGCGGCGGGGCGAGGTGAAGCACTCTTCCGTGGGCATGTTCGGATTGAATTCGATGCCCTGGCGGCTCGTTTCGCTGCCGCCGGCAAACAGGCCTTCCGGGATGAGCCCCACAGAGAAATCGGTGCCGTTTCCGGCCTTGTAGATCAGTTTTTCGATGCCGAGTCCGTTCAGGTAAGCGCAGCGCTCCCGCAGGTCGCGGTTGTGCTCCTCCCAGGCCTTGACGGGGTCACCCAGCGCGCGGGCGGCCTTCAGGATCTCTTCCCAGAGTTTTTCCACCGCCTGGCTCGTCCGCAGTCCGGGGAACAGTTTCTTCGCCCACTTCTTGCCGGGAACGGCGGCGATGGTCCACTGGTGATTGCCCTCCATCGCGTCGCGGTAGGGCTTGATGACCTTACGGGACATCTGCATGCCCTTGCTCATCTTAGCGACGTTGACGCCCTTCAAACCGTCCGGGTCGTCGCTCATCAGGAAGATGCGGCACATGGGCAGGTTTTCGGTATAGTGCTTCCAGCGCATCTCCACGTAGTCGGGCACCGTGCCCAGCGTCTTGACGGTCTCGTAGCGGTAGGCCAGTTTTTCCAGGGGCTGATAATCCCAGTCCACCACGACCTTCTTCGCCTTCAGACGGTAGCATTCCTCCGCCACCATCGCCGTGAACTCAGGAAATTCCAGTCCGGAGCGGATGTAGACCTCCTGGCCCTTCTGCACGTTGGCGCCCATGCGGGCGATCAGTTTCGCGTATTCTCTTAAAACAGTCTTTTTCATATATAAACCTCTTTCTTTCAGATTTCTCCTGCCCTATTGTAACAGAAAACCGCCCTGTGAGGGGCGGTTCCATGCAGAACTGCAGATCTTATTTCATCGTCACGCCCGTAATATGCGGGGTCAGGCCGTCGAACCAGTAGCAGAAGCCCTCCAGATCGACCTTATCGCCCTTCTGCAGCTTCTTGACCGCCTCGTAGACGTCCGTTCCGGAACCGGTCAGGTAGGATTCGACCATGAACGTGAACACCTGGCCGTCTTTTTCGACCTGGAAGTAGATATCGTCGCCGTTCGTGCCGGAATTATCCCACTCGAAGACAGGCTCGCCCACGACTTCCATATCGCTGAACAGCACGAACATGTTCTGGTACTTGATCATATCTTCCGTGTCGAGCACCGCGGTGACGTCGAGCGGCGGAGCGATATAGGTGGCATCTTCTTCGATCTCGAACGTGGCGTGAATGATCTCAACCTCGCCGTACTCTTCGGATTTCTCTCCCGTCGCCTTGATCTTCGTGCCAGGGACCAGTTTTTCCGCGTCTTCCTCGCTGCAGGCCATCTCGTAAAGATAATAGCCGCCTTCGTTATCCTGCGCGTAGACGGTGACGGTGTTGTTCCACCAGGACTGGGCCGCCTGCACGAACGCTTCTACGGTCACTTCCGTGCCCGCGGCCGCGGCCGCGTATTCGGCGTAGGTCATGACGCCCTCGCTCTTGGCGAAGATATCGACTTCAGGTTCCGGTTCGGGTTCCCCGCCGCCGGAGCACGCCGCGAGAGCAAAGACCATGGCGAATGCCAGCAGGATCGCAAATACTTTCTTCATAATGATTTCCTCCTAGTG
>JAEEGJ010030830.1_pt1 | contig 10443 bp, 7 predicted proteins | sample 8958761 | NCBI WGS metagenome assembly JAEEGJ01 (sample SAMN16246546, study PRJNA631951) | gut metagenome | biome: gut microbiome; feature: rumen; material: RS-attached | host: Bos | place: Iran: Karaj | collected 2018-10
CCCAGGTCAGGGGATCAACACAGGTGCTCATGCAGCTTGCCAAGGTGCTGGGGATATCAGTGTTCATAGTGGGACATGTCACCAAGGAAGGTACGGTTGCAGGTCCAAGGGTGCTGGAGCATATGGTGGATACGGTTCTGTACTTTGAAGGTGACAGACATGCTTCGTACAGGATACTCAGGGGAGTGAAGAACCGTTTCGGTTCCACCAATGAGATAGGCGTATTCGAGATGAGAAGCGAGGGTCTCGCAGAGGTCATGAATCCCTCGGAGTTCCTTCTCGACGGAAGACCCCTTGATGCATCCGGATGTATCGTATCCTGCAGTGTTGAGGGTACAAGACCCATACTTATAGAGATACAGAGCCTTGTGTGCAGGTCCAATCTCGGAGTGCCCAGAAGACAGGCCTCGGGTGTTGATTATAACAGAGTTAACCTCCTGATGGCGGTTCTGGAGAAGAGATGCGGAATGCATCTTGGTGACTGTGATGCATATGTCAATCTTACCGGAGGAATGAAGATCACTGAGCCTGCGCTGGATCTTGCAATCGTGCTTGCCATGGTCTCATCCTTCAGGAATCAGAGTATCTCACCGGAGGTGTGTGCCTTCGGAGAAGTGGGACTTTCAGGTGAGGTAAGGACGGTGTCTTTGGCAGCCCAGAGGGTTTCAGAGGCTGTAAGGCTCGGCTTCAAGACCATCATAGTACCTGCATCTACTCTGAGGGAAGCGCAAAAAGCCGCGGGAAAGGGTATAGAGATCATAGGCGTTTCCAATGTGAGGGAAGCCTGTGACAGGATAATCTGAGGCGGCAGATACCGGGACCTGCAGGTGTCTGTCCCTTGCAATATAAATGTGTAAATTTTTCTTGCTTCCTGTCTGTTCTTGTTGTATAATTGCCTTCGGTTGTTTTTGAACCGGATAGGGGAATAGTACAATGGTAGTGCGACGGTCTCCAAAACCGTTAATGGGAGTTCGATCCTCTCTTCCCCTGCTTAGAAAAACGTCTCACCAAGCGGTGAGACGTTTTTTGTTATCTTTATATCATCAGCGTGCCGGACTGTTATGGGTTATCGCTCTGCTGTGACAGCCGGTATATCCTTATGGATCCGATCTCATGGATAAGCTGTGCTTCTCTTCCGAATATCTTCTCGCCCTCATCGAACACTGCACTGACTGCCGGAACGGCAACGAAGCATTCAGATGTCTCAAGGGGTCCTTCATATGAAGCGTAGTAATCATTGACCCATGTATAGCCGTTTGGAAGCACATCAACGAACATGGGTCCGGATGACAGGAGTCTGCATATATCTGTCTCATGTGACCTGTCATATATGTACAGCATATCTATACCGTTTTCTTCACAGTAGCTTACAAGCTCGCGGTATTCTGCGTGGACATCACCTTCCCTGTCCCACAGGGTGACGATGTTTCTGTAGCACCCAAGTAGCATTGCGAGAAGGAGCAGTACATAGGCTGCAGCGGTTACTGTCCTGCGGCTTTTTACTGCCCTGTCATGTATATCCGACAGACGCTCTGCAAGCAGGAAGAGTGCAGGGACCGTACCGATGAGGTAGTATCTGTACTCGAAGGTTGGAGAACCGGCTCTTACATCGGCAACCATGATTATGAGAAGATTCCAGAAGAATGCTCCAAGGAGCATCACATCCCTCAGTACTGTCAGGTCACCTGTGCCGCCTGCTTTCACACTTTCCGGATGTCCGACCTGAGTAGAATGTAAAGCAGCTGCAGTGATCTTAAGGGATGCGGCGATTGCGGATATCAGCAGCAGTACAAAGAGTATGCGCAGGAACAGGAATATACCGTAAGCTGATGTAATGTATACGTTGCCGTTTACGGTGGATGCTCCGAACACGGAGAAGAATCCTGCGATAGCTCTGCTTATATATCCGTCACAGTATTCCTGAAATGTTACAAAGGAAAGGGAATCGGCTCTGGTGCCTCCCATTACCTTCCGGTTTATGAGTATTCCGGCTCCGGCAAGAAGGATCCCTGCTGATGCAAGTCCCAGCCAGATCCGGGATACGGGCTTTTTTGCAATGTAATGCCATACAAGATATGCAGCTACTATGGGAAAGATGCCGCACATGCACACATAGATCCCGCTTGATGCACATGTTGTAAGGATGAGAAAGAGCAGAAGCACAGATGCTGCAATGATGGATGCACCGGGCTTTTTCCCCTCGCTCTTTAGAGCTGAGAGCTTAAGGGATACTCCTGCAAGAAGGAGCGGGACCAGAACCTTGATGCTGTACTGGCTTCCTCCGTAGAAGAGCATGTTGCAGTATGAGAGTATTCCGAATTCATAAGGGATCAGCAGAAGATTGGCGCTTATGAGAGCCTTCTTCCTGTCATCGAATATGAGAAAGCACACCCCGGTAAGCAGGAGGGTTATCAGCAGATTTCCCAGAGCAAGGGACAGATATAACCTGTGTGTTATGCAGTATAGAGGCAGTGCAAACAGAGTTACGCAGTCCCACTCTGCGGTGGTCGTATATTTCCATCCGGAAATGGCGAGGGTGCCGTTTGCAGCCATCTCTTCTATATGAGTGGCAAGCTTTGCAAAGTCACCGTCGAGATATCTGGGAAGGTATTGCAGATTGCACCAGAAGATAAGGATTATCTGGATACACAGTATCCCGGGAAGGACCATTTTCCTTATGTCTGTTTTTACATTTGTATCAATGCTTTTTTGCTGCTTTTTATCGCTCATTATAAATGCCTGATCCTTATAAGATATTGGCAGTCAGGCTGCCTTAATCAGTATATTTATAATACCCTGACTTGGCAAGCCCTGCAGCAGTCACGGCGCATCAGGGGCGGATGAGGTTTTAACCCGGAAACTTTGAGCTGCAAAATGCCGCAGATGTTAATAGGGAATATTATCGGTTTTACGGCCGGTATATGTTATAATCAATATGTTTTGCAGGAATGATGGATACGTCCGGACTGCAGGATAATATAAACATATGTCATGGAGATAAGAAGTTGAGTAAGATATCCATAATCGTCCCGGTTTATTACAATTCAGATACTCTCGCAGATCTGTACAACGATATGAAGGCCAAGGTGCTGGATAAGATCGGAGAATATGAGATTGTCTTTGTGGATGACGGCTCCGGGGATGATTCCTGGAAGATAATGAATGAGATCCGGAATGGAGATGACAATGTAAAGTGCGTCAAGCTTTCGAGGAATTTCGGAGAACATGCCGCGCTCTTTGCGGGACTTTCTGTATGCACCGGTGACTGTGCGGTTACCAAGCAGGCGGATCTGCAGGAGGATTCTTCTCTTATATTGGAGATGTATGAGAGCTGGAAGAAGGGTAATGAGATTGTTCTTGCTGCAAGGCGCACAAGGAAGGACAATCCCTTCTATGTTCTCTTTGCCAATATGTACTACCGTATGATCCGCAAGATGGTGAACAAGAACATGCCCATCGGAGGCTGCGACTGTTACCTTGTGGGCCGTAAGGCGATAAACGAGCTCATAAAGCTTAATGAGAAGAATTCATCCCTTACACTTCAGGTCATGTGGCTGGGCTTCCAGACTGATATAGTGTATTTTGACAGACAGGAAAGAGAGAAGGGCAAGGGAAGATGGACCATGGGCAAGAAGGTCAAGCTTGTCATGGATTCGATCCTCAGTTTTTCGTATGCACCGCTCCGTCTGATGATGTATGCCGGTTTTGTTTTCGACCTCTTCGCACTTGTCATTTTCATAAGCGTCCTTGTGGAATACTTTTCCGTAGGAACTCCCATAGCGGGATGGTCTTCGCTTATGTGCGTCGTGCTGCTGGGCTTCGGTATGATGATGACCATGACCGGACTTATCGGAGAATACATCTGGAGAGCCCTGGATGCTTCCAGGAACAGACCGCCCTTTATTATTGATGTGATCAAAGAAGGCAGGGATTCAGAACAATGACGGATAACGAAGTACTTCATGATTATATTATCTCCATTGGAGGAAGTGAGGAGCAGTGGAACAGGATCCTCGGCTGTGAGGGCGTTCTTAAGGAACTTACTTACTGGTGTAAGACAGGAACCCTTTTGGGTGAGTTCGCTCCGGAGGGCATAACCATTTCGGATGCCATAGCCTGGCAGGTGGATCATTTCAAGGCTTACATGGACAGGGAAGAGAATAACAGATGGCACAGGGAGAGACTTTTTCTTCAGAGTCTTGAAACCCTTCTTGATATCAATGATGGAGACGCGCAGGTTCTCAGCAAGATCCGGGGAGAATCCGGTGAATCCGGAACCGACAGAGAGGATGTGTAGGTGACTGCAGGGGATCTTCTGAAAAAATACAGATATGTTCTTATATCTGAACTGATCCTGATACTGGTACTTTCTGTGGTGCTTTTTACGGGAAAGAGCTATTCCTTTTCCCTTACTCCGGAGGTGACAGCCTTTACTCCCGAAGCTGCTTTGGACGGCTATGTCATACCTTCACCGGAGCATTTTATCAGGATATCCGTCCCTGAGGATCTGTATCTTAACAGGTACAGTCTGTGTATGTACAGGACCCATATCCCCTTCGGGATATATAAGATGTACATCGATTACAGTACTTCTTATGACACTTCCTCAGAAAACACTCCCCTGGTTACGGTGATAACCTTTGACGAGACCGGTGACACGTCGTGTTATTCAGATGATGTACCTCTCTACGATCATATGACAAGAGCCGAGTCCAGGCTTTACATCGGAAGGGGCGGAAGAGATGTCTATTCCATGATCCTCTTAAACGGAAGCGGGGAAGCTGCAATCGATGCTGTTTCCATAGCTGAATACAGGCCCTGGAGATTAATGGCTGTTCTTGCGGTGCTTCTTGTCTTTGTGCTGATCGATCTTGTTCTTTTTTATTTTTCCCATATTACAAAAGAAAAAGTATGTGTATTCCTGCTGCTTGTCCTTCCGGCGGTGATCCTTTCCGTGCCGTTTTTTTCATCATATGCGGTATTCGGACATGACATGGATTTCCATATGTACAGAGTGGGATCTCTCGGAGAAGAACTGCTTGGCGGACAGTTTCCCGTAAGATATATGTCAGGTGCATATTTCGGTCACGGATACATCATCGATATATTCTATGCCAACATACTGCTGCTCCCTGCGGCATTCATTTATCTTCTGGGGGCTCCCCTCTATGCGGCATATAACTCTTATCTTGTTCTCATAGGGATCGTCACCATCGTATGTTCCTATTATTCCTTCAGGGGAGTGTTCGGACATTATAAATGGGGGATCCTCGGAACATATATCTATACATTCAGCTTCTACAGGCTGTGCAATCTATATGTAAGGAGCGATGCCGGCGAACTGTCTGCAATGGCATTTCTTCCCCTCATAGTGTACGGGCTTTACAGGATATATTCATCGGAAAAAAAGGACTTCAGAAACTGCCTTCCACTTATCATCGGTGCCACCGGAGTAGTGCAGAGCCATATCCTTTCCGTGCTTCTGTGCATCTTCTTTATTGTGCTGTTCTGCATGATGACCCTGAGGAAAACACTGAAGAAGCTGCCTGAACTGCTCTTTTCGGCGGCGGTCCTTCTTGTGATAAATGCGTTTTACCTTGTTCCGGTTTTTGCTTCATTCGTGGGAATGGGGATGAGTACAAAGAGAGCGGCGTTCAGCGGACTGGGAGAATCCGCCCTGGACCTGTTCCAGGTATTCGAGGTAAACCCCGTCTACGGTATCTCTGAACATGCCATGCAGATGCCCAATGAGATGCATTTCGGGGCAGGTGCGGTCGCATATGCGGGCATGCTGCTCCTGGTCTTTTTTCTCATTAAGAAGCTTTTGGCTAAAAAGAGCAGGAGCTCCGCCTGCGAAAAGACAGGGCTTATATGTCTTGTGCTCGGGGGAGTCGCTGCCTTTATCTCGTCCCGTCTTTTCCCCTGGGACTCCATGGGGGCCCTGGGAAGTATCGGCTCTTTCTTTACAGCAATGCAGTTTCCCTGGAGGTTCATGGAGATCGCAGATGTGCTGTTTTGCTTTGCTGCCGTATCGGGGTGCGCGCTTTTGGCTGAATGCGGTATCCGGCGCACAGTCTGTAATATGGTGCTTATTATCCTTGGGGCATATCTTGTTTTTACAGGAGTGATCTTTTCGAGGTCATATCTGGATATGTACCGGAGCGACGGAAGCAGCGAAAGGGATATGAGCATGGCTGTAAGGCCGGACTGGACTTATTTTCCCGAAGGGCTCAACAGGTATATGTCACAGGATACGGGCATAGTCTGTGATCCGGAATGTGAGGTCACGGAATGCATAAGAGGAGAGGCAGCAGCTGCGGGAGATATGCTTTCCTATGAGGTGCTGACATCTGAGAGCGATATCAAGGAATATCATCTTGTAAACGGAGGTGCAGAAAGACTGGTGGTGCTGCCTGTTTTTGCGCTGGATAATATAGTGGTATCGGATGCAGATACAGGTGAAGTGATCCGGCATGATCGGAGCGAAGGCTGCAAGGTGGTCATCAACCTTCCTGCGGGAGCAGATATCAGGGTGAGGACCGGGTACAGGGTGCCGTTTTTCTGGAGGATATGCGATATTGTTTCCCTTGCCGGGACAGTCATGCTTGCGCTGTATCAGGGCTCCGGAAAAAAGCTTCATGACAAGAGGAGAAGCGTAACGTAAAGGCAGATCCGGGAAAGTGTGATATAATCGTGCATAGGTTTTAAACGGAGGTGGATTATGCATAATATAGATCTGGTCAGGATGCTTGAGCTTCCAGAGAGAGGCGATGAGAGAGGCAATCTTGTTATAGCGGAAGCGGGGAGCGATATACCCTTTGAGATCAAGAGAGTTTTCTATATATACGGCTCGGACCCTGATGTGGTGAGAGGGTGCCATGCCAACCGCGTGTCGGAGTTCGTGCTCATCAATGTGGCCGGCTCGAGCAAGGTGAGGGTTCTTGACGGTGAGGGCAATGAGATCGTGTACAGTCTGAACCGTCCGAAGACCGGCATTTATCTTCCCAGCATGGTCTGGAAGGAGATGTATGATTTCAGTCCGGATTCGGTTCTCTTAGTCCTTGCAAGTACTCATTATGATGAGACCGAGTACGTAAGAGATCTCGATGAATACAAGAAAATGGTGGCCGGAACCTGATATTGATACCTCTGTACAAATCACCAAAATATGGTAGAATAATCAGTGTCTGTCCATTAGAGCGGGACATGCGGTATCAGGGATAATGACATGGAAAATATGAATGATTCATCTGAATACCTCCGGGCTTTGATGCAGGATTACAAAATGAAGATAACTCCGCTTACGGATTATCTTCCGTGGCTTCAGCAGGCTACCGAGAAAGCTGTTGTGAGCACCTATTCCGGCGACGGTATCGGTGAGAGCAGTCTTTCATTTCCGGTGTTCTCATCTGAATTCATGGCTTTCATCAAGGCATGCAGCATATCCGGACTGATGGACCGCAATTATCCTTACGTGTATTCCAGAAAGGGAATCCGTACCCACGATGAAGAACGCAGGGTCATTGTCGGTGCCACCTGGAAGGAATGGGATGTCCTGTGCGGTATCTTAAGTAAATATGTCCTCGGTGGCCGTACCAAGGCCGCTCTCTGGAAAGAGGGAATATCGGAGCAGATTTTTTATCTGACTGTCAGCAGGATGAGAGAGATAACTGATTTCTGGTATAACGGGGATGGTAATACGTCTAACTAATATGATCACATTATAGCGGGAGGATCAGGGGATTCCATGGGTGACAAATCAGTTCAGAAAAAGCAGTACATAATCGATGTGGCAGCGAAGGTTTTTGCGGAAAAAGGCTACAAGAACGTGACCATGAAGGATGTGGTCGATGCCTGCGACATTTCAAGAGGCGGTCTGTATCTCTATTATGAGAGCACCACAGAGCTTTTCATTGATGTGATGAAGTCCCAGTTTGAATCACGCGAGGATTTTACGGAGCTGATCAGTGACGATGCCACGGCAGCGGATATTCTCCTTCTTTTCCTTCAGGAAGAGAAGAAGGAACTGTTCAGGAAGAAGGGCAACCTGAACCGTGCATATTACGAGTTCTATTTTGACTTAAGACCGTCCAAGGGCGATAATGTCTACAAGAAGGAATTCGACAGTAATGTCAAGATGATATGCAAGCTGATCGAGATAGGCGTAGAGAGCGGAGAGTTCGTATGTGATGACCCTCTCACAGCCGCGCTGAACATAGTCTATGTGCTCGAGGGAATGAAGACAACTGCTCTGACACTGGGTGTTTCACCTGATTCCTTTGACAGACAGATTCTTTATATTCTTCAGTCTCTTGGGGTAGATGCATGATTGTATAAACGGATGATAATGTTAAAGGGCTTCAGAAGGGGATTACTTTTCTGGGGCCTTTTTTAAGGAAAGTAACAAAGAAAGGCAAGATTACTATGAGCGTCAGAAGAGTCTATGTTGAAAAGAAAAAACCTTATGCGGTGCAGGCAAGGCATTTGAGGCATGATATCAGGAATTTCCTCGGTATTAAGATTGAGGATATCAGGGTATTCATCAGATACGATTCCGAGAATATCTCCGATGCCACCTTTGAGGATGCATGCAGGACCGTATTTTCAGAGCCCCCCGTGGATGATCTCTACAAGGAGGAACTTCCTGCAGATGCAGGCAATAGGGTGTTCTCTGTTGAGTTCCTTCCCGGACAGTTCGACCAGAGAGCCGATTCCGCTGTTCAGTGCGTAAGATTCCTTAACGAGAACGAGGATCCCATCATCCGTACGGCAGTATGCTATGCGGTGGTTGGAGATATTACGGATGATGAGTTCGACCGCATCAAGGGATACCTTATCAACCCGGTTGATTCAAGAGAGGCGGGAATGGATAAGCCCGATACCCTCGTGGTGAATTATCCGGAGCCCGATGATGTTAAGACGTTTGAAGGATTCGCAGATGCTCCCGAGGATGAGCTTAAGAAGCTCTATGATTCACTCGGACTTGCAATGACCTTCAAGGATTTCCTTCACATCCAGAATTACTTTAAGAACGACGAGCACCGTGATCCCACTGTTACCGAGATCAGGGTTCTCGATACATACTGGTCGGATCACTGCCGCCACACCACCTTCTCCACCGAGCTCACCGGAGTGAAGTTCGATGAGGGTGCATATAAGGCAGCATTTGAGAAGTCCTTCGAAGAGTATATGAATACCAGAAAGGACCTTTTCGCAGACCGCCCCGACAAGTTCTCATGTCTTATGGATCTGGGAACCATCGCTGCAAAGCGCCTGAGAAAGGAAGGCAAGCTCGAAGACGAAGAGAAGTCCGACGAGATCAATGCCTGCTCCATCGTGGTTCCTGTTGAGATTGAGAAGGACGGTAAGAAAGAGACGGAAGAGTGGCTCGTATTCTTTAAGAACGAGACCCATAACCACCCCACTGAGATCGAGCCCTTCGGAGGTGCTGCAACATGTCTCGGCGGAGCTATCAGAGATCCTCTTTCGGGAAGAGGATATGTATATCAGGCAATGCGTGTCACCGGTGCGGCAGATCCTACCAGACCCGTATCAGAGACGCTTCCCGGCAAGCTTCCCCAGAAGAAGCTGGTACGTACCGCAGCAAGCGGATATTCATCCTACGGTAACCAGATAGGTCTTGCCACAGGATATGTCAAGGAAGTATACCATCCCGATTACGTTGCAAAGCGTATGGAGATCGGTGCCGTAATGGGTGCCGCTCCCAGAAGATGCGTAAAGAGAGAGAATTCAGATCCCGGCGATATCATCATACTGCTTGGCGGAAGGACAGGACGTGACGGCTGCGGCGGTGCTACAGGCTCATCAAAGGTTCATACCGAGGCTTCCATTGAAACATGCGGTGCCGAGGTTCAGAAAGGTAATGCTCCCACAGAGCGTAAGATACAGAGACTGTTTAGAAGAGAAGAAGTTGCAGCTCTTATAAAGAAGTGCAACGACTTCGGTGCGGGCGGTGTATCGGTAGCTATCGGTGAGCTCGCAGACGGTCTTACTGTAGATCTTGATCTTGTTCCCAAAAAGTATGCAGGTCTTGACGGCACAGAGCTTGCGATATCTGAATCTCAGGAGAGAATGGCGGTCGTTGTAGATCCCAAGGATGTAGATACATTCCTTAAATATGCCGAGGAAGAAAACCTTGAAGCTGTATGTGTTGCAAAGGTAACAAAGGAACCCAGACTCGTTCTTAAGTGGAGAGGCAAGGAGATAGTAAATATCGCAAGATCCTTCCTTGATACAAACGGTGCTCATCAGGAGACCGATGTAGTGGTTCACATCCCTTCACAGGATAACAAGGTGATCGACAAGATCGCTATCGATAAAGTTGCTTCTGATATCGAGGCAGGTGATGTAAAGGCTGCCATGATCGATACGCTGTCAGATCTTAACGTATGCTCTCAGAAGGGTCTTGTTGAGATGTTTGAC
>JAEEGJ010030831.1_pt1 | contig 10443 bp, 10 predicted proteins | sample 8958761 | NCBI WGS metagenome assembly JAEEGJ01 (sample SAMN16246546, study PRJNA631951) | gut metagenome | biome: gut microbiome; feature: rumen; material: RS-attached | host: Bos | place: Iran: Karaj | collected 2018-10
TTCCTGTTTATAACACACATATTTCTTATTTCACTTTCAGAACTTCATTTTCCAAGAAAACAGCCGGTGTTCGCAAAAGAACACCGGCCGTAATAAGTAAATCCTGAGCTGTTTCCCGTGAGTCACAAGTGAGTCACTGAGAAACGACCCCACTGACTCATTTTTTGAGTCACCGGGAAACGACCCCACTGACGCATTTAAGCCTTGCCGTCGGAACCGAGTACGTACTTGATCTTGTGAGCAACCATGTCCTTAACGGCCTGACGAGCGGGCTTTAAGTACTGGCGGGGATCAAAGTGATCCGGATGCTCTGCAAAGTACTTGCGGATATTGCCTGTCATTGCAAGACGGATATCGGAGTCGATGTTGATCTTGCAGACAGCAAGCTTTGCAGCCTCACGGAGCTGCTCTTCAGGGATACCAACGGCATCAGGCATCTGACCGCCATACTGGTTTACCATCTTTACGAATTCCTGAGGAACTGAGGACGAGCCGTGAAGTACGATAGGGAAGCCGGGAAGGCGCTTAGCGCACTCACGAAGAACGTCAAAGCGGAGCGGCGGGGGAACAAGGATGCCGTCAGCGTTTCTGGTGCACTGTGCGGGTGTGAACTTGTATGCGCCGTGGGAAGTACCGATAGCGATAGCAAGTGAATCGCAACCTGTGCGTGTAACGAATTCCTCAACCTCTTCAGGGCGGGTGTAGCTCTCATGGCCTGCTTCTACGACAACTTCGTCCTCGATGCCGGCAAGAGTGCCAAGCTCAGCCTCTACTACTACGCCATGCTCATGAGCATATTCAACTACTTTCTTTGTAAGAGCGATGTTCTCTTCAAAAGGCTTTGAAGATGCATCGATCATTACGGAAGTGAAGCCTCCGTCAATGCAGCTCTTGCAGAGCTCGAAGGAATCACCATGGTCAAGGTGAAGAGCGATCGGGATCTCGGGATTCTCGATAACAGCTGCTTCCACAAGTTTAACAAGATATGTGTGGTTTGCGTATGCACGCGCGCCCTTGGAAACCTGAAGGATAACGGGGCTCTCGAGCTCTCCTGCAGCTTCGGTGATGCCCTGTACGATCTCCATGTTGTTGACGTTGAAAGCACCGACTGCGTATCCGCCGTCATAAGCTTTCTTGAACATCTCTTTCGTTGTTACCAATGCCATAACGAAAAACCTCCTTAAAAATATATAGGGTTTACGAAAAGTCTCGCATACATCAATAATAAGTTAGCGGGGGTTCTAAGTCAATAAAAAAGGGCGTTTCCGAGGCCTAAATGAGTGCTAATTTTCAGGCATTATGTAAACCTGATAAACAAAGATGACACGGGGTCTGTCCCCGTGTCATCACGTTCACTTTATCAAGCTTTGAATAGTCTCATACAGCTCGGGATAGTCCTGCTTCATTCTCACAGGTCTGCCCTCCTGATTTAAGAAAGCATGCATGGAAGTTGCGGTAAAAACCACGGTTACTTCGGCGTTTTTCATCTCATAAGCGAACTTAAATTTAACGCCGTTAAACTCCTTAACGGATGCACTTATGGTGATCACATCCGAGAAAGTAGTGGTGCGCTTAAAATCGCAGGTGACGTTAATGACGGGGGAGATGATTCCGGACTCTTCGAGCTTTGCGTAGTTCCAGCCGATCTGATCCAGGAAATCAACCCTTGCTTCTTCCATCCATCTGATGTAGTTCGAGTGATGGGTTATGCCCATCTTGTCCGTTTCGTAGTACTGAACTGTATGTACGTAATCCCTGACAGGTTCCATTGCTAAACTCCTTTAAAATCCCAATGAATCATTTACGAGAATAACATGAATCCTGCCTTCGTGTCTTGAAAATCTGGTGATAAGGAACTGGCAGCAGATGGTGTCGGGGGATTTGCAGTTCATGCAAGATCCGGTCTTTGCGCAGGGAGTGTTAAGGCCGAAACGCTGTGCATTAATGGGAGCAGCGACATTTCTTGCTCTCTTCATGGCAGCATCTACATCAGGGCAGATCTTGTTCATTCCCGCTATTACCAGTACATGCTTAGGGCCCTGTGCTATGGCAGATACTCTGTTGGAATTACCGTCGATGTTGACCATGACTCCGTCCTCAGTCATTGCATTTGCACTGGTCAGGAAGTAATCGGCATCGTAAGCCGCAAGCATTGCAGCTCTCTTATCCTCCGCCTTATCCCTGTCAATAAAGTTATAATTGCCTTCTTTAAGAGCATCAACAAGTCCGATCTCATGAGCACTCATGGCACCGCCCATGGTCACTGAGGAATTCTCGGGGATAAGTTCAAGAGCAAGCTTTAATGCTTCTTCCTTACTCTCCGCATAGTATCCCTTCATGTTGCGGGATTCCAATCCCTTGATAACCTTCTGTGCAAGCAGATTGTTTCTCTTGGTAATGTTTTCGTTCATATTAGGCTCCCCTTTTCTTAACCACATTTGTCTTTATCAAAAGTACGGATGCTACAAGCACTATCGGAAATACACATGCCGCAAGCATTCCGGTTTTAAGATCATCATTATTGAGCTGAGTAACATAACCTACAACTGCAGGTCCGAAAGCACCGCCAAGATCCCCTGCCATGGCAAGAAGAGCAAACATCGCGGTTCCTCCCAGAGGCAATCTTTTCGATAAGATGCTGATGGTTCCGGGCCACATGATTCCTACGGAGAATCCGCACATTATGCATCCGATGAGGCTGATGATGGGATTATGTGAGATTGCGGCCAGTATATAACATGCAAGGCAAAGAGTACCGGAGCCCAGCATATATCCCGTCAGTTCTATTTTATCTCCATGCTTACCGTATATAACTCTGCTGATTCCCATGGTCACGGCAAAAAGGCAAGGCCCCGCAAGATCACCCACAGTCTTGGAAAGTCCCAGAGCCGATTCAACAAATGCCGAAGCCCACTGAGCCATGGACATTTCCGAAGCACCTGCGCAGACCATGAGAATAATTCCCAGAAGAAACATGGGAGTCTTAAACAGCGCACCGAATGTCATGCCCTTACCGTCCTCGGTAAGAGACTCGATGGGACAGGTCGCGAAATTGAAAATGTTATAAAGCGGAATCAGCGCCCATATGCAGGAAAGCCATCTCCAATTCTCAACTCCGAATACTGCAAAAAACGCCGTGGACAGTAAGATGACGCCAACGCTTCCCCAGCAGTAAAAAGAGTGAAGAAGGCTCATGACCGCTTCCTTATGTTCAAAAGGGCATGCTTCAACTATGGGACTGACAAGCACTTCGATAAGTCCGCTTCCTATGGCATATATGATTACACTGATGATGATTCCGACGAAAGGATCGGGAAGAACAAAAGGAAGAACAGCAAGTCCGATAAGACCTGCCGCAGAAGTTACCTCGGATACAACCGCTGCCGTGCGGTATCCTATTTTATCCGCAAGCTTTCCGCAGATGACATCAACAATTAACTGCGTAAAATAAAACGTTGTCGAGATAAGGGCTACCTGCCCGAGAGGTATGCCCAGACTTTTATGAAACGTCAGGAAAAGAAGCGGCGCAAAATTAGCCGCTATCGCCTGAGTGATGAATCCCAAATAGGATGCAATAAGTGTTTTTCTGTATTTATCCAATTTACTTTACTCCCGGAATGAAATTAATCGCTTCATCCGCAGGAAGGGGCTTACTGAAATAGAATCCCTGAATGGTGTCCGCACCGAATTCTCTCAGACGGCTGTACTGCCACTCTTCCTCAACGCCTTCGATGGTCATCTCTTTATCAAGATGGTGAACCAATCTGATAACGTCATTAATGAATGCGTCTTTGCCGTCTATCAGATAATTATCTACAAGTGACTTATCGAGTTTTATCGTATCCACAGGGATGTAGGTCAGATATCCAAGCGATGAATAACCTGTTCCGAAATCATCCATGAGAAGTCTTATGCCCAGTTCTTTAAACTTCTTGAACAGTTCCTCAACCTGTGAAGAACGATCCAGGAAGATTCCTTCGGTGATCTCTATCTCGATATACTTCGAAGGTATGTCGTACTGTTTTAAAAGATCTGCCAGGAAATCCACATATCCCGTATCACTGAGCTGATTGCTGGAGAAGTTTACGGAGACAGGATGAAGTTCATGCCCCTCTTCTCTCCACTGAGCCAGCTGGCGCACAACAAGCTCCGTCGTCATACGTCCGATTCTCCAGATCCATCCGTGCTTTTCCGCAATGGGAATAAACTGACCCGGTCCGAATCCCGGCTCTTTCATTCTGATCAGCGCCTCGTATCCGCAGAGCTTAACCGACTGCGCATCAACCTTCGGCTGGTATACTATATAGAAACCGTCATTTTCAAAAGCATCCACGATTTTCTCGCGAATGATCTTTTCTTCTCTTGCCTTCTCCTGAAGAATCTCCGTATAAAAAACAGTACGGTTATGGCCAAGCTTCTTAGCTTCATGCATAGCTTCTTCAGCATTGTTTATATTTTCTTCAACGCTGAGATGTCCGTCGGTATTGGACACGCCCATACATGCAGACAGCTGAAGTTCGATACTTCCGAGTCTGAAAGGCTGTTCAAATACGCCACGGATAAGGTCCATGAAGGGATGATCTTCAGTCATGGGTTCCGGCAGGCAGATAAGATATTCATCTCCGCCGTATCTTGAAAGAAGCCAGCCCTTATCCTTAGCAAGTTTAAGCAAACCTACAGCAGCATTCATAAGAATCTGGTCGGCAAGTTCATGACCGTATGTCGAATTGATTCCCTTAAATCCGTCAATATCCGCCATGACAAAGGAAGCATTCTTCCAATAATCTCCGTTGATTATCAGAAGATCCATTGCATAGCTTCTGTTGTAGATTCCGAGAAGTTCATCGTGCTGGGCATTATAGATAAGGCTCTTGTGCTCAGCTTCGATGGCATTCTTCAGATAATGAACACAGTTATCACGGTGATTGAATCCGTTGAAGATAGCCGTAGCCATTTCTTTACATGAATTGTATCCGCAGGAACCGCAGTTTATCACTCTGGATTCCGGGGTATCCTTATTCATGGTAAGGAAGACATTATCAAGTTCTTCTTCGCTCGGAATCCTGATCGAACACCTGGAAGAAAGATCGGTATAGTGACGCAGATAATCGGAAAGGTGAAGATTTTCAAACTGCTTATTTAACGCTTCAAGTCTCTCCTCGGGAGTAAGCGAACGTGACAGGGAAGAATCCCCGTTTTCATTTTTCAGATCTTCGCGGATCTTTAAGAGATTGAAAAGTGCCTTGTCGGTGAAAGCAAGTTCAGGCTCGGTTGCGGTACCGCAGAGGCATCCGTCCTTGCAGTTAAGTGCATCAACGAAGAGGAATGGATTGTCCTTGCCGGCAAGGTTTGCAGACTGCTTCTTAAGGTAGTCATACATCTGCTTCTCGCCTTCAATCTGGCGAATGAATGCGCTGTCACCGAGGAACCACTTCACATGATCTTTGAGTCCGCCGGGCATGGGATAAATAGAGCCGAGGCCATAATCGATCTCATCCTTAGCAGGCTCTCCGTAGATTCCTCGCTCGCGGACAATCTTCATCAGATGTTTGAATGTAACATTGTAATCAACAAGACCGGAATTCTCGGGATCGTCGATCTCGAGTTTCTTCGCTATACAGGGACTGATGAATGCAAACTTATCCGTGATGCCCAGTTCTTTTCTCGCATATATCGCGGTGCACATTAAAGGGCTCTGGACAGGGAAAAGTTTCGGAAGAAGTTCCGGAAGATATTTTTCAATATAAGTAACAACGGCGGGGCAGGGCTGTGAAATGCCACCCGTAAAACCGTTCTCCTGAATATACTTAATATAGCCCCAGGTGGTAATGTCCGCACCGAAAGCTACATTAATAATATGTTTGACACCCAGGGCCTTAAGACCGCCGAGGACTTTCTCGTAATCGTCAGGGTAATTTGCGCGGAAAGAAGGCGCAACCAAAACAGAGATATCTTTACCGGATTTAAGATCTTCGAAAAATGCATCCGTATCATCGCAGTACTCTCTGGCTCCGTGCTCGCAAACATCAAAGCAGGCGCCGCATCCAACACAACGCGACGGATCGACATTTATTCTGGAGTTGCCTTTGACATCGGCAACCGTAGAAATACAGGCTCCCATTGCACTGCACACGGCAATGCATTTGTTACAGCCTACGCACTTTTCATTTGTATAGACTAAACCTTTTGCCATACCAGTTATCGGAAAACACTTTCCACTAGTTATTATATCTCAAATAATTACATAAAAAAATAAGGATAGGAATATCCCTACCCTAATTTTTTTATAAATTGAGTTAATTATTCGTGAATCAAACGTTATCGGTAACGTTTTCCCTGTGATAGCGAGCCATTATGTATGCCGCCTGTGCCTCTGCGGATGTTCCTTCGGACACAAAATCGGGACAGCCGCTGACCTCCCTGACAAGACCGTAATCATCTATCTTGGATGTCACCGTCTCAAGCGCTTTATCCGCAATTTCGGTTCCGTTATTCAGATACCCCTCCGCATGTCCGCGGTATATAACCGCAGCGGTCATCATCGAAGAAGTCCCGTCGATAAAACTTCCGGGATCATCCAATACATCATGGAAACGCCCGTCCTCAAGTGCGTATCCGAGCATCGCATCAAGTACTTCTTTCAGCAAGGGAAGAAACTCATCGCTTATGTCTCTTCTTCCTCTGTGCCTTGCTTCTTCTATCACTCTGCACAGTCCCAGCATCGCCCAGCCGTTACCGGTTGCCCAATGAACCTTCCTGGCAAACCTTCCGTCCTTGGTATCAACTATGTGATAGAAAAGATGTGCTTTTTTGTCATACAGATGCCTGATGTATCCGCGCACCTGTTCTGCCGCTTCATCAAGCTTACCCATCACCGCAAGGAATGGCGGAACCATGTATAATCCGTCAATCCAAAGCTGATAGGGTGAGTAGCCTTCGGCAAAAGAAACCGTGTTGTGACATATGATCCCATCCTCGGTACGAGGCGCAGTATTAAGAAGATAATCAAGCATCTTCTCAGCACCCTCCAGGAAAAATCTGTCCCCTGTTTTCTCATACGCTCTTAAGCATACTTCACCGTTTGCCGCAGGATCCGATACTGCGATATCACCGCCCACAAGTGCAAGACGTCCGTCCGCACCGATCCTTTTAATCGCATCATATGCCATGGGAATCCACAGTTCATCCATCCCTGCTTCATAAAGAGCCTGTGCGCACACGCCCTGCTCCCACGGATATCTTTGCATTGACAGCATTGCATTAATGACCTTTTGCATAATTCAAAACATCCTGTTGTTTATCTGCGTGATCAAACTCATCAAGAATCGGACATGGAATATGAGGAACATAAGCCATGTGGTGGAACCATGTGCACTGAAGCGGATGCATTCCGGCATCCCTTGCTGCGTACAGTTCCTTGGATCCTCCGTCACCCACATAGAGGCACTCTTCCGGTTCAAGGCCAAGCAGCTCGGTCATGCGTCTGTATATTTCAAGGTCGGGCTTACAGATTCCCTGTTCATAAGAGATAAGTGCAACGTCGAAATAAGGAAAGAGTTTGCTCGCTCTTATAAAATCTCTCTCATCAGAAAAAGTATTTGTGATCAGTCCGATCTTAATCCCGCTTGCTTTTAATCCATCAAGCATTTCGAAAGTCGCATCCGGTATACCGTTAAAAGTATCTGTAAGGCTGTCACGCCTCTTTGATGCCGCAAGCTCTACCTTCTCTTCCGTATAAATGCCAAGCCTTTTAAGAACAAGTTCAAGTCCTTCTTCTATCGAATACTTACCGATGCTTCTGTCATTTTCTATGGAATGCCATTCTTTTCTGAAAGCAGCAGGATCTATGCCGACATCCGCAGCTATGTGTTCGCCGAAATATGTTCTCCCTTCGAATAAAGAAACAAGGGTTTCAAACATATCAAAGATCACTGCTTTAATCATTTCATATTCCTTTCGGTTCAAAGCTTTAAGTTTGCCTGCAGTTTCTCCGCAAGATTTCCGATGGACTCCCAGTCAAAACACCTTTGGTAATTTGCTCCGGGAAGCTCTATGTTGTGATTCCAGGGTCGATCGTAGACCATTATCTTCAGTTCGGGAAGATGGTCGAAGAACTTAAAGGCGTGAGGGGAATCCTCTACAGCCATATCAAAATGCATCTTGTAATAATCTTCTATCTCAAGGCTGAATTCACTGTCCTTGATAAAAGAATCCCGTCCGTACTTATTGAGGCAATAAAGCTTTACCCTTTCAAGTCCGTGACGGTCAAGCCACTCTCTCGAAGGCTCATATGCACTATATGGCCTGCCGGTGATGATCGACACATCATGTCCTTCATCGATCCACGAATTTACGGTCTTTACCGCACCGGGAGTCTCCGCATATGTGAGCAGTATTTCCGGTTTGTGAGCTTCTGTCATCATGTCCGAATACTGCTCCTCCGTAAGGGAAAATGACTGCTGAAGATTGAAGAAATTTATATTCTCATACGGAACATTTGTCCCGAACATCTCCTTGGCAAGTCCGGAGAAATGTCTTGCCGTTTCACACAGGCAGTCATCAAAATCGATGTATATCTTCACGTTTACGTCCTTTATTAAAGCAATCAGTTTTTGGTAAGAATCAGATGATTAAAGAATGCTATCCTCTTGTACTCATCCATCGAACCGGCCTTATTCTCAAGTTCGAGCATGTTCTTGTACCAATCATCCGTGTATTTGATCTCGTTGTTTTTGGAAAGTCCGAAGAAGGCTCTTATTCCGTAGACTTCATCAAGCTTCATCACACCTTCATAGAAATCCGTAAGATACTCGTTGGGATATACGTCCCTGTTTCCGAACATGCTGTCCTCGGTTTCACCGTTTAACAGATCGAGTGAAGCTTTGGGATCATCGCTGAAAACCGCCATGGCAAGTGCTCTTCCGTATACATTGTGCTTGATAACAGATAACTTTCCGCCGGACTTCAAAACCCTTCCGAGCTCTTTAAGTATTGCGGCTTTGTCATCGACATATTCCAATACGTTATGACAGATTACTAAGTCATATGTATTATCTTCTATCTCTGACAGATACTCGATTCCATTTGTGATCAGATCATAATTGCCTTCGAATCTGACACTGTACATCTCTTCATTCGGTTCAACCGCAGTCACATCGTGATGCTTTGCATAATGCTCCGAGGTGATACAAAAGCCCGCACCGAAATCCATAACCTTTAATCTCTTATCTTCCGGCAGATTCAGCTGATGAAAGATCTGCTCGTAAAACATCTTTCCCCAGGGCTGTTCAACCATGTTTCTGTAGTTTGAGATAGAGCCTGCCATAAAAACTCCTTTTAAAAAATCTTTTCTCCGCAATACTCGCAATGTGCACCAAAACCGTGTCTTCCGATGAGCTCATTGCAGAAAGGGCAGAACATCGCATTGCTGAACATGCCGTAAAGAGGTGATACGATCGTCACGGCTAGTCCGATTATCAAAAGCACAGGGCTTTCCGTTGACATTAACCATGCACATCCCATTAAAGTCAGGAACAGTCCGATGAACAGAAGTACATACATGATCGTCCTGCTTCTGTGAAACTTTGCAAGGATCTCCGCTTTGCTCTCTGTCGTTTCGAAAGCTTTACTCTTGAAATCCCCGATCTTTCCCAGCATCTTGCCCAAACTGTGATATCTTCCGGAATAAATGACGGGATCAAACATCGAGAGATCGACATCAAATGTATTTTCACAGGTTATGTTTTCATCGATCTGGACATTTCTGATGTGACAAAAGAACGTGGTGGAGTCTCCGGTCTCTACGGACTTTGCAACTTCGCACTCATATACCCAGGGGCTGTCATCCAAAGTAGGAACTTCCAGAACTTCCCCAAATCCCACGCCGTATTTCACTTCATCTTTATTGCCGTCCTTCGCATGCTTTGATCCGAAATAATCCATAAGCGGGAGCATGGAGGTATTTACCAGGTTCGCACTGAACTTCCCGTTTCTGATGACGTTCTGTTTTGTCATCTTGGATCCGAACATACTGATGACAAGCAGGTATTCGTCGGAGCTTTCACATGTCGCACTTACCCACGTGATCGGTGCAAAATTATAAGAGCCGTCAGCATTGTATGTTCCGATGATAAAAGACGGCTGTACACACATTGAATATTTGGTTCCAACAGATCTTCTTTTCATATCAATCCTCAAATCAAAGATTCTATAGTCTTAAGGTAATCGGAATCAATCAGCGTGATCTTCTCCCCGCTTTCGGTAAAGCCTTTGATAAGTTCGCTGTTATCTTCCTTAACGCTTTGTACCGTGTAATCGGGATCCGTGATCCTCTTTTCAATCTCGGATTCACGGGCAACTATGTCGTCAAAATGTTTCTCTATATATGCATCCGTCATGGCAAGGCAGATGAATTTGATGTCCTTCAGATACTCATCCTCAAAA
>JAEEGJ010030833.1_pt1 | contig 10441 bp, 13 predicted proteins | sample 8958761 | NCBI WGS metagenome assembly JAEEGJ01 (sample SAMN16246546, study PRJNA631951) | gut metagenome | biome: gut microbiome; feature: rumen; material: RS-attached | host: Bos | place: Iran: Karaj | collected 2018-10
ATTGCGTTGATCCATTATCAGTTTGAAACGATCCATCCGTTCCTTGACGGAAACGGAAGAGTAGGGCGTTTGATGATATTGCTGTATCTTATGGAACAGGGCTATATATCCAAACCTATAATTTACGTTTCATATTTTCTGAAAAAAAATCAGATCGAATACTATGACCGTATTTCAGAGGTAAGAAGAAGCGGAAATTATGAGCAGTGGGTGGGATTTTTCCTTGAAGCGGTATCTGCTGCGGCAAAAGATTCCCTGACTACTGTCGAAAAGCTGTCGGCGCTCCATGAGGACAACATTGAAAAACTTCCGGTTACCGCAAGAAAAAATGATAATGTAAGAAGGGTTTTCAATTATTTAGAGCAATATCCTATCATTGATATAAAAAGAACGGCGGCTGACCTTGGAATAAGCTATAACACGGTATCTGGTGCCGTGGGAAAAATGGTTCAGGCAGGTATTTTGAGGGAAACGACAAATGCATCACGCAACAGGGTATTCTCTTATGAAGAGTACCTGAATATCCTGCGAAAAGATACGTGAACCCCCGGGACGGGGTCAGTGGTTCATTTTTTGAACCTGGGGGACGGGGTTGGTGGTTCATTATGGCTTCAGGACGTATTGATATGGGAATAAAGTCACAGTTTCAGATTACGGAAAACGGCATAAAGTTTAAGAGGCTGATCGGCTCAAGGGTCATCCCGTTCAGAGATATCAGGAGTATTCGCCTGCTGGATGGAAGCGTTTTGTTTACTACACAGGGCGGAGAGGAGATTGAGACGACGGCAGGCACGCCTGTAGCACTATATGAAGCCGTTATTGCTAATAATATATCCTTTTATGATGAGACTGAACACGAAGAGAAGTATTACACCAGAGAAGAACTGAATCCTTTGATCGATGCAGCTGCTAAAGTGGCGTCGAAAGCTGCAAATGACTATATAAAAGAACATCTGGGAGAGGATTACAGTATAGACACAGAACTGCTTGAGAATCCGAATGATATAAATCTGTGTTTTGTGCTGCTTCATAACGGAATCGTTGTTTCGGATCTTCCGCCTGATGTATTGGATCAGGATCCTGAGCGAGTACCGGGCTGCTGTGACTCAATGACTCTGGCGTGGTTAAATGAATGGGATTCCGCAAGTTGTTCCGGAAAATACGGCATAGTTGTTGAACTAAAGGATCTTGATATCTGCAGAAAAACTCAATTAGCCTCGATGAAGTATGTTGTAGAAGCATTAAAATGAACCCCCAACCCCGTCCCCCAGGTCCACCCGAAAATGAGCCACAAACCCCGTCCCCTAGGCTCACACCAAGGTCTTTATCGCTTCCGGGGATTGACAAAAAGTAGTACACAGGAATAAAATGAAACAGGCTTCATTTAATGAAAACTGTTTCATTTTTTGTTAGATTACGAAAGGTGTGAATCAAATGCCCAAAGTCAGTCAGGAATATTATGAAAAAAAGAAAGAGATGATAGTAGAGGCAGCCTATCAGGTTTGTCTTAGAAAGCCTGTGGAAATGGTGACTATATCGGACGTTATAGCCGAGACCGGAATGTCCATGGGCGCGATCTATCGTTATTATGAGGGCCTCGATGATATCTTAGCCGACATGGTGATGATGATGCGAAGAGAATATGACTCTTATGAGCGTATTGAAGAGCTTTCTAAGGAAAAGGGGCTGTCCTTTGAGGAGATCACGTACCGTGCCTGCGACATTATAGGTGAAGTGATGGAAGAGCACCTTATGGACATTCAGAAGATCAATTTTGACTTTGGCTCTCTTGCGGTAAATAACCCCGAGAGAATGGCTAAGATCATGGCAGGAACTGATGGAAACGGTAAGACGGATAGTATTCTTTTTACTATCTTTCCGAAAATGGTGGAAGCGGCAATGAAGCAGGGGTACAGGATGAAAGGCACTCCGGAAGAGATAGGCGCTTTCCTAGCGACTTCATTTTCCGGTATTGAGAAAGTCTGCATATTGAGTGCCAATTACGGGGCAGGAAGCTCCGGGGTGAAGGTTGAACCAAGAGCTGCTTTCAGGACACTTGCCAAGTCGATCATTTTATTATTCGGAGGAAAAGTTGATGAGTAAAAATATGTTCCAAAAGCCAATGCCGACCGGTGAATATGCAGTGGGAACTTTTACTTATACGGTATATAACGATCGCGAAGAGACAATGTATAATGCCATCGGAACCAAGCGATCCATACCGGTAAAAGTTTATTATCCTGTTACAAAGGAGTCTGTTAAAGAGCTTCCGAAGGCTCGTTATATGAGCAAGGCAACCATCGACGCCTTAAGGAAAAATTTTTTTATTCCCATCAATTATGAGAAGGTGGAAAGTGACGGGACGAATCGTTCTGAGTGTTATGAGAATGCACCTTTTATAGAGGGCGAACGCTTTCCGCTTATCATGTTCAGTCATGGCTACAGCTCGTTTATGGCAGCCAATTCTTTTTTGAATATAGAACTTGCTTCCCACGGCTATATAGTTGCATCCGTAGGTCATCCGTATGAAGGGGTGATAACCGAGCTGGATGACGGAACAATATTTAAGCGGGCGAAGGGGATCACATCAAAAGTATATTCGCCGATGATCCCGGGCGTTATGGAATTTTTGAAAATCCAGAAAGCCAAAGGAACAAACGAAGAGCTCTGGCAGCGCTTTGATGCGGCGCAAAAGAAGTACTGCGGATTTTTGATCGAAAGGGTTCATGAATGGGAACTGGATACGAAAGCAGCCCTGAAGGTTCTTAAGGATAAATATTCTGATAAAATAGATTTTGCAAAGGGGATCGGCATTACAGGGCATTCCATGGGAGGCGCGACTGCCTATGCTCTTTGTGAGGACGAACCGGAAACATTCACCTGCGGGATCAATATAGATGGCGCTTTGTTCGGAAACCATGACGGGAAGTTTATCACAACTCCGTTTCTCCAGATGAACTGTGAAAATAACAAAACAGTTGTTACCGGTGCCTTCGTTAAGAATAAAAATGTGGCATATCATGCCATACTTAAGGATATGCAGCATCTTGGCTTCTCCGATATGAAGTATGCCATTCCATTTAAATCCCAGGTGGGAAAATTGGATCCGGCTATCGCACATGAAACAATGTGTAGTATACACTTAGAATTCTTTGATACGTATCTTAAGAAGACGAAAAATGAACCTTTGGGGACGGGGTCAGTGGCTCATTGCTTTACTTTTTATAGTTGAAACTCTGGAAATCTTTACTTTATACTCGGTTTTGCGATAGAATAAGTAAAGATTGGAGGCGAAGCTAATGATTTCATATGCGGGACTTGTAAATGCTCTGAAAGCAAAGGGTATCGGCAAAACGGAACTGTCCAAGCAGCTTGGTCTGTCAACCAGAACCGTTGCAAAGATCGGAAAAGGCGAAAGGCTTTCCAAACGGAGCCTGTTAAAGATTGCGGATTTTCTGGAAGTTAAGCCCGAGCAACTTATGAGAGAGGTGTCTGATAATAAGATCCTTCAGGTACTTCGTGAAGAAAAAGAGATGAAGCTGTCCGGAGGGCTCTATCATGAACTACAGGTCCGAATGACATATAATTCAAACCATATTGAGGGAAGTAAGCTTTCGGAAGATCAGACAAGACAGATCTTTGAGACCAGCACACTTGATGCAGGTGATGGGATACCGGTGGATGATGTTTTGGAAACGGTTCATCATTTTCGGGCGATTGATTATGTGATAGATACAGCAGAGGATGTGCTTACAGAAGAGATCATCAAGCATCTGCATTATATTTTGAAACATGATACAAAGGATTCTACACTTGCGTGGTTTGCAGTAGGGGATTATAAGAAACGAGCAAATCTTGTTGGCGGAAGGGAGACATCCAAACCGTCAGAAGTACATAAACATATGCAGACTTTGCTTTCCCGGTACAATGCAAAGGATAATGTAACAGTAGAAGATATCATTGCGTTACACGCAGAGTTTGAGTATATACATCCGTTTCAGGATGGTAACGGGAGAGTAGGCAGGCTGGTCGCATTAAAAGAGTGTTTACGACATAATGTGATCCCATTTATCATAGAGGACGCAAAAAGGAATTTCTATTACAGAGGGCTCTCTGAATGGAGAAATGAAAAAGGCTGGCTTACGGATACATGCCTTGATGGACAGGATGTATTTATAAAGCTGCTTGATGTATTGGAAATACCATATGAAGTGAAAAATAGTGAAAAAACCTGACTTTGACAATATAAAAACTTACGAAGAATTTAAAAGATACAACCCTGAGTACCTTAAAAATGTCAAAAATGAAGAAAACTAAAATTATAAAAAGCATATTGAGTCTGGTAATTACGGTAGGATGTCTATGCGCCTGCGGCAGCAGTGATCCGGCAGGCACCACATCAAAGGTGACCCGCCAAACCCTTCAGGAGGAAGAGCGAAAGCTGTCATCAACTGCCGCAAAAGAAAAAATATTCACAAAGGAAGTTGAGTCGGTAACCATCCGTTATTACATCGGATATAATATTGCGACGGGTGATGCGATCAACGATTCCATTCCCTGCCATCAGATCACGGTGTCCGGTGATGATCTGGAAACGCTGGTGTCGCTGATTGGCGGGTTGACAAAAATGGCTGTGGATCAAAACACGGATGATTACTTGTTCGTTGAATCTATTACGGATGACTATGAATTAACGATTAATGATGATGTTGTTTTAACGATCGGGAATAAATGCGGATATGCGCCCGCATCTTCAGAACAATTTGAAGTACCGGCCGAATTGTATGAGACTGTGGACCGGATCGCACAGGAGAATAATGAGAAGAATGTATACAAAACATTGGGCGGAGATCAGATCAGTGTAACCGACCGGGACGGCAAGGTATGGGATATCGAAGATGATGATCAGCTGGAAAAAATACGGTCGACGCAGTATTACGCAATGAATATTTCGGATGATACGCTGGAAGGTGAACAGGTTGCATATGTTGTTGACCTGCATAACGGAGATCAGCTGGATGTATTTTTTGCCAGTGTACTCGGAAAGATCCGCTATGCGGATGGTTCATATGAGTATGTATACACCGGTAATCTGGAAGAATATCTGGATGAGATCTTACGCTAAAGAGCAAAATGAACCCCGTCCCCAATTGAGCCTTGGGGGACGGGGTTAGGGGTTCATTATTTAATATCGTACTCCAGCTTCACGGTGATTGTGGCGGTCTTGTATCTGGAACTTGTATCAAAGGCTCCGTCATATGAATAGCTGCTTGTGCCGGAATTTTTTGCAGTTATCTGGAATACACCGAGGTTTGAATTCTTGAGCTTTCCTAAGGATGCGCCGGTGTTCTTGGCCATGATGTCGATTCGTTCTTTTGCATTCTCGGCGGCCTTGTTTATCAGATCCAGCTTAAGCGTTTCCAGCCCTGAATAATAGTACTCAGGTGAGTCTGAAGTGAGCTCCACACCCTGATCAAGAAGACTTGATATGTCTCGCGAGATCTTTTCTACATTATCAAGGTTGGATGAAGTGATGGTCACTCCCTGGGTAAGGCGGTAGCCGTCCTCTTCAGAGCCTACATAGTTTCCGTTAGCGTCATACACGTCTTTATAGGTCCTTCCGATATCAACGGAATCAAAGACGATCTCATTCTCTGAAATACCATTGTTTAAGAGATACTGTTTAACCTTATCCGCATCCTTCTTTATCTTCGAATAGGCTTCCTGCGAAGTGTACGCTTCAGATGAGAATGAACCTCTCCATATTATGATGTCAGATTCAAAGTCTACGCTTGAACTGCCTGTAGCAGTAATTACATGCGTGCTGTCGGATCTGAAATGCGACAGCCCAAAAGCCAGAAAGCCGCAGCTGATGACTATACACATTCCTATTATCAATGCTTCTATGCATCCTCGTTTCTTTTGTTCCATACTTTTTTCCTCCTTTTGACCCTTGGGGACGGGGTTAGCAGCTCATTTTTTGACCCCATTATAAGATAAATATTGGAATTTTGGTACTGACACCAAGGTCTTTGATTGCGAAGGCAGTAAATATCTATTTTCTAAATGCGAAAGCATTCTTTCAAATATTCTTGATAGGACCTATAATATTGACTTGACAATTGAATAAACGCTCAACTATAATAATGTCAGTTGAACAAATACTCAACCATACGGAGGTAAACATATGTCAAAGAATGAGTATATCTGTGATTGCAATCCCATAAATCCGGAGCTGGTTAAGAAAACGAGTAAAAAGATGCTCACGGATGAGGCTTATGAGAGGATAGCAGGATTTTTTAAGATCGTCGGTGACCCCACCAGATGCAAGATCGTATCGGCGCTTTCGATGAATGAGATGTGTGTTGGCGACATTGCAAATGTCTTGTCCATGACGAAATCATCAATATCGCATCAGCTCACCAAAATGAAAGAAGCCGGCGTGGTCAGATCAAGAAAGAGCGGTAAGGAAGTTTATTATTCCCTGGATGATGAACATGTGGCGGAGATATTCTCGCTTACAGTGGCACATATGGATCATCTTTCATGATGAAGATATTTCAAAAGAATTGATAGGAGGTAGTTATATGTTCTGGGATAAGATTTCACCATTATATGATCTGTTTGAAAATGTATATAATTACAGAGTATACACAGGGACCGGACGAAAGGTCGCCGAGTTCATAGACTCGTCGGATGATGTGCTTGAGTGCGCATGCGGGACAGGGGCTATCACTGTGCATATCGCAGAAAAGTGCAAAAGCCTGATCGCAACGGACTTCGCAAAAGGTATGCTGAGACAGGCTTCGAGAAAATGCAGGAAGCTTGATAATATGAAGTTCAGGTGCGCAGATATAACAAACATTAAGTGCAAGGATGAGCGGTTCGATAAAGTGGTGGCCGGTAACGTTATACATCTGTTGCCGGATCCCGGAAAGGCACTTTCAGAACTTAAACGTGTGACAAAGCCCGGAGGAAAGATCATCATTCCGACATATATCAATATGTCAAAAGAATCAGCAGGTCTGGCGGTCAAGTTTATTGAGCTGCTTGGGGCAGATTTCAAAAAGCAGTTTGATCTGGGATCATATATGAAATTCTTTAGCGATATGGGTTATCAGGATGTAGAATATTATGTGGTAGATGGCAGAATGCCATGCGCGATAGCAATAATAACGAAGGAGTAGATCACGATCACACAGGAGGTTTAAGATGGCAGAGACGATAAAGATCAACGATTCTACCTGGAGGTTTGAAGACGGCGGTGTACGCTTTTTCCTGTTATGCGGCAAAGAAAAAGCGGCGCTTATCGATACCGGAATGAATGCTCCGGATGCGAAAGAGCTGGCTGAAGGCGTGACGGATCTGCCACTGATCCTCATCAATACTCATGCGGATCCTGATCATATTTCCGGCAACGGTGCGTTTGAAGAATTCTACATGAACCCGGAAGAGGAAGATAATTACAGGAATAACGGAGGGAAAGGGAAGATCATTCCTGTAAATGATGGCGATGTGATCGACCTTGGAGACCGTCCGTTAAAGATCATAGATAACCCGGGACATACACCGGGAAGCATTGCGATCCTTGATGAAAAATATAAAGTGCTGATCGGCGGAGACGCAGTGCAGGATGGAAATATCTTCATGTTTGGAAGATACAGAAATCTGGATACGTATATAGGCAGTCTTAAGCGACTTAAAGAATATGACGGCAGCTTCGATGAGATCTATCCGATGCATGGAACTATTCCGGTAAAGTCGGAGCTTATTGATAAACTGATAGATGGAGCAGAGCAGATACAAAGCGGTTCGGCAGAAGGCAAGAAAGTAGATATGTTTGGAACTGAAGTGATGCTGTATAAATTCCCGTATGCGGGATTCTTGTGTGAAGTTAAGAAGGTATGACAACACTGGTCTGCAGAAAGCTTTTCAGGCAGCAGCTGGATGTGGCCAATATGCCGGAAGATGTGGCAAAGGATGCGTATGAGATCGATACTTATAAAAGATACTACGAAAGAAGAACGTGAAGAGATCATTAAGTCCTCGCTGGATTGCGGCGGAGGCTGCGAGAACTGCTCATCCTGCTGGCTGGGTGGCGGCAGTCCCTGGGATATTTATCAGGACTACATTGATGGAAAGCGTGAGATCAGGGATATAAACGCAGAGTATATGTCCCAGTACCGACAGGACAGACAGATCAAGTGAGGTATCCTATGCAGGCACCGGAGATAGAGCTCTCTACCGAAGATGAGCGCAGAAAATATATTAAGGACAGATTTCCGTGCATCGCTGATTGTGATATGTGCGGACTCTGCAAAGTGTTCCGCGGGAAAGATCCCGAAATGGCATACAACGATTATATCCTTGGGCGCCGGTCTTTTGAGGAAGTGTCATGGGATTATAAATAAATGCGGATAGTCGCAAAAATATCATATGAAGTGAAAAATAGTGAGAAAACCTGACTTTGACAATATAAAAACTTACGAAGAATTTAAAAGATACAAATGGGAATGGACCGAGCTCAGTAATATCTGCATCGAGCACGGTCTTTTTTTTTCTTGGCTCCGAGAAGAAACTGAGTAAAGTGATCGAGGCATACTTTAACGGAGCGGTGATCCCTCCGAAACGTAACTGGTACAAAATATTAAGAAAATGCAGCCCGATCCCGAGCCTGATGCCGGTGCCAAAGTCATCCTGGCAAGATTCCACGATAGCTTCAGCCTTGTGAACCCCTAACCCCGTCCCCAAGGCTCATAAGACAAATACTGAATATATTTGGACTATTGCGTATAATATGACTTAATAAAATAAGACATATACCGAGGGAACAGCGCCTGACACCAATGGTCCACAGGAATTTAAATAGCAACCCCGAGTAGCAATATGTAAAGCCGGATTGATAGAAGGGGACAGCCGGTTTTATTACAATGAGTATACGCAGTAACTCAAACAAATTGCAGAAAGGGGAAACGATATGGATTTTACGCTGAATTTTATGATACTGGAAACGGCAACAATGCTGGTAATCTTTGTTTTGGGAAGATTGATACAGTTTCTGCTGAATGTTGAGAAAAAGCCATACGTGGTACGAAATGTGAATGCTCCGGGTAGCGCCAGTGTGTATATTTACAGGATACAGAGAAGCGGCAGCAGGCATATGGAATATAAATTCCTGAACGCAGGTGGCAGATGGAAACCGGTGATAGACAAGGCGAGCATTATCGGTGTTGTAGCCACAGTGGTAATAGTGGGCGGTATATTGCTCTACACCAAAGGGATCATTAATACCCTGATCTTAGGCCTTCCGCTGGCACTGTATGGTGCCCTTGTAGCATCAGCACGCCACATAGAAGCCTACACAGTCCTTATGAAAGAATGATACCTTAAAGATGTATTGGAAATACCATATGAAGTGAAAAATAATGAAAAAACCTGACTTTGACAATATAAAAACTTACGAAGAATTTAAAAGATACAAATGGGACAGGACCGAGCTCAGTAATATCTGCATCGAGCACGGTCTTTTTTTCCTTGGCTCCGAGAAGAAACTGAGTAAGGTGATCGAGGCATACTTTAACGGAGAGGTGATCCCTCCGAAACGTAACTGGTACAAAAATATGGTGCTGTTACGCTATGTTAACGAGGAAGGATCATTGATGATTTTTGATCTGGTTCTGTTTGCCGTGTCTCTGCTGCTTACCGTGATTGGGACCGTTTGCGAAGCAAGAGGCGCAGAATATTATGTCCTGCTCTGGGTGTTTGGAATTACAGGGTTGATCGTTTCCGTGCTTTTTACTTACTGGGGGCATGATCTGGATGTTATTATGAGTTATTTTCCTAAATGCGGAGATAAGAGATTTACCAGAGCGCAGGTGGACGAACAGGCATGTTCCGAAGGCGCGGAGTTGATAAAGCATGAGAAAATTTTTCTTGCTCCGGATATGTTGATCGGCGTGACGACCGGAGTGGCAGCCATCTCTTACGAAGATATCGCTTCTTTGCAGGTAAAACAGGCACAACACAGCGAGCGTATCGGCCCCAGAGGCAGCACGAGATACCGCGATTATTATACTTACAGGATCATTGTAAAGACCAATAAAGGAAAGAAGATCGCGATATGCGAAAGCAAGCAGGATCCGGCAACTGCCATAGTAAGAATATATGAACACTGTCTGAAATATAATCCAAATGTAGAACTTTTGGATATGAAGAAGAGTATCTTCGCACCGGATGAAGCGGCGAAGCAGGTGACAGAGGGGGATGGTGTAAACAGCAGCGTGGCGAAAGCTGTGAAGGAACAGTCTCTGATGGTTGTGCCCGTAGAAGAAGATATCAGGAAGAGATTTATCGCCTACCATATCCGCACTGCTCTTATTCTGATCCCGGAATCGCTTATTGCGGCCGTGCTCGCAGGAGGCTGTATTTTCATTGCAGCAAG